>JGI994J12354_10005081_pt1 | contig 11481 bp, 9 predicted proteins | sample IntmicLarv3ML3BL_FD_12354 | JGI IMG/M metagenome (IMG submission 12354) | reverse complement strand
GTTTACCGGCCTTGGTGATATATGCGCCGAGGATGGTACCCAGTGAACCGGCACCCATAATAGCAGTTCTCATAAAAACATCTCTCTTCTTTCAAATTTTGATTTGCGCTTAGGCGCAGTTTAGCCGACGTTGGTAATCTCCAGCATCTTGGCACCTTCTGCGGGAGTAGCCGGCTCAAAGTCCAGATCCTTCATCAGGCGAACCATCTTCTCGACCAGCTCGGCGTTGTTCTTGGCGGGAACGCCCTTAGCGAGGTTGAGGTTATCCTCCATGCCGACACGGACATGGCCGCCGAGGAAGAGGTTGGTGATGCCGATGGGGTATTCCATGCGGCCTGCGCCGAAGGCGGACCACTCGTAGCCGCCGACGCCGAAGAGACGGTCAGCCGTGTCCTTCATGTTGACCAACTCATTGACATTAGCGCCGATGGCGCCGTTGATGCCCATAACGAACTGGAGATAGGGCTTGCCCTTGATGAAGCCGTTATCCTGCATGAATTTGACGTTATAAAGGTGTCCCATGTCGTAGCATTCCAACTCAGGCTTGACGTTGTTTTCGTTCATGACAACGAGCATGCGCTCCATGTCGGCGAAGGTGTTTTTGAAGACGAAGTCCTTGGTCATGGCGTACATGGGCTGCTCCCACTCGAAATTCCACTCCTTGATGCGCTCGGCAAGGAAGAACAGTCCCCAGTTGATGGAGCCGGCGTTCATGGAACTGAGCTGGGGCTTGAAGCGGGGTACGGTTGCCAGACGCTCATCAATGGTCATGCCGGCACCGCCACCGGTGGTGATGCAGATGAGAACATCTTTATTGCTGCTGCGGATGGTGCTGATAATCTTGTCATAGATTTCTAAATCGGAGGAGGGGGCACCGACTTGCGGGTGGCGGGCGTGGATGTGAACCGCCGTTGCACCTGCATTGGCAGCGTCGATGGCATGCTGAGCGATGTCTTCGGGCTTATAGGGCAGGTACGGACTCATGGTTGGAGAGTGGATAGAACCTGTGATGGCGCAGTTGACAATTCTCTTGTTGCTCATGAAAAATTACCTCCTCAAAATTTTGAATACGTTCTTATATGCAATGCCAGTGGGATACTTCATTGGAAATATCCAGTGGGAATTACCAGAGCATAAGTGCCTCAGCCTGCTTTTTTAAGTCTGCCCGAAAATCGGGGTGGGCAATCGCAATGAGGTTATTGACACGGTCCCGAACAGTGCGGGCTCGCAGGTTTGCGATGCCGTATTCCGTAACCACATAGTCCACGTTGTTACGGGAGAGCGTGACGATGGCACCGGGGGCGAGGGTGGACATGATGGTGGAGACTGTGCCGTTTTTTGCCGTGGCGTTGAGGGCGATGATGGAGCGGCCGTTTTTGGCATGGATAGCGCCGTAAGCAGTGTCAACCTGTCCGCCGCTGCCGCTGTATTGGAGAGAGCCGATGCTCTCAGAGTTGACCTGTCCGCTCAAATCCACGCTGATACAGGTGTTGATGGAAACCATATTGTCGTTCTGTGCAATGATGAAGGGATTATTGACATAGTCGCCGCGNAGGAGTTCCACGGCGGGGTTGTTGTGCATCATATCATAGAGCTTTTGGTCGCCGAGGGCAAAGGTGGCAATCATTTTGCCGGGATGGAGGTTTTTCCTGCGGCCGGTGAGGACGCCGGCCTCAACAAGGTCGGAGATACTGTTGGTGAGCATTTCGGTGTGCAGACCCAGGTCGTGCTTGCCCATCAGAGCCTTGCCCACGGCGTTGGGGATACCACCGATGCCGAGCTGAATGGTGTCCCCGTCGTTGACAAGCGTGGCGATATACTCGCCGATAATCTGGTCCACCTCGTTGACCGGACTGCGTTCAAGCTTGGGCACCGGCGTGTTGGTTTCAACAATATGGTGAACCTGACTGATGTGGATGGCCGTGTCGCCGCCGATAACCGGCATGTTGGGGTTGACCTCCAGAATGACCAAATCGCAGTCATCCATCAGGTTTGTTTCCCAAATCTGGCAGAGGGAGCAGCAGAAGTAGCCATGCTCGTCCATGGGAGAGACGCTCAAAAGCGCAACATTGGGATAGCGGTAGCCCTTGCGGCGGGCGAGGACATTGTGCAGATGGGTGGGACCGAAAGAGGTGATGCCCAGCTTCATGGATTCCCGTCCGGGCCCCATCAGGAAGAGGGATTCACATTCGAAGGTGTCACGATAATCCGGGTCAATCATGAAGGGATACTTCACCATCTCAAGCCCGCGCATAATGGTGACATCCTTTACCTTGCCCCGAAGAGTATGGAGCTTGGATAACAGGGAGATGGGTTCCATGGCGCAAAGAGATGCACCGATGACATCGCCGCTTTTGATATGAGAAATTGCATGGTCAACCGTGGTAAGCTTTTGTTTATATAGCTCTTGATATATGCTCATATAGATTCTCCCTTCGTTTCCGCTTTTGCAGATAACTGCTTTTATAGCAAGTTTTGAGCCAAAAGCGGTACGCAGGGAGGAAAAGGCGGAAAAAGACTGCTACCTCTTGGAGGAGGAGTAGTTGGCGTGATTTTTCTGCGCAGCGGGCAGAAAAACAGTTGCAGAACTGCAACCGCAAACGGTGGCAATTTTGCAACTGTTTGCGGTTTTGCGACCGAAGAAACAGCACTATTTGCGCTTTCTGATCAGTGTACTTTTATCCACATCCAGATGCTTTGCGGCCTTTGAGAGGGAGCCAAGCTGGTTGACCGTTTGCTCAATGACCCATTTTTCATAACCCTTGACATTGTCTTTGAGCGTTTTTTCCGCATCAAAGCTGAAGGCAAGCTGACCGGAGGCGTCTCGATTTTTTGAGCGGGCGTCGCTGGAGCCGATGGTGAGAAAGGCCTGACTGTTGGTGAAGATGGTGGGGGGAATGTCGTTCACCAGTTCGATGTTGCCGTCGGTCATGAGTACCACGCGCTCCACCACATTGCGCAGCTCGCGCACGTTGCCGGGCCAGGCATAGGATTCGAAGCGGGAGAGTACCTTTTCCGAAAAGCGCTTCTCCCGACCATATTTTTCCGAAAACAGCGTGAGAAAATACTCGCAGAGAGGGCGCACATCCTCTGGCCGCTCCCGCAGAGGCGGGAGAACGAACAGGAGGGTGCTGATGCGGTGGTAGAGGTCTGCGCGAAACTCCTTCTTTTCAATGGCAAGGTCGAGATTGACATTGGTGGCGGAAATGAGCCGGAAGTTGACAAGCTTTGACTTGACGGAGCCGATACGGCGCACCTGCTTGGTCTCAATGACCCGCAGGAGCTTGCCTTGCAGGGAAGTGGGCAGGGAGTCGATTTCGTCGAGGAAAAGTGTGCCGTTGTTGGCAAGCTCGATGAGACCGGGCTTGTTTTTTTGTGCGCCGGTGAAAGCGCCCTGCTCATAGCCGAACAGCTCGGATTCCAGTAGAGACTCCGGCAGGGCGGCGCAGTTGATGGCGATAAGCTTACTCTGGTGGTGGCGGGAGCTATTGTGAATATATTCGGCCAGCAGCTCTTTCCCCGTGCCGGATTCACCCTGCACGAGTACGTTTGCGCTGCTGTCGGTCACGCGGTCTACCATCTGAATGAGCTGCTCCATGGCGGGGCTTGAAATCACAAAGGTTTTGGGCACTGGTTTATAGGTGTTGCCGTGTCCGATTTCAATCTGTCCGCCGCTCTGGCGCAGCACATTTCTGTGAATTTGATTGAGCGTGTCGATATCTCGAATGACTTCAATGCCATAAAGCACTTCGCCGTTTTCATCAAAAATGGGAGAGAGGGTGACCAGCAGCGGCTTTGTACGGGTCATGTCCTTTTTCACCACGACCTGAACCGTGTTAACCACCCGCTTGGTGCGCAGAAGCTCAGCGAGAATGTGTATGCTCAGGACGCCGTCCTGATAGAGTTGATAGGAATTGAAGGTGAGTCCCTCTGCCAGCGTGTAGCCGAACAGGTTCACAGCCGCCGAATTGGCATAGATGATGTTTCCGTGCCTGTCTTGCACCAGCAGGGCATCGCTGATGTTGTCGGCCATGTTTTTCCAAAGTTCTTCCGTCATGAAACATTCCCACCCTTGTCGGCATTCTACGATCATTTATATTCTATACCAAAAAAAGATTTTAATCAACCTCAAAATTTGACGAAAGTAACGAAAATATGCAGCGGAATGTAAAAAAGTAGTGCGCATAGAAAGTAATTTGAGCAGCCGTTATCCTTACAGAAAAGGAAAAGTTTCTGCAAGGATAACGGCTGCNTTGCGTCGCTGCAAAACGCTTGCCGCACTGCAAGGAAACAGGCACAGGGCTCGGCATTCTGCCGGAATAGAAATTTCTGCTTTTTGCACAAAAAGGTGCATCAAAGGCTCAGAATTTATGGAAATGAAGAGAATTTATGCAGTTTACCAGTGCGCAGTGAGGAATTTGATTTCCTTTCGAAAATTACAGGGATAATGTAATTTTTTTCGTTCGATAATGGCTTGATTTGATGGAATGAAGCTGATAGACTTACGAATCAAACGAATTGTAAAAAAATGTATAATTTGGAATTTTTTTGAAATTTTCGGTTACATTTTTCGGGAAAAGCTATCTTACTATAAAAGGGGAGACTATCGGAGGGAACAATATGGAACGTTCCGAGCTTGTTCGGCTGGCGCAAGATGCTCAACAGGGAGATAGCAATGCGTTTGCGGAAATTTACATAGAACTGTCGCCGGGTATTTATTATTATACCCTGAAAATGCTGCGCCATGAACAGGATGCCATGGATGCGATGCAGGATGTGATGACAGACCTGTTCCAAAATCTCTCCCAGCTGAAACATGCCCATGCACTGGTGGCATATACCTATCAGATTGCCTACAACCGATGCCTCCAGATTTTGCAGCAGCGCAAGCATTACGGCTGGAACAACATGACGGAGGCGCTGTCTCAAAAGGCAGAGGAGCGCATTGATTTTCTGCCAGCGGAATACTGGGAGAAGGAAGAGCTATATCATGAGCTGCTCCGTGCGGTGAATGAGCTGCCGGAGGAACAGAGAGCTGTGATGATACTCTTTTACTGCCAGCAAATGTCTACAAAGAAAATTGCGGAACTGATGGGATTAAAAAAATCCGACGGTGCGTATGCGGCTCTCCCGCGGGCGGCAGCTGCTGAAGAAGCGGCTGACAGGCAGAGTGGAAACAGGCACCCGCTAGAAGCATACGGCATGATATTGTTATTAACCTCAATAGGCCCCTTCTTGTTGAGGTTGATATAAGCTCCGCCTCGGTATGGTCGAAGTGAGTACCATTGCTCTGCCCCCCAGAGTCAATCGCTGCGGCAACACCTGAGGCTCAACCGGAAAAAACCGATTGCAGGAGACTCTCTCACTCCTGCAATCGGTCCGGCTTGAATGGAAGATGACAGGGAGAGGAGGAGCCTGAACAGAGAACGGAGAGATGGTTTTTTATCAAAGAGTGGAATGCAGTTCCATACGATATAAAATGAGAAATAAGGGGAATTGAGATGAAAACTAGACGATTATTGCAGCAGCGGTCTCTGGGAGGGTTTGTGGCGGTATGTCTGCTCTTTGCTCTCGCAGGCAGTGTAATCAGTGCGGCGGCAGAAGAACCCAAATTGACACTGGTGGTTCGTAACGAAAGTGAACCGGATAATTTTAGCTGCGGAACCGTAACGATTCTACCCACGGAGAACGTGACTGTACCGGAGGTAGAGGAAGCAGATGCGAATGGTGTGGTGTTTGAATATTCGTTGCCGGAGGGGGCAACCCTGCTTGTTACCGCTGTTGCCAATGACGGATATGAATTTGCGGGGTGGTATTCAGAGGACATAACTGTCAATGCGCAGGGCGGGCGGCTTATTTTTTCAGGCACTCACAGCACAGCCGTTACGATTTTTGTCATATTCAAAAAAATTGACACCGGGGCTGTTGAGCCGAAGGAGCCGGAAGAGCCGGAGGAACCGAAGAAGCCGGAAGAACCAAAGGAGCCGGAAGAGCCGGAGGAGCCGCCGTTGGTTTCGTATCGGCTGGAGTATCCCAAGATGTTGATGCTCGCAGTCAACGACAGATACCCGTCTGCGGATGTCAGTCTTAGCCTTGCGGAGCTTTCCGAGCTGCTTGACATCAGGCTGCTTGGAGATGACGGCAGCGAAACTCCCTGCGCAATTACAAGCAGTGACACATATAGTGCAGCGCTGTTTGATGAGACGGGACACGTTACGGTCAGCTTCGAGGTGAACCACAACGGGCAAAGCTACACAGGCGTGGTGGAGCTCAACATTTTTGACACAAAGGTACCGGAAATCACCTGCATTATGGAGCGGTATTTTGAGATTGAGCAAGCGGCAGCTGCTCCGAAAACACTGGAGGAGCTGGTTGCACTGCTGGAGGTGAGCGGTCTTGATAACTACGATGGTGTGGTAACCGTGTCGAGCGAAATTGAAGACGGTTTTTTTGAGGACATTCTGTGGGACGAAGAAGGTGGTTTTGTCGTTTTGTTCTATGCAGAGGATGCGGCGGGAAATTCCGTAGAGAAACGGGCATACATCTATCTAGTTGCAAGACCGCAGAGCGGTGTTGCCGGTGGCAATGATACCGGCACTGGCAATGATACCGGCACTGACTCAGAGGGCTTTGAAAGGCTTATTCCAGAAGGTGCCGTTGTGCTTCCCCAAGAGGACGGAAGCTGGGAGGTGCAGAACCCGCCGGGCGTGCCCATCGGGACTGTGCGAGAGGACAACGGCGAGTGGGCGTTTGTTCCTGCTGATGAAGCGCCTGCGGGCAGCATAACCACCCTGCCGGAAACGGGCAGCACGACGACCACGCTTATCATGCTGTTTGGTCTGGCTTTGCTTGCGGCAGGCAGATTGCTGCGCAAGACATTTTGATAAAATAAAATGAAAAGGAGAATGATGATGAAAACTAGACGATTATTGCAACGGCGATCCTTGGGAGGGCTTGTGGCAGTGTGCCTGCTTCTGGCTATCGCAGGTAGTGTAATCAGTGCGGCAGCGGCGGATGCGTCCATGCTCAAGCTGGTGATTGAAAATGAGACAAATCCGGAGGATTTAAACTGCGGCACGGTTGTTTTAGAGGCGAACGATATTAACCGGGATGTCTATGAGGAAGCCGAAGCGGGCGGTGAGGTGTTCTATGGGCAAGTAGACTCCGGAGCAGAAGTATCGATAACGGCGATTGCCCATGAAGGGTATGAATTTGCTGGTTGGCAGGTCAGAGGAGCAGAGGAGGCAGAATATAGCGAACATGCTGTGACATTTGTCATGCCAGACAGTGAGGTTGAAGTTTACGCCATATTCCAAAAAGCTGAGGGCACGCCGGATGAGGATGAAACGCCGACGCCCGGCAATCCGGATGATGACGACGCACCATCGACACCTGACGACTCAGGCGGTAGCGGCAATGGTGGTGGCTCATCGGTTTCATACCAGCTGGAGTATTCAAAAATGCTGACGCTTTCCGTGAATAGCAAGTATCCGGAGAAAAATTTGAGTGTGAGCCTTGCGGAGCTTTCCGAGCTGCTGGGAGTCAAGCTGATGAACGGCGGCAGTGAAATTCCCTGTGAAATTGCGAGCAGCAGCGATTACAGCGCAGAGCTGTTTGATGAGACAGGAACGTATACCGTTCATTTTCAGGTTATCCACAATGGTCAAAGCTATGCCGGTTCCGTGGAGCTTACAATTGCTGATACCACGCCGCCGGTGATTGTCAATCTTTCCGAAAACCTATATCTTGAGCTTGAAAATGAAAGCGTTGCGCCGAAAACATGGGACGATTTGATTATGCTGTTTGACCTGAATGCCGTGGACAACTATGACGGCAAGGTTGTGGTATTTTGCGAGTTTGAGGATACCTCCTTTGAAGAGATAGACTGGACGAAGGAAGCGAGCTACCTCATTGTGGCGTATGCGGAGGATGAGTCTGGGAACGGCGTGGAGAAATATGCCATTCTCTACGTTTCAACGGCACCACAGCCCGACACGGGAACTGGCGGCGGAGGAACCACTGGCGGGAGCGACAGCTGGCCCGACGAGGTTTGGGAAAAAATTCCGGAGGATGTGACTCTGGTTCCGAAAGATGACGGAAGCTGGGAAGTGCAGAATCCGCCGGGCGTGGCCATTGGAATCGTGCGGGAAGATGACGGCGAGTGGGCGTTTATTTCCAATGATGAAACACCCACAGGCAGCTTCACCACCCTGCCGGAAACGGGCAGCATGACGACTACCCTCATCATGCTGTTTGGTCTGGCTTTGCTTGCGGCAGGCAAATTGCTGCGCAAAACATCCTGATTTGAAAAGAATCCCCGCTGCACATATTTGCGCAGCGGGGATTCTTGTTTTGCTAAAACTTGTTGTGGTATTTGAGGAGTGTGACAAGTCCTTTGTCGCGGAAGGTAATAATCTCCTCACTGCTTCGGCCATGGCGGGGGTCTCGATTGGCGATGGAGGCGTCCATCCATCCCTGAATGTTTTCCACATAGGCATCAGGGAATACGGTCCAGCTGCCCATATCCTCATACCATTTCGTCATGGTGACGCCCATGTGTCTGGTGGCGCCGCCAATTCCGAGCTTGCCGCCGGCAAGCTCCGAAACCGTCAGCGGGCCGAGCAGCCCCCAACGCAGGCCGGGACCGAAGAGCATAGCCTTGTCAACCTCCTCCACAGTGCAGACACCGCGCAGCACGAGGTCGGCGGCCTCGCGGATAATGGCGGCTTGCAGACGGTTTGCGATGAAGCCGGGGGCCTCCTTGCGCAAGACGACAGGCTCCTTTTGCAGCTCTTTGTAGAAGGTCAAAACCTGCTCAAGCACCTGCGGGTCGGTTTTCACGCCGAGGGTCAGCTCGACGAGGGGAATGAGAAAGACCGGATTGTAGGGGTGTCCGCCGACAAAGCGCTCCGGATGTCTGGCGCAGGCGGTGATATCGGAAATGTTCAAGCCTGAGGTGCTGGAGGCGATGACGGCGTCGGGCTTGGCGTAAGCTTCAATGGTTTCGACGATGTTCTGCTTGAGCTCCAGATTCTCCGGCCCGTTTTCCTGAATAAAATCCGCATCCTTCAGCGCCGTTTCCGGATTTGTGGTGGTGGAAAAAGCCGCCATAAAGGTATCCACCTGTGCCTGCGTGAATACACCCTCGTCCATCAGGAATTTTAGGTTGGATTCAATACGCTCTCTAGCCAGGGGAAACAAGTCTTCGCTGATGTCATAAAGGGTGACCTTGCATCCCTGCATCAAGAAGTTTGTGGCCCAGCCTGTGCCGATGAGCCCTGAACCATAGCAGGTTATGTTTTTGAATTCCATACTTTACGCCCTCCAAAGTTTTTTATTGTCAAACCCCCGCACGAGTGCCGCATGCGACGCTCATGCGGGAGGGAACAGACCATGACAGCCAGAGGCACATTGTTATTTAATTAATTATAGTATATTGCCTGAGACAAGTCAATGCGCAAGCGGCGGCCCAATAAAAAAAGAGAAACGAATACCCCTGCGAAAGTTGAATCTTCCACAGGGGCTGTTTTGGAACGGGGGGAGAACCTTCGCATTTACTGGGTTTGCAGCAGCTCAAAATGATTTTTTTGATAGCGCAGCAGACCATCCTTGCGCAGGCGGCTTAGCTCGTGAGAGAGGGCGCTTCTGTCAACACAGAGATAGTCGGCCAGCTGCTGGCGGGAATATGGGATATGGAAGGAGGTGCTCTGCGCGTCGATAGCGCATTGGGAGAGATAGGAGAGGATTTTCTCCCGCATACTGCGCTGGGTGATATGCTCAAGCTTTTCCGTCAGCCGCACAATTTTTTGTGACAGGATGCGCATGGTGTTGCTCACGAGCCTGAGATGATGGCTGCATCTGTTGGGACAATTCTCCAGTAAGTGAATCGCTGTAGTTTCCAAAATCACAGAATCTTCGGCGGCGACAACACTGACCAGATGCTGGGACCTGGGTGCCAGCACATAGGCTTCGCCAAAGAGCGTGTGAGGCAACATGGATTCGATGATGCTCTGATTGCCCCAGAAATCCTCGCTGATGATATGCAGACTCCCTGACAGGAGCAGATAGATAGCCTGAACGCTGTCACCGGCACGAAAAACGAAGGAACCCTTGGGAATCAAACGCCTATGGACACCAAGACAGCTGTAGAGCTTTTGCACGTCCTCAGCACTGATGCCGGAAAACAGAGGTGTCTGTGCCAAGAGGGAAAAAGATGTGTCCATAATACCTCCTCTTGTGGTAAATGCCACCGATTTATAGATGACATTATAGTATGATATGGGCACAGTGTCAAGGCTGCGATTTGTAATAAATTGAGCAGTAGTAAGGAGGTATGTGAATATGAAACCATTGTCGGAGCAAGATGTCCGCAACCATGCAGAGCAAAAACGCTGGTTTGCAGGCCTGATTCTTTTTGTCCTCGTAACATCGACGATGTGGTGCATATTGTGGTTCAATATTCAGCCGGCGAAGCAGACAGACCATCCCCCTGAATGCGTTGATGCGGCTGCCGGTGCCCTGTCAAACATACCATCAGAATTTGACAGTGTTGTATAGAGTGACGAGACAGAACTGAGAGAGAACACCCCGAAGAGCTGTACGCTTTTGCGTACAGCTCTTTTACATTTTCATCCTTTCGGGAAAAATCACGGTGAGGGAAAAATGGTGGCGTTGAATGCTTGGACTATGGGCTATATGCAAAAAATGAAGCAGGAAAGAAAAGCTACCCGCTGCGGGTAGGGCGGCGGCAAGGCTTGGGATGTAAAATAGTATTATATTGGGATAATTTTTCACAGAGAGGGATTGCGATGAACATCCAAAAAATTACGCCTCTGCGCAGGAACATGCGCTTTTATGCAGCGCTTGCAGCAATTCTGGCACTGGGACTCACCGCCTGTGCCCCGTCTCCCGCAGCCTCAGCGACACCGCAGCCTTTGCCGGAGCCGAGCCTGGCCGCCACTCCTGCACCCACGCCGACACCGAAGCTTGAAACGCCTGTGCCGACGGAGGAGCCGTCACCGGAGCCTGTATCGGTGAGCGAGGAGCCGGAAGGCTTCTTTGCGATTGCGGACAAAGACGGCACAAGGCTTATTGTGCTGGGGAGCAATGCGCTGCCGATGACGGAGGCACCGGAAACGCTGGATATCGCAATTGGCTATGGTGGCAGCGTTACACCGCTACGCTATTTGGGCTATCAAGAAGGTGACTTGGATGCATGGGACGGGCGGGAGACATTTTATAGCTTTGACAACATACCCGGACAGGTTTATGAGGCGTCCGGCGGCGGCTTGGACGTTGCGTGGCCATACCTGATTACCTCGGCAGAAGCCTTTTCTGCGCAGCTCATTTCATTGGAGTACAACCGCATGGATGAATATTCCTTTGTGCAGGCTGATGCCGTTGTGACTGCGCAGCGGGAAGCGGGGCGAGAGCTTGCAGTGGTGTATAGTGCAGAGCTGGCTGCGACCGGCGAGGGGGGAG
>JGI994J12354_10005080_pt1 | contig 11482 bp, 10 predicted proteins | sample IntmicLarv3ML3BL_FD_12354 | JGI IMG/M metagenome (IMG submission 12354) | reverse complement strand
GGGCGACCACCTCGGAATCGGCTCAAGCATCGAAGCGACCTGCTTCCCGACGGCTGCCGGTGTCGCGTCCAGCTGGAACCTTGACCTCATCGCAAAGCAGGCAAAGGCCATTGCAACCGAGGCAAAGGCCGCAAAGGTCGCAATTGTCCTCGGCCCTGGTGTAAATATTAAGCGTAGCCCTCTATGCGGCCGAAATTTTGAGTATTTCTCTGAAGATCCGCTGCTTGCCGGCGAACTTGCCGCAAGCTACATAAACTCTATTCAGGCTGAAGGTGTCGGCGTTTCGATGAAACATTACGCTGCCAACAACCAGGAGACGAACCGCATGGGCGGTAACTCTGTCGTCGATTTACGCACACTGCACGAGTTGTATCTGCGTCCGTTCGAAATTGCCGTAAAGAAAGCAAGCCCAACGACACTCATGTGCTCGTACAACAAAATCAACGGTGTTTTCGCCTCACATGACGAGTGGCTACTCACCCATGTCCTGCGCAAACTTTGGGGCTTTGAGGGATACGTAATGAGCGACTGGGGCGCAGTTGTTGACCGCGTTGCGGGTATAAAGGCCGGCATGGAGCTTGAAATGCCGCACTCCGGTCCGGCGAATGACCAGAAAATCGTAGAGGCTGTCAAGTCCGGTGAAGTTGATGAGGCCTTACTTGACCGCGCTTGCGAGCGTATACTCAACATCACAATGCGCTGGGTGGAAACAACCGGAGCGCAGGAGCACGCGCCCGCCGACCTCGCAGCGCAGCATAAAATCGCGCGCGAAATCGCCGGCGAAACGATGGTTCTCTCCAAAAACGAAAACATCCTGCCGTTCGACACTTCTAAAACCACCGCGATTATCGGGCTTTATGCCAAGGAAATCAAATATCAGGGCGGCGGCTCGAGTCACATTAACAACCCCTATCTCGACAATGTCGTCGAAGAATTTACCAAGCTCTCCTCCGGTGCTGTCAGTTACGCCGAGGGCTACGATGCAAACGGCATGACCACCTCCGAGCTTATCGCCGAGGCTGTTGACGTTGCTAAAACATGCGAAAATGTCCTAATCGTCGCGGGCGCCCCGAACGAAACCGAGGGCTCCGACCGCAAGTCGATGGCTATGCGTCCTGGTATAGTCGCTCTCATCGAAGCTGTGCTTGACGCTGCGCCGAACGCCGCTATTGTTTTGACCAGCGGCGCGCCGATGGAGCTTCCGTTTGAGCCGAAGGCAAAAGCTATACTTCTCGCTTACCTCGGCGGACAGACTGCTGCGGGTGCGATTGCCGATCTCGTGACAGGCGCGGTTAGTCCCTCCGCAAAACTCGCCGAGACTTGGCCGGTCGATCACCGTCAGAACCCCTCGCACCCGAATTTCGGCGGCAGATTCGACGCTGTTTACGGAGAGGGCGTGTTCGTCGGTTACAAATGGTACGAAACTCATGGTATTACCCCGAGATTCCCGTTTGGTCACGGACTCACATACACAACGTTTGAATATTCAAACCTCACTGTGGATAAAGCCGAGATGCCCGAAACCGACACCCTAACCGTCACTGTTGACATTAAAAACACGGGTAACCGCGCGGGCAAGGAAATTGTACAGCTCTATACTGCCGACCTTGAGACAAAGCTCGTTCCGCGCCCAGTCAAGGAACTTGCCGCGTTTGCAAAAGTTTCACTCGAAGTTGGCGAAACGAAGACCGTCACCCTGACGCTCGGCAGCAGTGCGTTCGCTTTCTGGAGCGTCGAGCAAGAGCAGTGGGTTGTTGAAAGTGGCGCTTTCAAAATCCTTGTCGGCCCGTCCAGTGCCTGCACTCCGCTCTCAGCTGACGTAACAGTCCACTCGACAAGCATTAAGCTAAAGCCCCTTACCCTTGATTCAACCATCGGCGACATGATGGAGTTCCCCGGCGGTGCGCAGGTTGTTCAGCAGTTGATGGGAGGCATGGCTCAGGGACTTGGCGCGAGCGCCGATGTTCTGGCTGGCGATGAAATTCTCGGCATGGACATAAAAGAGATGATGGGCAGCGTCACCCTCCACGCTGTCATTGGTTTTGCCGGTGGCAGAATGCCCGAAGGCATGATTGAAGGCGTGATTGCACAGCTCAACGGCGCGGCGGGTCTGTAAATTAAGATGCAAAACGGAGCAGCTTTTAGCTGCTCCGTTTTTGTTTGTTGTAGGGTTGTACGCATGCCCAAACTATTAACCATTTCCGGTAGCGTCAAACAACATCTGATAACAATAAAAGTCAATATCGAACATAAACGTCTCTCCGCATCTTTCAAACCCGTTCTTTTCATACATAGCCAAGGCAGCGGGGTTCGTCTTGCTAACAATCATCCTTATGCCGTCAAACCCTTTTCCCCTTGCAACATCAATTACATTTTGAAGAATCATCGTTCCAACTCCTTGCTTTTGCAGGCTTGGTATAACGCCTATTCTCGCCAATTCACAAGCTTTTTTAGGCTTCCACTGCAAATGGCCCAATTCACCAAAATCGCCTATTGACGCGATAGCTATTATCTTTTCGCTGTTTTTAAGAATGTACAAGCTATTGTTCTCGATATCTAGTTCCGCTGTCTTCTTGCTTGGATAGTCATCTTCCCAAGTGCACCCGGGAGTTCCTACCAAACTTTTATATATGTTCACAATTTCAGAAATATCGTCATAACAAGCTAGCGAAAACCGGTATCCACTCATTAAAATTGCTCCTTACTCACAGCACCTTACTCAAAAACTCAATCGCTCGCGGGTGCTGCTCCGTTCTGCTTGTGTTTATATTTTCGTAGACATTTACAGGTACAGTTTATAATTTATCGGGTCAGCGCCATCAGGATAAAAATTGGATAAAACGAGATTTCTTTTCTCATTATAAGTTTTCAAGACTTCTTTTGTGGTAGTGGATAAATCATCCCGCGGCAACGCATCGTACAAATCCAAAAACATCACTTCGCTATTTTCATCATTATCTGAAACCGGCTCGCCGGATATGTATTTCGCGGTGAAAATTGCCCACCAATCTCGCCATGAAAACCGAATCGCAATCAGGCTTTCCGTCACGGCAACAACCCCTGTTTCCTCCAGTATTTCACGTTCAAGTGCAACATTGGGCATCTCCCCTTCCGATAAATATCCTCCGGGAATTACCAGTAAACCTTTTGCCGCGCCATACGCCTGCCGTACAAGTAAAATCTTACTATCTCTGACTACAATTCCGCTCACAGACGCAAATCTATTATCTGGCAAAGCTTTCACCTCTTCTCACTCCAGCCAATCACAGCACCTTGCTCAAAAACTCAATCGCGCGCGGGTGCTGCGGCGCGTCGAAAAACGCGGCGGGCGCATTTTGCTCCAGAATCTGCCCCTCGTCCATAAACATGACGCGGGTACCGACCTCGCGGGCAAAGCCCATCTCGTGTGTGACGACGACCATCGTCATGCCCTCGTGCGCGAGTTCCTTCATAACCTCAAGCACTTCGCCGACCATTTCAGGGTCAAGCGCCGACGTCGGCTCGTCGAACAGCATGATTTTCGGCTTCATCGCAAGTGCGCGGACGATCGCGATTCGTTGCTTCTGCCCGCCGGAGAGCTGCGCCGGGTACTGCTGCGCCTTTTCGGTTAGTCCGACGCGCTGTAAAAGCGCCTGCGCTGTCTCCGCTGCCTCGTCCTTGCTCATAATTCCAAGCATTGTCGGCGCGAGCGTAAGATTCTGCGTGACATTCAGGTGCGGAAACAGATTGAAATGCTGGAACACCATGCCCATCCCGCGCCGAAGCTTGTTGATGTCGGTTTTCCTGTCGGTTATGGACACACCGTCCACCGTTATTTCGCCCGCCGTCGGGCGTTCGAGCATGTTCATGCAGCGTAAAAAAGTGGATTTTCCGCTGCCTGACGGCCCGATTATGACGACCTTTTCGCCTGGGTGGATATGCTCGGTCAAGTCCTTTAAAACGAGGTTTGAGCCAAAGCTTTTAGAGAGGTTTTTAACGTCTATCACTTGAACGCAGCCTCCTTTCCACCTTGCCGAGGATAAATTCCAAAACCATTACAAGTCCGAGGTAGATAAGCGCCGCGCCGACAAGCGGGAAAAACGCCTGAAATGTGCGCCCCTGAATTATCGTCGCTCCCTTGGTTATGTCGGTAAGCCCGATAAAAGTACAGACGGAAGTTTCTTTCAAAAGCGTGATAAGCTCATTTCCGAGCGCGGGAAGGACGCTTTTAAACGCCTGCGGCACAATAATTCGCCACATCGTCTGTATGTAACCAAGGCCGAGGCTGCGCCCTGCCTCCATCTGGCCGGGGTCAACGCCCATTATGCCGCCGCGCACAATCTCCGCGACATATGCGCCGGAGTTTATGCCGAATGTAATAACAGCAGCGAGGAAGGTGTTACGCGAAGCTCCGAAAATGACGAAATACATTATCAAAATCTGGATTGCAACAGGCGTTCCGCGTATAATTGTAAGATAAAGCTTGCAAAACCAGTTGGCTGCACGCATGACAAATCCGCCAAAACCACGCAAATCCGCGCGGCTCTGCTCATATGTCGAGCGCACAATCGCAATCACAAGGCCGATTACAACGCCCATCAAAAGCGCGTAAACCGTGACAAGCAGCGTGGTTTGCAGTCCGTTCGTCATGTATTTCCAGCGGTTATCCGTTATAAAGGACTGGGTGAAGCCATCAACTAATTTTTCCCATGTACTCATTGGCTTCGGCGCAAGAAACAGGCGTATACCCATCAGAAATCCCTCCCAAAAAAATTCGCGGGGAAACGGTTTCGCTCCCCCGCGGCTGAATGCTTTATGTTAGTTGGAGGGGATGTACTTCTCGATTATGCTTGCGAGCGTTCCGTCCGCGATAAGCTCGGCGAGCGCATTGTTGATTTTTTCGAGCAGGTCGCTTCCCTTTGCGATAGCAATAGCGTAGTCCTCAATTGCATACTCGGTGTCGAGGATGACGAGACCCTGGTTCGCCGCGACAAAGCTCTTTGCCGGCTCGTTATCGATGATAACGCAGTCAACCTTACCCTGTGTCAGGGCCAAAACAGCGTCCGTACCCTTGGAGAAGCGGTTGATGAACTCGTCGCCGTAATCGTCGGTGGAGTAGATGTCGCCTGTCGTGTTTTCCTGAACGGCGATCTGTTTCCCTGCAATGTCGTCGAGTGAGGCGATTTCCGAACCCTCTTTTACGATGACGACCTGAACGCCTGTCGCGTAGCTCGTCGAAAAATCAACGTTTTTGAGGCGGTCAGGGTCAACGGTCATTCCCGCCATTCCCATGTCAACCTTGCCAGTCTGGACAGCGGTGATGATTGAGCCAAACTCCATGTCCTCAATTTCAAGGGTCATGCCGAGCTTTTCAGCTATTTTTGCAGCGACTTCGGCATCAATTCCGACGATTTTCTCGTTTTCGTAGTACTCATACGGTGGGAAATAGGCGTTTGTAGCCATTACGAGCACCGGCTTCTCCTCGGTACCAGAGTTTCCATTTGAGGCAGAGTTCGAATCGTTACAAGCCGCAAAAAGCGCGACGAGCATAAGAATCGAAAGGCTGAGTGCAAGTATCTTTGTGAGTTTTTTCATTATGTATCCGTTCCTTCCTTGATTTGGGAGCTTTCCATCCTGAGCATTGCTAAAGGCTGGAGCGCCCGCCTGGATGATATTTTTCGGCTTTAGCCGCTGTTCTTCCAAACAGTTATATAATTATACAGCATTGCGCAAAGTTTTGCAACAGTATCTTGCGTCGTGAAAAAGCTGAAAAAAGAGCCGCTTTGCGGCCCTTTTTGTCGGTTATCTATAGTTTTCTATTGATTTTTCTTGCAATCTCCGCTGCTTCGTTTGGTATCTCCTCATCGGAGTAGCGCGCGCGGTTGTACGCCTCAATAAAGTCGCGGGTGCTTTCCTTCGCGTAGCGCTCCGCAGCGTTTTCAAGCTCGTAAGGCGTTGATGACAGAACCTTGCGGTCGCGGCGGCTCATCGTACCGAGAAGCTGCTTGAAGGTGAAGCGCACTTTTTCGCGGTTGTTTGGCATGTCCTCAAACTTTAGTGGACGCTTCAGCTTGTCGAGCACATCGCGAATTCCCGCCGCAAGGTCACGCCGGGCTCCGCCCTTTTTCGACAGATCCTCGGTTTCGTCAACGTACGCCTCCTCCTGCGATTTCATAGAACCAAATAAACGGGCGAGAAACGCCCGAATCGCAGGCCCAAGCTTTTTCGCGAACTTGAAAATTGCATAAATGAGAGCAACTGCAATCCCGATTATAATAATCCACAGCAACATTTGCCACAGCATCTCAAAAAACGGATTCTTCTCTGCCGGGCCGTCACCGAAATCCATCGGGCTGTCCATAGACTGCGAACTTCCATCCCCCGGATTTATTCCCATAAGCGAACCGAGCCAGTCGATGAAGCTGATAATCGCGGCAATGACCGAAATCATAAGCTCACGAGCAAAATCCCGAATCGCTGTGATGTTCGCGGCAATCAGCGCAATCCCGAGAAACAGCCCGACAATCAGCGTGTTCCCGCGCCGCGCGCCTGCGGGATATTTTGTCCGTCCGCCGCCCGGTGAGGTTTCGCTCCTAAGCCCGGTGCGGTTAAAGACAAACAGCCCGACGACGAGAAACAGAATCGATACCGTGTTTGTCACAAGCGTATACGCCGCCTCGTGGCGCGATCCCACAAAGGCAACGCCAACGAAAATCGCGACACCGATAATGAAAAAGTTCGGTGAAAGCGGGTTCGATCCCAAAACATAAGGAATTATAAACAGCATGAACGTGAGCAGCGGTATTGAAATCATGCACAAAAACCACTGCAATTCCGAGCCGAACACCAGAACAAGCGGTATTGACGCAAGCGCAGCCGTCGCCAAAGCTCCCATCACAAGCGAAACCCTCGGGCGGCGGCCATGCAAAAACCGCCCTATCGGATAGGCGAGCGTGCTCGGAAGCATGTATATTACCCCGACCCACGGCTCAAGGTCCTGCATTAGCAGCTTCTGTATCAAAACCGACGCGCCGAGAAAAATACATGCGCACATGCAGGCGTTGAAAATTTCGTTAAACAGCTTCCTTTTCTTCGACATCTTCGCTCACCCCCTCCGCAAAGTTTCCGGAGGCAGTTTCCGGGGCATAATCAATAAAGGTAACATTATTCCCGTGCAGGCGCAAAAGCTCCGCCCTCTTTTCGATGGCCGGGCTTGTATAAGCGGAAATCAAAGCGATGTCGTAGCCTCCCTCGCCGCTGTCGATCAAATAGTCCATTAAGGTATAGAAGTTGATAGTTCGTACAATTTCGAGCTTCGCGAGCGACTGCAAAATTGCTTCGAGGTGCGCCTGCGAACACGCCGCGCGGAGTGCAACTGTCTCGTCCGGCACGTCGCAGAGCGGGCCGTTGCACTGTAGTCCGACCTCAAGCCCGTTCGAAACCGCCCACGTCGCGAGGTGTGCGGCATAGCGGATTCCCTGCTCAATTACAATTTGCTGCGAAGCGTCCATCATTCCCCACAAATCCTCACGAATTTGCGTGTTGAGCATAAGAAGAAGCCGCGGCGAAACCGTGTAGTCGCGAACCTTGACTTGCAGATTTCCCGTCCGCGCCGTCGCCGCCCAGTGTATGTCCTTTTGCGTGTCGCCTGGGCGGTAGTCGCGGATTCCGCTGACAAGTATCGGGTCGGGCATAATCCAGCGGCGCATTGTGACGTCGCCCTGCCATTTCAGCGAGGCGAGACTCTCCTCCCCTGCGCCTATCGGAGCGGGATAGACGTACATTTCTGCGTCGGCGCCACCATAGACGTCCTTCGCTTTGCGGAGCATACCGAACAGGTCGCCTGTCGTGACGCTGGCAACCTTTAGGACGTAGAATCCCCGGCGGGCACAGAGGATTTCATGGCGGCGCGTAATGCGCTTGTACCCGCGCAGGAAAAACGAACTGCGGTGAAACTGGTCGTAATTTATGTCGTGGTCGCCGGTCGTTTTGAAGCGCAGGTTCGAGGAAATGCGGCTCTCGACCCGAAGCCACGGAAGCGGCGTAATTTTTTTGTTGGCCAGGACTTCGACCATCTCGGCCTTGTCGCCCTCGTAGACAGCTTTTTTCGAGAAGAAGCGGCGGTACTCGACCTTACGGAGTCCTGCCAGATTGAAATATTCCATCTGGATAACCGCAAGAGCACCCACCACAATAACAAACCAAATTATATTCATAGTTCAGCGCCTTTCGTCGCAGCAAAACCCCGCTCCATCAGTTTTTCTCGGAGGGGTCTTCCGTCGGCGCGGGAGTGTCCTTCAATATACGCGCGACAAGCTCCGCCGCCTTCTGCGAGCCGAGCCCCTGNCCGCCGCGCATAATCATCCTGTGAGCGAAAACCGGGCCGGCGAGACGCTTGACATCGTCGGGCAGCACATAATTCCGTCCCGCGACTGCCGCTGCAACCTGTGACGCGCGCAGCATGGCAAGCATTCCGCGCGGGCTTACACCGAGCGAAACATCCGCGCCTTTACGGGTTTCCTCGACGATTTTGGCAATGTAGCCGCGAACAGCGTCGCTGACAAAGACAGCGGAGAAGCTTTTCTGCGCGTCGAGAATTTCGGCACAGGAGGTAACTTCGCTTATCTCCTCAAGCGGGCTTGCAGAGATGAAGCGGTCAATCAGCGTTTTTGCGTCCGCGCCCTCGGGGTAACCAACCGAAATCTTGACAAGGAAGCGGTCGAGCTGCGCCTCGGGCAGCGGGAAAGTGCCCTGAATTTCGACGGGGTTCTGCGTCGCGATTACAAAAAACGGCGCGGGAAGCGCGCGTGTTTCGCCGTCCGCGGTTATCTGCTTTTCTTCCATACACTCAAGCAGCGCGGACTGCGTGCGCGGGGTCGCGCGATTTATCTCGTCCGCAAGCAGGATATTTGTAAAGGCGGGGCCTTTTTTGAACTCGAAAACCATTTCTTTCTGGTTGAAAACACTGGTTCCGGTGACGTCCGACGGCAAGAGGTCCGGAGTGAACTGAACACGCGAAAACTCACCGCTGACGCTCTTTGCCAGGCTTTTAGCCATGACGGTTTTGCCTGTGCCCGGCACATCCTCAAGAAGAACATGACCGCCCGTGAGCAGCGCGATTGTCACAATCTCAATTACATCGTCCTTTCCGACGATGACCTTTGCGATGTTTTCGCATATTTTCTTTGCTAATGTGGTGATTCCCTGAATTTCCATTTGTGACCATTCCTCCCCCGACAGCGAAAACAGTCCGATGTTGCAGTCCTGCTTTCTTTTCTGCGGTAAACATATTTACTCTTGGCAGTATATCACAGCTAAAAAACAAATTCAACCAACTATTTATGAATTATTGTTAATATTGATTAAAATTTTCTGCAGCTGAAAGCAAAATCATGTCGAAGTTTTCTTGAATCCGCCGTTGTAATTAGACGTAATTAGTGTTAGAATAATTCCACGTTACAAATACAATTGCCCTCACAGGAAAGACAATGCTTGTAAAGGAGGATTTTCATCATGGCTGGTCTTCCGAAATATTATCTGGTCGAGGCTTCGGCGCTGCCCGTCGTCATCCTCAAAGTTGCCGAGGCGCTGCACTACCTAGAAACCGGCAAAGCGCCGACTATCGGCGATGCTGTGCGCCTTGCAGGAATCAGCCGCAGCGCATTTTACAAATACCGCGATTCCATCCGCCCGTTTTTCGACAGCGAGAGAACCGCAATGGTCACATGCCACTTCATCCTTGAGGACGCGACCGGTGTTCTTAGCGGCATTTTAAGCACCTTCGCCGCGCACAGCGCCAACATCCTGACCATCAACCAGTCGATACCGATAAACGGCGTGGCTTCGGTCACAATTTCCGCCGAAACCGATGCGATGACCCTCGGGCTTGACGACTTCATGTCAGCCGTCCGAACTTTGCGCGGCGTGGCAAAGGCGGAACTTATCGCGCGGTAACACAATTTTTGAAAGGATTTCAGGCTTTTCGCCTGTTATGGACAAAAACTATGGTAAATGTTGCAATTATAGGTCTCGGAATCGTCGGAGGCGGCGTGTACGAGGCTATTGAGATGAACTCGGCGCACCTTGCGAAAAAGGCGGGCGCGGAAATCGCGGTCAAGTACATCCTTGATTTGCGCGACTTCAGCGGCGAGAGTTTTGCAAAAAAATGCGTAAAGGACTTCTCAATAATCGAAAATGACCCTGATTTGCAGGTCGTCGTCGAGACAATCGGCGGCGCGGGAGCGGCCTACGAATTTACAAAGCGCGCGCTCCTCGCGGGCAAACACGTCGTTACCTCTAACAAGGAGCTTGTCGCTGTCCGTGGCGCGGAGCTTATCCGCATAGCTGCGGAAAAAGGCGTAAACTACATGATGGAGGCCTCGGTCGGCGGAGGCACTCCGATAATCCGCCCGCTTATCGACTGTCTCGCCTCAAATCGCATCGATGAAATTTACGGCATTATGAACGGCACTACAAACTACATCCTGACGCGCATGATTTGCGACGGGCAGAGCTTCGAGGATGCTCTCGCCGGAGCGCAGGCACGCGGCTATGCCGAGCTTGACCCGACCGCCGACATTGAGGGCATAGACGCGGGGCGCAAAATTTGCATACTCGGCTCTATCGCCTGCGGTGCAAGAATTTCTCCCGATTTTGTCTCGACGGAAGGTATCTCCAAAGTTTCACTTGACGACATCAATATCGCGGGGCAATCCGACATGATTGTCAAGCTCCTCGCCCGATTTGTGCGGCTTTCGGACGGGCGCGTGTGCGCCTATGTCGCGCCGCATATGATTGACGGCAGCCATATACTCGGTTGCGTAAACGACGTGTTCAACGGATTTTTCGTGCGCGGAAATGTCGTGCCGGAAATCGCGCTTATCGGCCCCGGCGCAGGCAAGCTTCCGACGGCTTCCGCTGTTGTCGCCGATGTTGTTGACATTGCGCGAAACCTCGGTTGTACGAAAGATCAACTCTGGACTGAAACGCTTGCCGAAACCGCCGATGTTCGCGAGCTGAAATTCCGCCGCTATATCCGCACGGACGCTCCGCTCTCCGCTGTTGAAAGCGCGTTCGGCAAAGCCGATGAACTCTCCGGCGGCGCGTTCATCACCGGCTCAATGGGCGGCTTCGAGTTTGAGGAAAAGCTCACCGAGTTCGAAAAATCGGCGAAAGTCCTTTCCGTAATTCGCCTGCTTGAGCACGGGGAGGCGGCGCAATGATTCGCATTTCCGTCCCCGCAACGAGCGCAAACCTCGGCTCCGGCTTCGACTGCATGGGTATCGCGCTTTCTATTCGCAACGTTGTTGACATGGAGCTTTCGGATAGAATCGACATCACGAACAAGTACGGCCTTGACGTCGCCTCCGACGAAAAAAACCTGATTTACCGCTGCGCAAAGCAGGTTTTCGACATTGTCGGCAAGCCCCTCCCCGGCCTGAAAATCGTCGAGGAATGCAACATTCCGATGACTCGCGGACTTGGCTCGTCCTCCGCCTGCACT
>JGI994J12354_10005079_pt1 | contig 11482 bp, 8 predicted proteins | sample IntmicLarv3ML3BL_FD_12354 | JGI IMG/M metagenome (IMG submission 12354) | reverse complement strand
GAGGTGTAAAAGGCAGTTAATGTACTTTCCCTTGCTGCGGCATATTCTTCTTCGGTCAGTCGGTTTTTTAGTTCCCCATTTTTCATATGTGTATCTTCAAAACAGTTTGAAAGACCACCCCAACCAACATACTTTGATAAAATTTCTTGTTCCTTTGGAGTTGCTAGTCGCTCACGTTCCTCAAGTTCTTTGAGTATTCTAATTGCTGCAATATTCGCCTCGTATTTTTCACTTAGCGTTCCAACTCCAAGTTCTGGATTGGTGATACGGAAATTATGGCGTTCTTCTTTTGGAATGTCTGGGTATAAATCAGTAAAATATATTCGCTCCCGTTTTGCTCTTGGCGGAGCAAGTATTTCTTTTTCGGTTGGTAGGATATGTTTTTCGTTTTGCTCTTTTAATACTGCCCGTACAAAGTCGATACTCTCACTTCTAAAAATAGGAAAACCTGCACCACTTTGAAAGGTTATATCTTGTAACGATACTTTGTTCCATTCATGATTCATGCTATCAATCACAAAATCTCTATCGTCGATACTCAGCCTTGTACCGATTTGCAGTTCATCTGATATTACATCTGCAACTTCTTGTTCACTCGGCTGTATTGGTATATCTGTAATTGCTATATCTTCACTTATTGGTTCTCTTACTGGCTCTATTATTGATTCTACTATTGGCTCTATTGTTGATTCTGTTACTGGTTCTGCTCTTGGCTCTTTTATTTCTCCAAATAAAGAAAACGTACCCTCTCGGTACGCTGTCAGATTCTCAAATGTCTTTTGTCTGCTATTGTAATGCCTATCATCTTGTGCCATACTCTCCCATACTGGCAACATCATCTGATAGATTTCATCAACCTTAGCCTTATCACTTAATTGCTCTTTAATAACTGGCACTGCATCATGATAATCAAAGCCATAGGGATATGGGCGTGGTTGTTCTTGTGGTACATAATGAAAAAAGCTATAAATACTGGCTGCTATTTCTTCCTGTTCATACGTTGGAATATAAGCGAGTTCTTTTTCTGACATATAACGTTCTTGCTTGATTAATGTATCAATACGCTTGGTAACTTGATTCCATTTTAGTAGGACTTTATCATAAGGAGTCCTGATACTTCCTCGACTATACTCAAGTCCTTTAGAGTCGTGATTTTCATGAAAACCCAAACTTCCTCTGCCACCAGTGCCATACTCCTGCTTTAGAAAATCTGCTTTTTCTTTTACTGTATGATTTTCAAGGAAATAGGAATAGATACGGTATTTTCCACCGCTAACACCACTACCACCAATAATAAGTGCGTCCATTTCATCATTCGTAATGAACTGCTTTGGCTCATATACAACATCTGTTTGTGCCTGAAATGCAATCTGTGGACGTTGTAGTCCTTGAAGTTTTGCAATTATTTCATTTGCCCTATGAAAATGAAAACGGAGTAGCTGTGGGTTTTCTCGGTATTCCTCTGTAAAATTCTCTACTTCTGTGGTTATTGTTTCTATGGTTGATGTGTCTAAAAGAAGTGTTGCTATTTGTTTTGTTTCCTCTGGAAAGCCTCCACTACTCCCATATACTTTATGAATAGTAGGCATAAGGTCATTTCTCTCCCTTGCCTCATCGGAAAAATCTTGAACGAGATGCCATAGAGATTCTGCAATATCTTCTCTTTCATTTTCTGCCGACTTCTCTACAACTTCTGCTGGTGCATACCGTCCCATATCTAATAATTCTCGAATACGCTGTGCTGCATTATTCCATGACAAAATGCTTGCTTGATTTCCTCTTGTATCTTTCCCCTTAGCAATGCGTATCCCCTCTGTATCAAACCATAAAGAAATAGGTGTTGATTCAAAGAAAACCCCTTTGCCGTCTTGTCCATATTCATTCCGTAGAAATTCAGCATTTTGCTCTAACGGGTAATCCTTTGCAAAATAGGCACAAATACGCTCCATGCTCTTTGGTTCATTCCCACCCAAACAAAGCACCTCGTCAATAAGCTGTGCTGATGGCTCAAAGCCTCGAAAGAAAGACATCTGACTTTCGCCATCTAACGTTGGCATATCAAAAAGGGATAACTGCTGACTACTTTGACTTCTTGGTATTTTGGTGTCTGTATTGATAGCGTATTCCTTTTTCTCTATAAGCTGGGCAGTAAATTCTGCAACAACTCCCCATGAAAAAACACTCTCAGCACTGCGTGATAAATAACTTCCCTCCCACATCAAAAGTCCATCTTCTTCTGGTTTGTAACCAACACGTTTGCCTGTAACATAAATTTCCGTATAACTCTCTTGATATGCTGATTTCAGGTATTCTGCTCGCTCTAATACATCGTTATGCAAAGAGAAGAAAAGTTCTATTTGTGATTTTTTATATACTAAATCATCACTTTTATTCGTAATAATTCCCTTAATAAAATTTTCGTCCAAAAAAGCGGGCAACTCTTGGTCGTCCGCTTTTTTACTATCTTCTAATCGTAAATCAGTTCGCTCAAAATCGTTTCTTGTGCTGCTTGGCGAATGTTGTTCATGAGTCCCACCCATTTCATCTGGTCGTCGGCTTTCATCTGCTCGGTCATTCCCTGTGCTTTCGCCATCTGCTCGGTTATCTGTTTCTCCCTCGCCAATGCTCTTTGCTCGATGTTCATTAAGTGGTCGTTTAGTTTCCCCGATGTCAGTAGGTTGGTGTATACCACTTTGCGATTCTCTTTTAGGTATCTGCGGTGCATCAAAGCGTATTTCCCAAGAACTACGTGTTCCTCCTGTGGTGGTAATAGGTTGGGTAGATTGTAATCCCCCTGTCTGCTGTAAGTTATGTTCATCGTTGCCACTCCTTTCCTGTATTTCCTCTTTTCTCTGCTTTTTTTCCTGCTCTTTTTCTGCCCCTAAAGAATACTCATTTTTGGGGTCTTTTACAAATGTGCGATTTTTCTTTTGTTCACGCTTATTTATATTTCTAATGGTAAGGGCAATCTCTTTTAGAACCATTTCTGACATATCGCTAACTGCTGTACCGAGCGTATTAATGGTTGCTAATGTATTAAAATTCATGACAGTAGAAAAATCAGCACCTAACTGATAATCTTCGCTTAATTCTTCGCTTAAACAACGAGTGGATAGCATACAAAAAAGCGATTCATTAAGTGCCTCTCTAAATAGGACCGAAATACTTCGCTCATCTAATTCTTCAAGAAAACTATCCTCGCAAAGTGGGATAAGTTCCTCTAAATAGTCTTGATAGTTGTCTTCTATAACATTTGAAACAACACTTTTTAAAATACTATCTAGGTTTCCTTTTTCTTCTAACTCACCGAATGAATTTTCAAGTGCCTCTATCACTTCGTCCTCGTGTTCTTCTTTTAACTCCCATATGGATACAGGGCGTGAAAAGCGACTTTCGTGTGTATCTGAAATATCAAAGTAATATTTTAATCTTGATCTACCATTATGCTCATCATCAAAAACGGCAATGCCTGATGAGCCACGATTTACCCATCTTCCAAATAGCTTGTTCCAACGCTCAATTTCTAGTACCGCTTTTGCGTCTGGTCTTTGAGCATAGATTAATACCTTTTCGTCAAATCGGCACTTATAATTTCTACACGCTGATTGTAAGAATTTAAGCCATGCTGATTGTGATGATGTTATATCTTTTAGTGTTTCCCTATATAGCTCTGTAATAAGGTTATACTTTCGAGCCATTGCGTATCCTCCTTTCGTCTATTCTTTGTTATTTGCTACTTGCCTACTAATGCCTATTCTTCGTTGTCATCTTCTCTTTGTTCTTTTCTCTTTACCAGTTCCTCTTTGCCTTTCGTAATATCTTGTTTCACTCCACATAACCACTCAAAAAGGAAATCACACTATTTGCCTTTACGCTTTTACTTAGTGCATTAATAATTGCAATTTCTGCAATCGAAAGATTTGGTATCTTTAAGATGTCGTCCATTGTCATTGCTAGAATTTCTTTCTCGGTAGTAAAGCCTGCGTCAAAGACTTTATTTAAGACTTTCGTTGTTTTCTGACTCATTGCCATGATGTTCCCTCGCTTTCTCATTCTTTTCATCTAATATCTTTCGCATACATACAGTACAAAAAATTGTTTGTTTATCTCTATAAGTTGCATAGGAGCAAGTCCTGCAATCGTATTTTTTATCGCTCATGATTATCACCACCTTTTTGTGGTGTTTGAGGTTCGCCTCGTAAATACCGATTTTCTATTTGTATACGCAAAGTCATTTCATTTCTTGCTTGCTTTAAGGTTTTGCAATAACGCCCCCATATATAGTCTGTTTTATCTTTACATATCCAACACACATAAGGGTCTGGAGCCTTTGCATTATGTCCAATGACAAGCTCTCTATTTCTAATCCTATGGCTTTCTATAATTTCATAGCCATTATTGGAACGTTTTTTCGTGTCCATTTTCTCACCTCGTAATTTCTTTTTCTTTAAATATATAAAAGGGGCAACATTTTGATATGCCGCCCCTTTTAGGTTACTTCTTATTTTTTCTTGTATTAATCCAGATGGTTGCCCCCACAATAAAGGCAACAAGGACAATCGTAAGAATTGTTTTTACCTCCACTACCTAGTCCTCCTTTTTCTTCTTTTTAAGTCCTATAAAAGTGACAACGCCTGCACCAATCACTGACACACTCGCAAGACCTACCCACAGTGCAAGGTTAAAATCATCGCCAGTCTTTGGCGTATCCCTTAGTTCATTGTGCATAGAAACAGTAACGACATCATCTACAGCTATTGTGATTTGTTTATCGGCTGGTAAGATATATCTTTCAGAAACATTGTCTTTTACTTCTGAAACGCTATATTCCCCAATTCTTAAATCAGAGATAATGATTTCGCCTTTTTCGTTAGTCTTAAATGTCTGGTCGTAATTATTTCCAGTTACTCTAAAAGAGAATCCCTCTAGCTTTCCATCAGAAGATGTTTTAAGAATTTTCAAACCTCCTACTTGTGCTGCATTGGTAAACCCAACACCTGCCTCATTTTCCACTACATAAGTTTTGCCATGTTCTTCAATGGAAACGAGATAAACATTTTCATCAAGGACAAAGCCGTCTGGTGCTGTCTTTTCTTTTACAAAGTATTTCCCGTAACGTAAGTCTGTCATTTGATAAATACCACCATCAAGCTCACTCATGTTGCCTAGTAGTTCATCGTCTTTATCGAACTCGCCATTTTGGTTGGTATCGGCATAGACTTCAAATTCTGCACCTATTAAGTGATTGTCTGGGAAGTCTTTATCTACTTTCGTAAGTTCAATATGCCCTGTAATAAAGTAGTTGATAAGTTCGATTTCTACGACTTGTGCAACTTCGCTGATGATAACAGGTATTTCTTCTTCGGAAAGTATAAAGCCCTCTGGACTTTCAATTTCACGGATTACCCATGTGCCATAAGGGACTTTATCAAAAGAAAAACTACCGTCCTCTTTTGATTCGGTAGTTACCAGTGCATTTTCTGTTGTAAATTCAGTTGTTTCATTCTTAAAGATACCGATAATCGCACCTGCAAGGTCATTTCCATCTTCATCAGCCTTTTTGCCTTGAATAGAGCCATAGATGATTTTATTTTCTATTGCCTCGCCCTCGTTTATAAGGATATGCACAGTCGCTGTATCTTGTCCGGCATATTCAAATATAACGGGATATTCCTTATCACTGATATGGTAAGCTGCATTTGTTGAAAGTTCTTTGACATAATAACTTCCAAGTGGTAGATCGGTTGCAATTTTTCCATTGCCCTGTTCATCAAGTGTCACAACTTCAATGAGTCCACCAGTAGGGATAAGTGTTTCATCTGCTGCTATTACATCAGCCATTGCATACAGTCCAAAGCTAACATCAAAGATTTCGCTATTGTTACCAACTCCATAATCCTCATTTACTTCAAGACTCTTTACAAGGTCAATGACTACTTTTTGTCTTTCGTTGTAAAAAGAAGTAGCTGTTTCAGTAATGGCAATTTCTTGTCCTGCATAGGCAAGTTCTACATGGTGTTTTTTCTCATTGATTGTCATGCCCGTTGGTGCTTTTATTTCTTGCACTGTATATTTCCCTAAATATAATGCTTTACTTTCTATAGAACCATCTCGTTTTGTCGTAATGGTATCAACTACTTCGCCTTTCGTTGCTCGTTTTGTACCGTCTAGCGTGTAAATATCTTCACTAGCTACAATCTCATACCTTGCTCCTGCTAGATTCTCCACTTTGTAGATAGGTTGATATAAACCATTATTTTCAGATACCGAGCTAAATAGTTCTCCAGACTTCGTAATTGTGATAGTTCCTTTTTGAGCCATGTTGGAGCGTACCACTTTGGTAACGGTAATGCCACTTTCTTCGGCTGAATCTTCCTCTTTCACATCAAACTTGATTGGTTCACTATTTAGTACATAACCATACGGTGCTTGCACCTCGACAAGCGAATATCCTTTGCCATACTCCAATGTCTGTGGTGTGATTAATTCACCCTCAGCCGTCGTATAGAATGTATCAATCGTTGTTACTTGTGGATACGTGAATGTCATTGTGATAAGGTTTCCACTTGGGTCATAAAGCTGAAAGCCTGCTCCTGCATACGGAATTGTTTTCCCTGTTTCTGCATCTTTTTTCACAATCTTAATATAGCTATTAAAGTTTGCATTGTTGATCAGATAACGATACGTTTGCCCCTCTGCACTAATAAATACATCAAAGGCTTTCATTAACTCTCGTCCCTCCCAACCAGAAGTTTGGCGAACGGTATAGATACCATAAGGCATTTTCTTTGTCCTAGCAAAACCATTCTCATCACAAGTTAAAATATCACGCTCGCTTTGCTTTGCCTTTTCATAGCTACCCGCTGCTTTTAGATAGACTTCAAAAACAGCTCCTTCTTCTGGTGTTTCTATTTTTGTTGTTCCGTCATCACTGTGCTTGGTGATTGCAATATCGCCTTTGATTACTTGTTCTACCACGTTATTTGTAGTGTTATTGTACTCTAGGGTATAAAGTTCTGGTTCTGCACCTACTTTGTGAGTCGTTGTATCAAGCAAGTACCCCTCTGATGGATTGATTTCTCTTATTGTCCAGTCTTTATCACATACATAATATTTTGTAGTGAATTTACCTGCATTATCGGTGGTATAGGTGTCAATAAGTTCTTCGCCCTTAAAGATTCCATATATTGCACCAGATAAAGAACCGTCACCTTGAGCAGTTTTTGTTTCCACATCTGTTTTCGTTACTGTCACTCTAAATTTTTTCAATACATTTACAAAAGTACGATTTGTAACTTCTCCCCATTCAATGGTCGCTGTTTGAGATTGTGGAATGACATAACGAATTGCTGTGTCTACTTCTTCAACCGTGTATGGTGTATTTCCACTAATCAAAACATTTTCAAACTTTGCTACACCGTCTTTATTTGTGATTGCATAAGTGTCTACTGGTAATCCCGAAAGGGACGTTCCATACAAACGAAACTTTACCCCCTCCACGAATTTATCTTCGGAATTTTTAATAACCTGTAACGAACCTTTCTTTAGTGTATTGCTAAATGTCACCGCCTGAGTTTTGCCACCGACAATGGTAACTGTTTGTGATTTTTGTGGCTCATATCTGTCATATGTTGCCTCTGTGATTGTATAAGTGCCGGGAAATAATCCGTCTATGGATAGATTGCCGTCCTTATCCGTTCTCACTGTTTTACTAAAGTTATCGCCTGTAATCGTAAATTGAATGTCTGCAACAACACCATCTTCTGATGTCTTTTTAAGAGCAATCTCGCCTGTTGGTGTTTCTACATTAATGTAGGCAACTACGGGATCGGTATTTTCTACTCCTGTAATTATATCTTGTAGTCTTGGGTCGCCATAAGCAATTAACTTTGCACTTTCACTAACAGTTGGTATTGTATTTTTCCTTGCCACAATACGAGCTGTCCCATCAAACGCCCTAGAAGAAGTGATTGTTACCGTATTTCCCGATTTTGCAATACTGATATTGCTATTTGTAGATGAAAACGCATAATCAGAAAGAATACCATTGCTATCTGTAAAGGTCAAACTATACTTTCCGTCTACGAAAGAAAGTTCTCTAGTAATCCCTGCCTCACTTGCTGACATAAAACTTGGAATGGTGTTATGCTTTGTCATAAGTGCTACAATCTGGTCATATACTGCCTTTGCTCCGCTATTGGCATAGTTGGAACCAAAGTGAAGATTGTAGACAGTGGAATCTGTTTGGCGATAAGAACCTACTGATTCTCGGTATCCTGTTGCAAACTCCCATACTAGCGTTTGTGTTGCAAGCCACCGTTCATCATCATTGCCTTTTAGGTTGCCTCGATTGCCTTGATAACCGTATAAAAGAGCAAGTCCAACTGCCTTTTTCTGATTGGCTGAAAGGGCGTTCCATGTATCGGAAGAACTTTCTCGTAACTGGCTACCTGTATTCAGTGGTGCGCCCGGCTGCAAACAAAAAGCATTGTTTGAGCCATTAACATATATGCGATACTTGTATGTGCCAACACCACCGGCGGTGTACCCGTTAATGGTCGCACGTCCGTTGTAACGCATGTTGTTTCCGTTTGCGTCATAGGTGTGTGCAAATGTGATTGTCCCAATATCGCCTACAGCGGCATGAACGGATGTGATCGGTGCTATCAATGTCGTAACGGCTGCTAATGCAATCGCCATGACTCTTTTGAATAATTTTCTATTTTTCATTTCTTTCCTCCTAATTTTTGAAGTATTTATTAAACATAACTATACCTTGAATAGTTATACTTACTATCCGAGAAAGAATGTATTTTATAATATCTTTTCTTCGGTTAGTATTGGTAGTATAAAGGGAGAGGTGTGGAGAGGGAAAAGTAGGCAAAATGGCTATCCACCACACAAAAAATGAGCTATCTAGCCTGTGATGTATGGCTACCGCTCATCTCGCTCTTTGTTTCGCTTTAGGTGTTTGTGATAAAATTCCAACGCCTTTACAACGAAATCTGACTCTTGCCCTTGTGGGATAGATTTTGGAATCAATTTGGTTATCCGTTTATCTTGAAATTGTGGTTTTTCCCTCTGATTTGGCTTTTCTTCTTCCATAATCGACTGGATAACCTCTGACGTAAGTTTGCCCTCCTCGTTAAACTTTTTCAACTTAATTGTTTGAGCATGTGACGGTGTTGAATCACAGTATCCCATTGCCTCAAGTAATGAATACTGTTGTTCATCGGATAGATAGGATATTTCTACGGCTGGACGTAGGGCAATTTGGCGGTCATCTACCATTTGTAGGAGTTCTGGGACAAGGTTGGTTAGACGAATGTAGCGAAAGATTTGATTTTTACTTTCTCCTACTTTTTCGGCAAGTTCATCAGAAGATTTTGCCCTTTGCAACTTATTCCCCACTGGGGAACAAGTTAAGTCTGTTCGCTTACCCTGCCTATTCATTGCCTCTAAACGCATTTTGTAAGCAAAGGCTTTTTCGCTTGGAAGAATAGTCGTTCGTTGTAGATTACTCTCAACCATAACAATAATTGCCTTATCCTGCTCTAATTCCTTGACCTCACACTTTAGGGTATGAAGTCCTGCTAACTCACACGCTTTCTTTCTCCTATGACCACTTATCAACTCATATCTACCATCTTCTTTTAATCTGATAATCGCTGGGGTCATTACACCATTACTTTTAATACTTTCGACAAGCTGTTCCATATCATCGTCTAGCTTGACCTTAAATGGGTGGTCTGGAAACTCATCAATTTCAGTAATGGGTAGTTCTCGTATCTTGCTTAGATTCTTTTCTGCCCGGCTTGTATCTGTTTCAAACAAGTCATCGTAAGCAGTCAGTTCGATTTTGTTTTCTAGTTTTTTCGCCAATCTCTGCCACCTCCTTTGAAAAGTGTTCATAGGCTGTGGCTACTTTGCCACTTTTGTCATAGGCAAAAATGCTTTTGCCCTGTGCCGATGATTCAACTGCCCGAATAGAATGTGGTATCTCAGCATTAAAAACTTTAATTCTTTGTCCATACGCATTTTTTACAGAGGCAATAATATCTTTTGACATGTTGGTGCGTGACATGACCATTGTCATTAATATACCGTCTATGCGTAATTTGGGATTGATTTGTCGCTTTACTTTGGATACTGAACGCAATAGTAATTCCAAGCCTTTTGCCGACAAATAATGTGGCTGTGTTGGGATAACCACGCTATCTGCTGTTGCTAATGCGTTAAGCGTAAGCATACCAAGTGACGGCATACAATCAATTAAAACATACATAGTCATAGTTCTTTCTAACTTCCTTCACATAGGCTTTTAGAATACTTTCTCGGCTAATGGCATTGATAAGCCTTACTTCCAATCCAGATAACTCAATGTTTGAGGGCAATAAGTCTACACCCTCGTCGTGATGAATAATGCCCTCTTGAACGTTAATGTCCTTATCGTCCATGATATTTTGCATTATCGTGGAAATCGTAACTGGAATATCATCTGGTTTGTTATAGCCTAGAGCCATCGTTAGGTTTGCCTGTGCGTCGGCGTCAATCAGTAGTACCTTTTTGCCTTGTCTTGCTAAACCAACACCTAGATTGACTGTCGTGGTTGTTTTCCCCACTCCACCCTTTTGATTCGTTAGAGCAATCACTTTACAATTTGACATAAATATCATTCTCCTTTCTTTTGAATTTAGCCACTTTGTCACGGTGGCTATGTAATTCAGAACGCAAAAAAACCGCCTATACTTTTTATAAAGAATAGACGGTACGGGTATTACTATTAAGTTAGATTAAACAGCTTTTGCGACTCTTACTTTTTTAACAGGTGCGTTCATTACCTTAACTATTAATTCATCGACCACATCTGTATATCTGCCCTCTTGAATGAGTTTGTTCTTTAATTCAATAAGGCTATGTAATATTATTCTGCGTTCTTGGTTATCAATGTATAGATGTTTCTTTTTGTTCCACATATGTAGCACCTCCTTGTAACTTTATTATACTCATATATAGAAGTTACTCAAATGTGCAAATACATTTTTAGTGTGCTTTCCTAATTACTCTGATTTGCTTTCTAAACCCAAAGAAAGCTCGAATATTATCCACAAGTGACAATCTACTACAATACGTCCACTTGTATTCATAATATAGTTTGTAATACTCTACAAATGAAAGTATCACTGACACTCGTCTCATTTCGCAATTACTATTAAACCAAAACCACCATGTATCAACCACCTCCTGTTCACTTGTATTTCTTGCATATATGGATATTTCAACGTTAAACAACTCTATTTTATAAATCATTTTCCTTTTCCTCCTTTATTATAATAAAATATGTACTAATGCTTTAATCTCAAATTTCTGTGACTTCATGAAGATATTTTTTGTTCTTGGCGATGTAATCTCATTACAAATCGGCACAAGCATTGAAAATAAAGGAATGGTGATGTTGTTAAGATGCTCAACGTGCCTGCCC
>JGI994J12354_10005078_pt1 | contig 11482 bp, 10 predicted proteins | sample IntmicLarv3ML3BL_FD_12354 | JGI IMG/M metagenome (IMG submission 12354) | reverse complement strand
CTAAACGCCCGCCGCGCCTGAAGGAATACCTCCAAGCCCTGTCAAGTGAATCGAAGAAGCTCCGGCATTGCGGCGCAAGATGCGCCCAAATTGCGGACAGCGGGAAAACCCCCGTAGTTTTTGCTTCCTCTCCTTTCACCCAACATAAGCTCTATTCGTCGGTTCATTTATTATATATGAGTTTTTCGAAAATGGCAAGCCGCGTATCACTCTCTTTTGCGGCAGTTTTACATTTTTCGTTGTAAGTTGCGTTTTTTACGGCCATATAGTATAATGTCTGCACAGCAGACATTATACTGGCATTCCAGTCGTTTCGCTCCCCGGCTTCGCCGAACACCGCGAAACACGACGTATTGTACTATATTTGCCTTGCAAATATAGTACAATATAGGTATAAATAATCCGGTGGAGGATACCATGCTTACAATTGATGAATTTATCGACCTTGCAAACGACGCTTTTTCCGAAATTCCCGAGCCTGTGACCGAGAGGCTGAACGGCGGCGTTATTGTGCAGGAATACTCAAAGCTCCATCCCGAAAGCCTCCCCGAAAATCCGCTGTACATCATGGGCGAGTATGTTCACGACCCTCTCGGGCTTGGGCGGTACATCCTTCTTTACTACGGCAGCTTTGCGGCGGCGCGTCAGCTTGAAAATCCCGAACGCGCTTTTTTAGAAATCTCCGCCGTGATAAAGCACGAGTTTGTCCACCACCTCGAAAACCTCGCGGGCGAGCGCGACCTTGAGATTGAGGACGAGGAAGATTTGGAGGAATACAAGAGCCGAGCGTCCGAGCAGTCGGAATAAGACCGGCGCTTCGCCAAAATCGCAAGTGCCGCACAGCGGCGCGCGGGGATTTTGAGCGCAACCGAGGCTTATTCCGGCGGCCGCGAGGACGAACGAGGCTTGCCTCACAGAAGCAACTTTGAGTGAACATACGCAAGCAAAAAAACCGCCGAAAATCGGCGGGCTTTTTTTGTGTGGCGATGGTTTTTGGTAACTCTTTCGGCGGTGGTTCTGTGCGGCAACATTGGCAAACCCCGCCTACTCCTCGCTTTCGGGATATGGTTGCTTTACATCTGTCCGTCCGAGGATGTAGTCCGTTGACGTACCGTAATAGTCGGCAAGCGCCATCAGATGGTGGAGCGGAAGCGGCTGGCTTCCACGCTCGTACCTTGAATAAACCGTCTGAGGTATTCCCAAAACCTCGCCGACTTCCGTTTGTGTCAAGTCCTTGTCGTTTCGCAGATCCTTTAGACGGTAAAACAGCATACACCCCTCCCTCCTCAAGTACTAATCGATACTATTGACACTAGTGCAGCAACGTAGTATCATTCTGGATTAAGAACCATTAAGTACTAAATCAACCAAATAACACCGGTATCCTTTTATGAGAGGATCGCATATATTGCCGCTCATGCCCGTAAACCGAATTGTTATATAAATTAATTTTTTATGGAAAGAAGCGAATATTATGGAGTTGTACAAAGAAATAGAAAAGAGCTTCTCAAAGATTGAGAAACTCTTTTCAGATGAAGGTTTGTTGGAGTTTTCGCAGACCCTGCCGGGTGACCTTTCAAAGTTTGATATGGGGCTGGGAACAATGGTGCGGCTCAAATTTCTTCGTCCGAAAAGCGTTCTCTACCGTAAGTTTGTGGAAAGCGGCTTTGACGGCGACAGATACAAGATGAGCGCGGTGATTCTTCAGTTGTTCCACTATTCGCTTAACAGGGTGTAGCGCCGGTTTTAGGCGAAAAAGCCGCTGTATATTGCGCCGACAGCCTTTTCAAAGTCCGCGTCGTCCACGCCGACAATTATGTTAAGCTCGCTTGAGCCTTGGTCGAGCATACGTATATTTATGTCCGCTGAAGCAATCGCGCCCATTACGCGGGCGGCGATTCCTTTTGAGTTGACCATACCGCGCCCGACAACGGCGACAAGCGCCAGCCCATCAACCACTCCGATGTGGTCGGGGTTAACTGTCTCGGAGATATCCGCGATAATTTGTTCGCGGTTTCCGTTCAGGGCAGAGGACGCGACGACGATACCCATCGTGTCAATGCCGGATGGCAGGTGCTCAAATGGCAGGCCGTTTTTCTCGAGGACACTGAGAGCGCGGCGGGCGAAGCCGATTTCCGAGTTCATCATGTCCTTTTCAATTGTGATTATCGAAAAGCCTTTCTTACCCGCGATACCGGTAATTGTGCCCGTTGCGCCGTCGTCACAGGCAGGGACAATCATCGTGCCCGGGTCGGAGGGGCTGTTCGTGTTTTTAATGTTAATCGGGATTCCGGCGGAGCGCACCGGGAAAACCGCGTCGGCGTGCAGAACTGTCGCACCCATGTAGCTAAGCTCGCGCAGCTCGCGGAACGTGATGTTTTCGATGACTGCGGGGTTATTGATTATGCGCGGGTCGGCGACAAGGAAGCCGCTGACGTCCGTCCAGTTTTCGTAGATGTCCGCCATAACGCCACGCGAAACGACAGAGCCGCTGACGTCCGAGCCGCCGCGGGAGAAGGTTTTAATCGAGCCGTCGGGCATAGAGCCGTAGAAACCTGGCACAACCGCGGTTTCCATCGAAAGCAGGCGGTCGCCCACGGCCTTGTATGAGCGCTTGTTGTCAAAGCTTCCGTCCTCGCGGAAAAATACAACCTCCGCCGCGTCAACGAACGGATAGCCGATAAGCTCGGCAAGAATTATGCTGTTCAGGTATTCGCCGCGGCTAGCCGCATAGTCGCGCCCGGCGCGGACTGCAAACTTCGCCTTGATTTCGGCATACTCGCCATCGAGCGAGAGACTAAGTCCAAGCTCATCTATAATTCCGTCGAAGCGCGCGCGAATCGGCGCAAACGCCGCGTCAAACTCGCCGCCAGCCGCAACCCCGTCATAGCAGGCATAGAGCATATCGGTAATTTTTTCGTCATCGGAAAAACGCTTTCCGGGCGCGGAGGGTACGATATATTTGCGGTCGCTGTCAGCCTTTATGATAGCCTCAACCTTTTTAAACTGCGCGGCATCAGCAAGTGAACTGCCGCCGAATTTTGCAACCTTAATCGGCATGAAATCAACTACTTTCTGTAATAGTGTACGCCGCAAGCGGACGTTTGTGTTCGCCTCACGGGAAACGACTTGCTATACATTATACACAAAGAGGATTTAATGCGCAACACAAAACATTTACAAAAGATTTTGCGCATTTATGCCGCATTTATGCAAATTTTACGTTTTGTAGGTATTCTGTCAAGCTTCAGCTGCTCTCGCGGGCGCACATATAAGCCTCGGCTGCACTCAAAATCTCGTCGCGCCTGCGGTCGTCACTCGTGATTTTGGTGAAGCGCCGGTCTTATCTGCGCTGCTCAAGCGCCTACGCTCCCAAATCAGTCTTTAAGGTCGCCAATTTTCGGCTTGGCAAGCGAAAGCGTAAACTTCATGGTCGTGACGCCGGCTTCACTTTCGCACCAGACATCCTCGCCGTGCTTGCCGATGATATTGTGAACGAGGTACAACCCGAGGCCGAGGCCGTCGGACTTGCGGCTGCGGTCAGTTTTGTGGAAGCGCTCGAAAATGCGGTCAAGTTCCTCGGGCGAGACAGGGTTTCCGGTGTCGGTTATCGAAAACAGAGCCTTGTCCGCCTGCTTTTCAATGTCGAGGACTATCACCGTTTCTTCAAAGCTGTATTTTACTGCGTTATCGACAAGGTTGTAAATTACGCGCGTGATTCCGTCCGGGTCGCCCGCGACAACAACCGGCAAATCGAAGCGAATATCCACGTCGAGCTTCTTGTCGGTGAACTTCTTTTCCTGCCCCAATACAACCTGACGCGTCATTTCGCAGAGGTCGAAACTTTGCTTACGAAACTCACCGTCCGCGTCGGATTCCATACGGCTGATTTCGAGCATTTGGGTAACAAGCCGGCTTAATCGCTTGATTTCCGAGGAGACGACGCGCAGGTACGGCAATTTTTTCTCCTCCGGCACAACGTCGTCCAGAAGGCCGTCAACATAGCCGCCGATGGAGGTCATCGGGGTTTTCAGCTCGTGCGAAATGCTGGCGATAAACTCGCGGCGGCGCTGCTCCGTCTCCTGCAAATCGCGCGCCATGTTGTTGAAAGAGACGGCAAGCTCGTGCATTTCAAGGTCGGGCAGCGCCTCGTCAACCCGCGCCGAAAAGTTCCCGCGCGCAAACTCGCGGCTGGCAACAGTCATGCGTCGCAGCGGCTTTGCCAGGCGGCGGGCATAGAGGTACGCCCACACACACGAAAACAGGAGCACTGCCGCCGCCGAGAACACGAAAATTCGGATGAACTGCACGATAAACTGCTGCAAATTTTGCAGCGGCGTTGAGACAAAAACCGCGCCGATGGTGTTCCCCATCACGGAGACCAGCGGCAGACCGACTGACGCGTAACGGTGCATGTACAGCCCGCCGAGCGTACCGATTCCGAAATATTCACCCTTTAGGAGTGTCGGGCGCAGCGCCTCCTCGCCAACCCAGAGGTCGTTTGTCAGCGCGGCGGCATCGGAGCTTGCCGTCACGACACCGGAGGCCGAGCAGATTACAATATGCGAGCCGGAAATTTCGGAGATAAGCTCGATTGAGCTTTGGAGTTGCGAGCGCGTGATTATAGGTGAGGCGGCGAGATTACGCACAGCTTCTGCGTTGGCGTTCAGCGCCTCGCGCTTGTCCGACAGATTGAACTGGTAGGCAAGCACACCGAAAGCCGTCCCCAAAATGAGAAAGCTTGTCAAAAGCAGCGCGGAAATCATTGTAAACGCGCGCACAAATGTAGTTTTCACAAAGGCTCCCTCTCTCTTTTGGATGTGGATGCGCTCTTAATTTCTGCCAAGCTTCGGCTGCGCTTGAAATTTTTTCGTCCGCAAGGAGACGCAAACTCAAAATTCAACTAAGTTCGCACAGCGAACTTTCGAGAGCGCTTTGCGAAGCAATGCGCTAGGCGAACAGCGCCGAGATTATCATCCCTGTTCGATCTCAGTTTACCTGCTCAAACTTGTACCCAACGCCCCAGACGGTTTTCAGCGACCAGCGCTCACTCGCGCCTTCCAACTTTTCCCTAAGTCTCTTGACGTGGACGTCAACTGTGCGACTGTCGCCGAAATAGTCAAAGCCCCACACCTCGTCTAGAAGCTGGTCACGCGTATAGACGCGGTTCGGCGACGACGCGAGGAAGTACAGAAGCTCCATCTCCTTTGGCGGCGTATCGACGCGCTTGCCGGAAACTATCAAATCAAAACTCTCCATATCGATTACGAGGTTGTCGAAAAGCAGGCGTTTTTCCTTTTCGGCTTCGCCGCCGGCGCGGCGGAAAAGCGCGTGGACACGCGCGATTACCTCCTTCATCTCGAAGGGTTTGACCACATAGTCGTCCGCACCCATACCAAGCCCGGTGACCTTGTCGCTCGTCTCGCCCTTTGCCGTCAGCATGATGACCGGGATTTTCGACTCGGCGCGGATTTCGGACAGCACTCCCCATCCGTCGAGCTTCGGCAGCATGACATCAAGGAGCACCATGTCCGGGTCGAAATTTTTGACGCGACGCAGAGCGTCTTCACCGTCGGAGGCAATCTCGGTTATGAAGCCTTCGCGCTCCATGTATAGGCTGAGAAGCTCGGATATGTTTTCGTCGTCCTCGACGATTAGAAGTTTTCTTGCCATAAAACCTCTCCTCTTTAAAACATGTTCTTTTCTATGTGTATTATACCATAGGCGCGAAGCGGCGTCATGGTATATGCATTTAACAAAATATAATGATTGTCCCACAATCATTATAGCATATACTTGTGTTATTGGATGAATAAATTGTTAAGATAATACCTGCGGCGCTTTTGCTTTATATTTATATATCTTTTGGTTTTAATGCCCTGCGGCGCCCTACTTTTTGTCGACGCTCAAGCAAGCTTGACCGTGCAAAAATAGGCAAAAAGCGCTTATAAGTTGGCGAAGCCAACTTTGGAGAGCGCTATGCGCAGCATTGCGCTAGGATGCGAGTACGAAATTGCGAAAATTCATTCAATCTCGTAACGACTGTAATTGTTCCTCAGTACGAACTTGCAGGGTCGGTAACTGAAATGGTGTTCAACTCGACAGTCGCGCTACGCTCGCGCTCGGCGTATGCTCCGAAACATTGCACTGTAGGGTGCGGCATCTTTGACGTACCGCTGCGGTTGTAACAATTCGTAATCATTTTGTAACTATTTCTCGGCTTACCAACAGGGAAAGTCAAGATAAAAGTTGCAAGGAATTTTGCAGCAGCGGCTTTAATCCTTTGTTGAGTTTAACCATACTTTCGGCAAAAGTGCCTAAAAACGGCATAAAAGCTTGACTTTTTAAACTTTTCGGAATATAATCACTAACGTTCCGGTTCACATATACTGAATCAAAGCCCTGAAAAAGTTCAAAAGCAGGTTTTTCCGCCGCAACTTTATCGCAAAAATTTTGTTACTTTTAGTGATTAAGCGCGCACTTTTCAGGGCAATATTTAAAAGAAGAAATTGCCATAACCACAAAATTTAACTTGGTGCTTCTTCGCCATGGTGAACCTTTCCTTAACGGTTCACCGCAACAGGAGGTAACGCATGATTTCCGTATCAAAATCACTCAAAAAACCGCTGGCACGCGCATTTTCGGCATTTTTTGCCGTTATGATGTTCATTCTGGTCGTGCCGCCCGCGTCCGCTGCCGCCGATTCCTCTGCGGCGGAAACCCTATTTGCAAAAATCACCGCGCCCGAGGGCCTTAGTCCACAGGTCACGCTCTATGCCGACGGCCGCGTGCGCAGTTTTTCCGTCACGGCCGGGACTGTCGCTGATTTGCTGAAGGCAAAGGATATTTCCCTCGACGAAAACGACCGCGTAAGCCCTGCACTTACAACCGCGCTTGAGTCCGGCATGACCGTTACGGTCAGCCGCGCGTCTGTCGCCCGCGTCACTGTCCACGAGACGATTCCGCCCGTCCGCACCATGATTGCCAACGAATACATGCCGAAAGGCGCGGAAAATATCATCACCCCCGGCACTGAAGGCTTACGTACGGTGACATATGACATCACGATGTGCGCAGGCAAGGAAATCAGCCGCCGCGCCGTCAGCGAAACTGTCGTTGTCGAACCGACGACCGAGGTTGTCGAGTACGGCCCCGGCGGAACGATTGTCGCGCCGGACGGCTCGGCCGTTGCGTGGTCGCACAAAATTGACGGCCAGGCCACCGCCTACACCACCGAGGGCTACCGCCAGAAATACAACCGCAGCGGGAAAATTGCCCGCACCGGCACCATCGCCGTTGACCCCAAGGTCATCCCTCTCGGGACTATGGTCTATGTCGAGTCGCCCAACGGCGGCAAAACATGGGTCTATGGCACAGCCCGCGCCGAAGACACCGGCGGCGCAATCAAAGGCACGATTATCGACCTGTTTTTCGACACCCGTGCCGAGTGCTGGAAGTTTGGAAGGCGGAATTGTACGATATATATTTTAGAAGTGGGAGCGTAGGCGCTCGAGCAGGGAATTTAAGACCGCGCGGCGCTTAAATAATTTACGCCGCAGTCAGAAAAACCGTGGTTTCGCTTTGCGAAATCGTTGTCGAAAGACAACGAAACGGTTTATTCTATAGCGGGCAACGCGAAGCGTTGACTGCGGTTGTGAGCGAAGCGAGCTATAAAACGCTATGCGAAGCATTGCGTTTCGTCCGCGAGAGCTGCCGCAGCTTGACAGAGAGATAAGTTTGAAACGAAAAAGAGGGCTGCTGTGCAGCCCTCTTTTGTGGGTGGGTGGGTTATTTTGCGCTTTTGTACACCTCTTTTATGTATTTGATATAGTCGTCAAGCTTCATACCTCCGTATTCCTTAATCGGTTCTTCGTTGACTGCAGGCATAATGTAGCCGTCATCTGTGATAAAGAACGCCCAGACGGAAATGCCGTAAAATGTGTTTTCGCCGAAGTTATTCGGGGAAAGAAACATTATAATTTTCATTCCCTCACGCGCTTGGATACCATAATCTTGAAAGAGCAACCCGTACATTATAAGGATATTTTCAGGAGACATTTCTGTTTTGTTGATGATATATTCGGTCACCTTTGCCTCATACGGGCTGTATGTTGCATGTGCTATAAATAATCCGTCCTCTTTGTATTGCTTGATGGTTTCTTCCTCCCCCTCGCCAAATAAATCCTCCCCCTCGATAACGAGAGGCTCGGTGTTATCCATACCTTTCGTCACTTCTATAACCGCGCATACATCATAATAATCTATGTAGCCTTCAAGCGTCGGAAAATACAAATAATCTGCCATTATCGGCATACCAACTTTATAATAAGGGTATTTCACCAGCAGTTGCTCATATCGCGCTGCGCGAGATTCCAAAGATTCTGGAGCTTTTATATACAAAAATGCTCCGGCTGCAACCGCAACTACGGCGCACAACGCAGCCGCTAACAGAATTTTACGTTTCATGTAATTCTCCTTTCTTATAGAAAAAACGGTTTTTTAACAGCGTCTGTTAATAGTCGTTTTCCAGTTCTATGCGGTCATATACTGCGGGAAGGTTGCTTACATGCGCCAACGAAGGAGACCCTTGGTGCATTACACTGTTTACTCCCGTTTTAATGGTGTGCCACATATCGCCGTAATATTGATCGCACCCCCAATTCATCGGATGACCCTGTGTTAAGGCGTGACCCATTTCGTGAGCCACCAGTTTTTTAAAGTCAGCATTGTTGACATAGGTCGTGGTGGGGTTGAAAAAAATTTGAGCACTTCTAATGTATTTTGTGGACTGCTGTGCCTCATATACATAGTTTATAAGATTCCCACTTGTATCAAATAGAATTGTGTGAGCTGAAGGATTTGTGTTGCCTGTAATATTATCAAAATATGTATCGGTGGGGATAACCATATAAACATTAACACCTGAAGTCGACGTGGTGAATTCCGTTGTCGTAAGGCCTGTATTATCCCAAGCATATTGCTGGCTAGAAATTATACTCCTTAAAGTGGTGTTGGATATATATTTTGTAGAGCTAATATTCATGTATAGTTTGTTTTGTAATGTGACATTATCCCATGTTAGCATAACGGGAGCAGCGTAATAAAGTCCGGTGCGGAAGTCCGTTACAGCACGCCAGTGCATCTCCATTGCCGACACGGAGTAGGGCGCAAAGCACGACATCAGAACAATTACAACCGTCAGGATTGAAATAACCTTTTTCAATTTACTCATCCTTTCTTAATCCATAACTCGGTTACACGTACCCATCCTGCCACATCGGCCTCCCCTTCTTTCTGTTATTTTTTCCAGTATAACAGAAAAAATGGTAATTCCGCAAACAAAAATGTGCAAAAAGCGCAAAGAAAATTTATTCACGCCGTATCAATGCACATATTGCACAAATATTCGCACGGTTTTGCGGACTCTTGCGCCGCTGTGCTCCGTGTGGTAAAATCAGGACAAAGGCGGAGAGCGGGCTGCGCCCGCGGCGTAGTCTCCCTCCCATAAAATTGACAAGGGAGGTCTTGCTATGAATTTTGCAAATCTTGAGCAGCGCATGGCGCAAAATTACCTCGACCTGCTTGCGCCGTTTGTCCCCGACGAAACTGCGCCCGTAAGCGCGGCGGAACAGCGAAAATTCTACGACCTAATGCGAAATTTATATACGCTCGCCTATGACGAGCCGCTGCTTTTCGTGCCCGCGCTGCACGGGGATGACGCGCACCCCGGCCGCTTTACTATGTCCTCCTACGGCAAGCCGGAGCTTGCAAAAAACATGCGCAAGTTCACAAAAACCGTGGACACAATGGTGAAAAACATGTTCCTTTTCGGGCAAAACGGCGAGGTGAAATTTAACAAACGGGAGCTTGCCGTTCTGTCGCGGCTGGGCGTGGATTTGAAAAATCTGCCGCCCGCGTGGACCTGGATGGCGACGAAGGACGGCGCGGATTTGGACACGCTTCTTCCCGAGTGGGTTTTGATGTCAACGGAGGGCGGCGCCGCGCTTTCGCGGTTTAAGCACTGCCTTTTCAGCGCGGATTACCCCTACACCTCCGACATTTACGCGCGGCTGCTCGGCGAAAAACCGTTCAGAAAGCTCGAAAGCTGGCTGATTTCGCGCGGGTACGAGCGCTATGACCGCTACGACACGATTGCCTCGGACTGCAAGCTCTGCCTGAACATTGCAAACCCGAAATGGGACAAAGAGCCGCCGCGCGGCGGGTATCAGTATAAAATCCGGCATAGCGGAATTTCGGCACAGATGGATTTGTACCACGAAAACCCCGCGATTTTGGGGCTGTGCATTCCGAACGGGCTGAAACTTTTTTTAGAGAATTTCGACAAAATGGACGAACGTCTGAAAACCTTTGTCGCCGGGCGCACAAAGAAATGCAACGGCTGCAAATACTGCGTGCAGACCGACAAGACCGGCAAGCGTCCGTTCGCGCTGATTCCGGTCGAGTTTGAGGGAAAGAAGCTGAACCTATGCCCGTATTTCCCGGGATATTACTACGGCTGGACTGAAATTGACGACGCGCTTGTCGAGGATTTGACGAGAATGCTTGAGTTTATGGACGGATTTTTGCCTATGTGAAGATATTGAGCAGAGCGCGCCCATAGCGCGACTGTTTGTGCAGAATCCATTCAATTTACATTGCCCTCCCGACGTTTGAACGGCGGTAGCGTAGTGAACGTAACCCTGTATTTTTGAGTAATAATGAGCAGAACCCGCTTCGCAGCGACCTTTCGGGCGTAGCCCGAAAAAGTGCCGAATGAAGCGGGTTCTGTTTTTCGTGGAAAAAGCGCTTTTCCCCCATTTGGGCGCTCCAAAATGGGGCCGCTTACCGGTGCGGGAACCGGCTACAATTTAGATTTGAGCTTCGGCGCTATTCAAATATACTATCCGGATGATAACAAATATGCGCCGCCATGTAGTTCTGGCGCAGCGCGCCGTCCGGACGAGCAAACGGCAGCGTCGGCGAGGAGATGTCCTCGCGGCCGGGTACGCCGTCCATAATCATCTGGTCAACAATGATGAAATCGTTGACATAGCTCTTGTCGCAGGGTGTGCCGTTGTGGGCGGGACAGATAATTTCAAACTCATCCCAGCGGGCTTTCAGCTTTTTCATGTTTTTCTGATGGTTTTCAACCGACTGACCCGGAACTTTCGCGCCGTTCATGTTGCAAAGCACCTGCCCGGGATCAAGCTCGTCACCGGTGAACATAATGCCGTAGTCGAGGTCGAGAATCGCAATCGAGCCGAGGCTGTGCGCGCCGATGTAGATAATTTCAAGCTCGCGGTTGCCGAGGTCGATAATTTCGCCCTCTTCAAGCGTAATTATCTCATAGTCGAGCTTCCAGCCGTCCGGGTCGCCAAACGGGCGCTTTGCGTCGTTTGCGGCGAGCGGGTGCATATACGCGCGGGCAAACCAGCCGTTGCCGCCGGTGTGGTCGAAGTGGCCGTGGGTGTTGACAACGCCC
>JGI994J12354_10005077_pt1 | contig 11483 bp, 9 predicted proteins | sample IntmicLarv3ML3BL_FD_12354 | JGI IMG/M metagenome (IMG submission 12354) | reverse complement strand
TTTTTCTTGCATTGTGCATCAAAATCCTACTTGTCCTGGGTCAGTTTTTTCCCGGCAATCTGGTGGCGTTTCTGTGCGCTCAATTCGATTTTCCGAAGCCGGATGGAGCGGGGGGTCACCTCGACAAGCTCGTCATCCTTCACAAACTGGATGGCCCGTTCAAGGGTCATGCGCCGGATGGGGGTGAGAATGATGTTTTCGTCCTTGCCCGAAGCCCGCAGGTTGGTCAGCTTCTTTTCCTTGGTGGCGTTCACGTCAATATCATTGTCGCGGTTGTGCTCGCCCACTATCAGGCCCTCGTAAATCGGGTCACCCGGCTCAATGAACATGGTGCCGCGCGGCTCAAGGTTGTAGATGGCATAGGCCACGCCAATGCCCGGCCTGTCGGCAACAATGGAGCCGGTGAAGCGAGTGGCGAATTCCCCCCGGAAGGCCTCGTACCCCGAAAGATAGGAATTCATGATGCCCGTGCCCTTGGTGTCTGTCAAAAATTCATCGCGGTAACCTATAAGGCCGCGTGAGGGCACGGAAAATTCCATGCGTACCCGCCCGCTGCCGTTGTTCACCAGGCTGGTCATGCGGCCCTTGCGGTAGGCCAGCTTTTCCGTAACCACGCCCATGAAGGCCTCGTCGCAATCCACAAGCAGAGATTCAACAGGTTCAAGGGTCTGCCCTTTTTTTTCCTTCAGAATAACCTGGGGGCGGCCCACGCTCAGTTCAAAACCTTCGCGGCGCATCTGTTCGATAAGAATCGCCATCTGAAATTCGCCGCGCCCTTTGACGATGAAGCTGTCCTTTTCCTCGGAATCTTCCACCTGAATGGCCACATTGGCGAGGGCCTCGCGCATAAGCCGCTCGCGAATCTTGCGCGACTGCACAATCTTGCCCTCGCGCCCGCACAGGGGCGAGGTATTGATGGCAAAGCGCATGGAAACCGTAGGCTCGTCCACATTGATGCGCGGCAGCACCCGCACGCTGTCTTTCATGCAGATGGTATCGCCGATGGCGACATTTTCAATGCCCGCGAGCACCACAATATCGCCGGGTTGGGCCTCTTCGATTTCCGTAAGCTGCAAACCGCTGTAGGCCTGCATCTTGGTAATTTTCGCCGCGCACTGCTCGCCCTCTTCGCCAATGCGCACAAGGGCGTCGCGCGCATGCAGGCAGCCATGATGAATGCGCCCCACGGCGAGCCTGCCGAGGTAGTCGGAATAATCCGTGTCGGAAACGAGCATCTGGAAGGGTTCTTCCAGGTTATGGGCCGGGCCGGGAATTTTGTTGACAATGGCCTCGAAAAGGCAGGAAAGGTCGGCGGAATCGTCTCCGGGCGAAAGCATGGCCCTTCCTTCGCGCCCGATGGCGTACAGCACGGGAAATTCCAGTTGGGTCTCGTTTGCGCCAAGGTCGATAAACAGGTCGTAGACCTCGTTCAGCACCTCTTGCGGGCGGGCGTCCTTGCGGTCAATCTTGTTCACCACCACGATCACGGGCAGCCCGGCTTCCAGGGTTTTTTTCAGCACGAAACGGGTTTGCGGCAGAGGGCCTTCGGAAGAATCGACCAGCAGAATGGCCCCGGTAACCATGGAAAGGGCGCGTTCCACCTCGCCGCCAAAGTCGGAGTGGCCGGGGGTGTCAATAATGTTGATTTTCACGCCCCCCCAGAACACCGCGCAGTTTTTGGCGGAAATGGTTATTCCGCGTTCGCGTTCCAGGTCCATGTTGTCCATTATACGTTCGTCCACCTGCTGATCAACGCGAAAAACGCCGCTTTGGCGGAAAAGCGCGTCCACAAGGGTGGTTTTTCCGTGGTCAACGTGGGCGATGATGGCAACATTGCGGATGGAGTCATTTCTGATACGTTTTTTCATTGCGATACCGTGGTAAAAAAGATTGGGCGAAAAGAAGTGCAGGTATGCCCTACATGAGCTTTCAAGGATGCGCAAGAAAAAATAAGGCTATCTCTCAAGGGTTTTCAGATTGACTCCGGCGTATTCGCGCAAAAAGCGATCCCTGTCCCGCTCACCCAGGCGGAAAACATTTTTCCAGAAGCGTTTCTGAAATTCCAGGTCGCGCCTTTTCCGCTGGCAGTCTTTTATGGCTTCCTGGGCCAGTTCGGCAATGTTTTTTTGCCCGGCACGGGTGGCATTGGCGAACAATTCGGCGTAAATATCCATCTGTTTGCAGGCGTGGGCAAGCTGGCCCAGAATAATGCAGGCATCGTCATACCGGCCCGCGTTGGCGCAGTATTCCGCAAGGCGGCGCGGCCCGCCCACCCAGTAGGGGTTGAAGCGTATCAGCTCAAGCAGGGCCTCGGTGGTCAAGCTGTCAAGTTTCTGATCAAGTTTTTGTTCTTCTTCCCTTTTCAGGCGCATGGAAAAGCTGAAGGTATCGTTCACCACCACGTCAAACCCGTCTGCAAGGGCGTGCCTGTGCAAATCGAATTCCACCAGATCGTGGCAGCGTTCAGAAAAAAGGAGGGCGTTGTCATGCTCGCTTGCCATGCGCCCAGGGGTGCGGCTTTCCAGATGATACACCACCGAAAGGGGCTGGCATACAAGCGCCCTTTTCTCTTTCTTCATTCTCAGGCACAGGTCGAGGTCTTCATAGCCGTTGACATAGCCCTCGAAGAAACCGTCGTGGGCAAGAAAGAGGGTTTTGGGAAGCATAAGGGCCGCGCCCGTCAGGGCCTGGACCTTGCGCTGGCGGCGCACCACCGGATGCGTGGCCGGGAAATACTGATAGAGGTGCGAAAAGGAATTGAGGGCAAAGGCCACACCCACATGCTGCACGGTGTCGTCTTCGTACAGCAGCATGGGGCCCACTGCGGCCGGAAGCCCTTTGTCATTGAAAAATTCCGGAAAATAGGCGTCTTTCAGGGCGAAAGAGGAATCAAAGGGGTCATTTTCCTGCGGAGAAACCGGGCTTGCAAGGGGAAGGAGGGGCGGCCTTCCGCACAGGGTATTCACAAGGGGAAGAAGCCAGCCCGAGCTTACCCGCGTATCGTTGTTCAAAAAAAACAGGATGGGGGCAGAGGCGTGTTTGGCCCCGGCATTGCACGCGGGGCCGAAATTGCGGTTTTCGGAAAAACGGACAGGGAAAAAGCGCGGGCCAAAGAGCTGTGCGCCTGTGTCGGCAAGCTCGGCTTTGGTGGCATCGGTTGAGCCGTTGTCAACAACAATCACCTCGTAGGGGCATTCATGGATATGTTCCCGCAGGCTTTTCAGGCAGTCGAGGGTCAATTCCCACTTGTTGAATACAGGAATGATAATGCTGACGAGGGGGGGGAAGGATTGAAGGTTACTCACCCTGCCCTCCCCCGGTTTTTTCCAGCCATTCGGCAAAATGCTCGCGGGCGCGCTGGGCGTACAGTTCCTTCCGGCTGGCCTTTTTCGCCCTTTCTCCAAGTTCCGGCATCAGTCCATATTGAATGTTGCTTGGCTGAAACCGTTTTGCCGGGGTTTGCAGGTGGGAAAGCAATGCCCCGAGGGCCGTTTCGGGCGGGGGGGGCGGCAGGGCCTGCCCACGCAGTTCCGCTGCAAGCAGCAGGCCCGCCCACAGGCCGCAGGCCGCTGATTCCACATAGCCTTCCACCCCGGTAATCTGCCCTGCCAGACGGATATGCGGGGCGGCTCGCAGGGAAAGGTCAGGGGCCAGCACCTTGGGCGCGTTGACAAAGGTGTTGCGGTGCATGCTGCCGAAACGCACAAATTCCGCCTGTTCAAGACCGGGCACAAGCCGGAAGATGCGGGCCTGTTCTTCGTACAGAAGTTTGGTCTGGCAGCCCACAAGGTTGAACATGCTTCTGTTGAGGTTTTCCGCCCGAAGCTGAAGCAGGGCAAAGGGCCGTCTGCCTGTGCGGGGGTCGTCAAAGCCAACGGGCTTCAGGGGGCCGAAAACAAGGGTGCGCTCTCCCCTTTCCGCCAGGGCCTCAATGGGCATACAGCCCTCAAAATGGCGTTCCTGCTCGAAATTGTGGGCAAGGGCCTTCTGTCCGGCCAGAAGGGCCTCGTAAAAGACGGAATACTCGTCGCGGTTCATGGGGCAGTTCAGGTAGTCCGAATCTTCCGGCTGGTAGCGCGCCCCCCAGAAGGCCACCTGCATGTTGATACTCGCGCCGTCTACCACCGGGGCAATGGCATCGTAAAAATACAGGTGGCTTTCCCCGGCAAGATCTTGCAGGGCCAGGGTTATGGCTTCGCTGGCAAGGGGGCCTGCGGCCAGCACCACCCTTTGGGCGTTTTGGAGGGCACTATCGTCAAACCCGGTAATTTCCCTGCGCTCTACCCGGATTCCGGGCGTATTGGAAACCACCCTTGTCATTTCCGCTGAAAAAAGCGCCCGGTCAACAGCCAGAGCCTTGCCCGCCGGAACAGCCGTGCCTGCCGCCACCCGCATGGAAAGGCTGCCAAGAGCGCGCATTTCTTCCTTCAAACAGCCCACAGCCGAATCAGCCGCATTGGAGCGGAAGGAATTGGAACAGACAAGTTCGGCCAAATCAGCCGTGCGGTGCGCCGGAGTGGTGCATTCCGGGCGCATTTCAAAAAGGGTAACCCCTATTCCGGCACGGGCAAGGGCAAGGGCGCATTCACACCCGGCAAGCCCGCCGCCGATAATGGCAACCTGTGGCGAATTTTCCATAATACTCTGTAATTCCTAAAAATGATTGACATACCATCTGGCCCGCCCATCATTTCTTTGACGGGCAGCCCGGCCTCGGCTAAAGTCTGCCTGCACAGGCCGTTTGTGCGCCAATCTGCTCCTGCTATCCTGCCCGATTTTACACTTTTACCCGCAGAACCTAAAGGATTAGTTTGTGAATATTCCTGATACCGTGCCCATTTCCGTCCAGTTGCTCAGAAACGCCACCGAAATTTATGGAGAAAGGGGCCTCCTGCCTTCCACGGCCCTGTCTGTGGGCATTGACCTGCGCGCCTGCCTGTCCCCTGGGGAACACTGCCTCATTCCCCCTGGCGAACGGCGAAAGGTGCCCACGGGCCTTGCCATTGAACCCCAACAAAGGGGCATTGCCGGGTTTGTCTATTCCCGGAGCGGCCTTGGCGCGGTCACGGGTATTGTTGTGGCCCAGGGGGTGGGCATTATCGACCCGGACTATCGCGGCGAGATTTGTGTTTTTCTACTGAATACGGGCAAGGAGGAATACCTGGTCGCAGACGGGGAGCGTATAGCGCAGATTGTGTTTCAGCCGTATTGGCAGCCTGCTTTTGTAAGTACAGAAAGCCTTGGGCGCACGGAGCGGGGAGAGGGGGGGTTTGGGCATACAGGGAGGTAGTGGCCTGTTTGATTGCGTAATACAAGATAGCCACCGGGAATGTGTCAGAATCCCGTTCAAGGAACATATTGCCTTTTGAAGCGCTGCACTCGGAGTTGGCGGCGAAAATGCATTTCGCCGGCTCATCGATTGCGCGGACGAGGCTCACGCCATCGTCCACGAAAAAAGGCTCTGACAGGGGGCATCAGGGATGCATTAGAAACACACCCTACGGTAACCGCGTAACAACCGTGGGTTCTATCGGAATACCCCCTCCCCCTCCTGCTCCGGCTGCGCCAAAAACCAGGGGGGCGGTTTCCGCTGTAATGGGAATGGTGACCGAAGACATGGCAAACACCCGCTGGGTGGCGGTTTCCATGACCCGGAAATTGAAACGTACATTGCGCGGCGTCACCGTGTAGGTTCCTGTGAGAATGGCCGCAGAGCGAACCTGCCGTGTGGCCAGCTTTTCGGCATCGCGGGTGAGCAGGCGTTCCCCGTTATGTTCTTCAAACAACACCTCGGAACCCTTGCGAATTTCACGCACCTCATACCCGGCCTTGGTAAACCAGCCGGAAATTTCTTCCTGCATCTGACGGGCCAGAGCGTTCGAGTTGTTCAGGTCGTTGATGTCCACAGGCGTCAGAACGCTTAAGGAAACTCCCTCCACAGGCGGTTCGTCAAGACCAAAGGCCCGTGCCACCTGCCTGTCCAGATCACGCCCCGCTCCCGCGGCAAACTGGGGAACCGTAATGGCCCAGGCCATTTCCACAGCGCAGAACATGAGCCCCCCCACAAAGAGCAGCCAGAGAATCAACAGTCGCGTACGCATGGCAAATTCCTTATCTCCGGGACTTGATCATGAGGTCAACCGCATGAAGTTCCCGGGCAATGGTTTCCTTGTTTGTCTCGTCACTGGCGGCAAGGGCCATCAGATACTGTTCGCGGGCAAGCTCATAGCGCTCGGCTGCAACATATTCCCGCCCGCGCAGCAAATGGGAAAGGCTGTTTGGCGAGCCTGGGGCAACCACGGCCCGGCTGGAAGAAAAGTGCGAGGCATAGGAACACCCCGGCAGAATCATGCACACAACAGCAAGTGCGTAAAGAATATTCCGAAATTTCATAGGCCGTACCCTGCGCCGGACGGTTACAGTTTCATGGAAACCGGTTCACCCATTGTGAATTTCGCAACCCGGCTTCCCTTGCGGGAATTTCATCCTGGCGGGGAAAGGCACTTCCCGCGCCAAACAGTCTAATGAATGTCCGCTCCAAAGTCGAAAGGACTATCCTTCGCCACTGCCGGTGCTCTGGTTTCGGCATTGCGGATGGGCAAAATGCCTTCCCTGATGTTGACCGGGCCGGAAGAGCCAAGCATACGTTTGGTCAGCGCGTTATTTTCAAGCACCATGCTGGCTGTGCGCAATACCGTGCCATTTGCCGGGTGAACAAGGCGGGCGTTCACAAAGATGGCGTCGCGGTCTGCGTGGTAGGTGCCCACCACAGCCACAGAGCCGGGGCTTTGCAACTGCACGGCGCCAATGGCCCGGCTGAGAAGGGTTTCCCCTTTCAGGGGCGTAACGGTTATCGCATCGGCCAGCCGGTATTCGCTGATGGGAAAGCCCCGCTGGTTGAATTCGTAAAAAAGCTGTTCAGCCATCAGCCGTCCGAAGGTGGAGGTCTGGTTCAGGTTGTTCAGGTTCACAAAGGATGTGGGCAGGGCAACGGCCCGCGCAAGGTAGGGGTCTTCCACTTCGGCAATGAGCTGCTCGGCCAGTTCCCTGGCTTTCAGGCGCAGTTCGCGGGCATTCACATAGTTTGGCGAGGGTGGCCTGGGTTTTTCCCCTTCAATAATGGCCACTCCGCCCTGCCCGTCTGACACCACTATTCCATGCGAAACGTCTGCTGCGGCGACAGAGGAAACCGATTCTCCCCTGTACATGGTACGCGGGCCTGTGCTGCCGCTGATGACAGTGGCGCTTTCCAGATCCGCCCCGGCCGTTTCGGGTCGCAAAAGGGGTTCGCTGCCATGGTAGACGCCACAACCCGGCAAGAAAAGGCCGCAGACCGCGAGGCCGGTAACAATGAACGAGGCTATGCTTTTTGCCATGGTTGTCTCCTGGGCATGGTGCAGGTGCAATTCTGCCGCATTATCAACAGAACATCTGTTCAGGGCTTTTCCCCGAAACCGGGAAACCTGCCCCTGCCTTCAGGGCGGAACAAATGACTTGTCAGAATACTTCGGCAATTCTATGCAATTTCCGCGCCATGATTTACTCGCATTGATCAGGGAGACAGAATGAAAAAGGGCAATTTCACAATGAAACTGCCCTCACGGGGTCGCAGGGAAACTCCCGGCTATGTACCGAAATACTTTCTATTATTTTTGTACGGCAACCCTTGTCCCATCCCGCAGGCGATCCAACCCGTCAGTGACCACGGTTTCGCCTTCGTCAAGCCCCTTGGTGATCACTGCCAGGGCATTGTTGGTGTAGCCTGGTTCCACAGGGGTGGTGTGCGACGTCGCATTTTTGACAGTGTAGACAAAAAAGCCGTCGTTCCCCCTCTGGATGGACGAAACAGGAATGGTAACGGCATTTTTTTCCGTGGTGACCAGAAGCCGCACGTTCACAAACTGGTTGGGGTACAGGGCATTGTCGCTGTTTTCAAAAATCGCCTTGGCCTTGACCGTTCCCGTGCCCGAATCTATCTGGTTGTCAAGGGAAACAAGCAGTCCCGTGGCCAGGATATTCTTGTTGCTCTGGTCGAACACATCCACCGTAAGGCCGTACGAGGGCATGACGCCGAGTTCCTCGTCAAAATGCACGGCATCGGCAGGCAGAGAGGCGGTTATCTCCTGCATGGCCTTGCGGATGTCGGGCAGAAATTTTTCCACCACCGTAAAGCTCACATAGGTGGGCCGGGTTCGGGTAATGCGCACAAGCCCGGCAGAATCAGAGGCGCGCACCATGCCGCCCAAATCCACAGAACGCAGACCAAGGGTGCCGGTAACAGGCGCTTCAATGCGGCTGTAGGCAAGCTGAAGGCGGGCCTCTTCAATGATGGCCTTGTCGGTCATTACCGCGCCCTCGAACTGCCCCACAAGCGATTCCTGTTCCTGCAACTGCTGTTGCGAAACAGCCCTCTCGCGCTGAAGTTTGCTGTAGCGTTCAAAATCGAGACGCGCGCTTTTGAGCAGGGCCTCGTTGCGTATGAGCGCGCCTTCGGCCTGCTGCAACTTGATCTCAAAGGGGCGGGGGTCGATTTCCGCAAGCAGATCGCCCTTGTTCACCTCCTGCCCCTCAATGAAATGCAGGCGCACGAGGTAGCCGTCCACCCGGCTCTGCACCACCGTGGAAACAAGGGGGGTCACAGTGCCGAGGCCGAGAATGTGGCGCGGCACATCCTGACGCCCGGCAACAGCGGCCCGCACGGGAATGGCTTCCTGCCTCACGGAGTCCACTGCCTTGCCGGGCCAGAAATAATACAGGGCACCGAGAAGAAGAATGCCCGGAACAATCCAGAGTTTTTTGTTCATCATGCTACCTTGTCTATACGGCTATAACACCCGGAATGACTATGGGGTCTCTGTCGAGTACGCGCCGGAAAAAGCGGCGCAGGGAGGTTCTGATGGCTTCCTGCAGGCGGGATATGGGTTCCCCGGCCTGCCGGGCTTCCACGGCATCCAGTACCAGACACTTGGAATCTTCAAGAACATGGTCGAATTGCTGCTCAAAAACAAAGCCCTTGGAAAAAATTTCCGGCCCGTGCAAAATGGTTCCAGTGCTTTCATCCATAACCATGAGCACAATGACAAGCCCCTCGCCGCCAAGAATGTGCCGCTCTTTCAGCACCGCCTGCCCCACGTCGCCCACGCCCTTGCCGTCCACAAACACGGCCCCGGCCTCGATATGCGGTTCGCGGTCAAGGCTGCCGGCCGTTACCGTAAAGGGCATTCCGTTTTCAATAATGGCGCAGTTGTTCTTGGGCACGCCGCACTCTTCGGCCAGGCGCACATGCTTGACCAGATGCCGGTATTCCCCGTGCACAGGCACAAAAAATTTCGGGCGCACCGCATTGAACACGGCCCGCAGTTCGTCTCGCTGGGCATGGCCCGAGGCATGGACAGGGTAGGCCTTGTCGTAATAGACGTCTGCCCCGCATCTGTAAAGGGTGTTGATAAGGGTGGTCACGGCCACGGTGTTTCCCGGAATCATGCGCGACGACAAAATGACCACGTCGCCCTCATGGATGGCGAGATCCTTGTGCCCGCCCGAAGCAATGCGCGACAGGGCGGACATGGGCTCGCCCTGCGAACCCGTAACCAGCAGCACCACATTCTTGTCCATTACCGAAGGCAGATCTCGGGTCGAAAGGTAGAGATTTTCCGGGGTACGCAGCTTTCCGAGGGCGCGGGCGGTTTCGATATTGTTGACCAGGCTGCGCCCGCTCACCGCAACTATGCGCCCCGTTTCCTGGGCGCAGTCGAACACTTCCTGTATGCGCTGGATATGGCTGGAAAACAGGGTGACAACTATGCGCCCGGTGGCTTCTTTGAATATTTTCTGCAAATTGGCAAGCACCAGCCGTTCGGAAAGGGAGGTTCCCTCGCTTTCCACGTTGGTGGAATCGGAAAGGAGCAGCAGTGCCCCCTCTTCGCCTGCAAATTCGCTGAAGGCGTCCAGGTCGGTTCCCGGCCCTTCAAGGGGGTCTTCGTCAATCTTGAAGTCGCCCGTATGCACAATTTTGCCCGCAGGCGTTTCCACTCCAAGGGCAAAGCCGTCTATAATGGAATGGCAGACCGGGAAAAAGTGGAAGGTGAAATCGCCCAGCCGCACAGGGGTTTCCCCTGTAACCGGAATAAGGGGGCACCGCTCTGCCAGCCCGCGTTCCTCAAGTTTGCGGCGCACAAGGCCAAGGGTAAATTCCGAACTGTAAATGGGCACCGAAAGGTGGGGCACCAGCCAGGGCAAAGCGCCGATATGATCTTCATGCCCGTGGGTAAGCACTATGCCCTTTATGTTGTCCTTGTTTTCCAGAATATAGTCAAACTGGGGAATGAGTATATCAATGCCAAGGTGCTGGTCGCCCGGAAACATGAGACCGCAATCTACAATGACCTTTGAGGTTTCCGTGGCCCATACCATACAGTTCATGCCAATCTGGCCGAACCCGCCAAGGGGCACAATGGTGCAACCCGGGGGAATGGTGTTGCGCTTGAATGGGGAAAGACCGAAAATACTGTGATCCGTCATAAAATTCCTGTTGCGTCCGTCATGATAAAACTATCAAGCTGTGTTAGAATATTTGTATTGTGAAATGCTTACTTGTGGCAATGGGTTAGAGGCCAATCCCTGGGGGAGCCGAGGGCCTTTTTCCCCATCTGACCGGCTCTATTCCTCGTCAGCGACAGCCTCAATGCCGTCAAGCTGCCAGTTGGAACCCGTGCGGTAATTGTGTGTGAAATGCCAGAGTTCCCGAACCTCTACCGGAGACTCTGAATCATCGCCCTCTTCCTGCAACAGGGCGGAAAAAAGCACCCTGGTGCGCTCTTCTTCCCCTTCGCGGGTCACTTCCAGCAAGGTGGCCTCAACCAGAAGCACCTCGACAGTTGAAGGTATATCCTCCGGCGAAGTCTGTTCCTGCAACAGGGACAGCATCTCCGGGGTCAGAAAGGGTTCAAGCTCCGAAATATTGCGGGCAGCCCAGGCGCGTTGCAGGCGGGAATACAGCATCTTCGCCCCTTCCAGAAAGTCGCCCTCGTCAAAGTCGCGCGGTGTGCCGGGCTGGCTGCGCGCCGAAGAGGAGGTGTCCGGCGTGCTGCGCAGGGACTCCCACGCGCTTTTCGCCGTCCTCTTCACCGTGGCTCTGGGGTCGCTGTCATCCACCCCCCAGGTGTTGCCCCCTGGCGTGCCCTGCCCTTTCTCCCCATCCTGCGCCTCTTCCTCGTCACGGTATTCCGACGCCCGGTACGGGGTGCCCTTTCTCCAGCGGTTCAAGGCATCAGAGGCAGATTCCTGCCCCTTGTCCCCAGGCGGTATACGCTTGCCCGAACCACGGTCACGACGCGCGCGGTACGCCCGAAGGCAGAGATAAATGACCATCATAACAAGCAAAAGATCAACAGCGGAAAATCCCTTGTCCGCCATGCCCGCAAAAGGGCCAAGCAGACTTTCGGCCACAGAGGCGGGCTTTTCCTCACCCGCAGGCGCGGCCT
>JGI994J12354_10005076_pt1 | contig 11484 bp, 8 predicted proteins | sample IntmicLarv3ML3BL_FD_12354 | JGI IMG/M metagenome (IMG submission 12354) | reverse complement strand
GGCGCCGCCGGACGCACTGCTGCGCATGACAATGCTGCTGCACGACATCGGAAAACCGCACCGATATACGCAGGACGAGCAGGGGATAGGCCACTTCTACGGTCACGGCGAGGTGAGCGCGGCGCTCGCCGACGCGATTCTGCGGCGACTGCGTTACGACAATGCGACGCGCGTCGCCATCGTCGAGCTCGTGCGGCACCACGACCGCCACGTTAGTGCGGACGCGCGCTCGCTGCGCCGCACGTTGAATGTGCTCGGCGAGGAGCAAACGGAGAGATTGCTCGCCGTTAAGCTCGCGGATTCGTCGGCGCAAAACCTTGTGAAAACGGGGGCGCGATTGCGAGAGTTAGGCGCGACGCAGGAGCTGCTGCGCGAGATAATCGAGCAGCGGCAGTGCTTCTCCGCGCTTGACCTCGCCGTGAACGGACGCGATATCCTCGCGCTCGGCGCAAAGGCGGGACCGCAAATCGGTGAGACGCTGGACGCTCTGCTCGCGGCAGTAATCGATGGTACACTGCAAAATGACGCGGACGAATTGCTGAGCGCGGCACGCGAAATGCTTGCGAAGAACGACGAAATGTGATAGAATAGTTGCTACGCAACGATTGTATGATGGATTGAAATTGATGTATCACAACGCCGCCTGAGACGGTGAAAATCACACCCACGTTGCGTGCGACTGTGATACAAGTGATATAAAAAACACAGAGAGTTGGGGGTAAAGTTTGAGAGATTTATCTTTCAAACTACGGTTTTGTTTCTTTCTGCCAAAAACGATGGGCAGAATTTCGGGAATAAATTCCCGAAAACGAAACAACGCCCGAACAATGAAAGGTATGGTCATAACTATGGACGCAATGGTCAGCTTTGAGGAGCTTTTCGACAGGAAAATCAACCGCATTCAAGTGCGCGGAGAGGGTGTGGTGACGTCGATTCTCAACGACGACCTCGTCGGGCGCAAGCACCAGCGCTTCATTCTTGAGCTTGCGCTGCACAAAACGCTTTTGGTGCTCAACAACATCGACATTTTTCCTCGCTTGGAGCCGCTGAACGTCGGCGACAGGGTCGAGTTTTTCGGCGAATACGTCTGGAACCGTCACGGCGGCATCATTCACTGGACGCACCATGACCCGCGCGGGCAGCGCGACGACGGCTACGTCAAGGTCGTCGCCGACGGGCTCGGCACCGTGAGCGCAAACGATTCGCTGCCGCTCGGCACGTATCGGCACTACAAGGGCAACCTGTACGACCTTGTCGGATTTGCGCTGCACAGCGAAACGCTGGAGGAAATGGCGATTTACAAGGCACTTTATGGCGAGCGGCAAACGTGGGTGCGCCCGCTTGCGATGTGGAGCGAATTAGTGTACATAAACGGTTCGCCCGTTAAGCGCTTCGAGCGCGTTTAGAGACAGAAAGGAAGTTATAGTTATGTTTACAGGCTTTTCGCAGGCGACCATCGACTTTATGTGGGAGCTGCGCTTTAACAACAACCGCACGTGGTTTTTGGAGAACAAGGAGCGCTTTCAGCGCGAGTTTCAAGTACCGATGAATGAGCTCGCGGTGCAGGTTTTCGACGGCATCAACGACAAATGCGGCGAGCGCGGCTTTATCCCGCCGAGAGTCTCGCGCATTTACAAGGACGCGCGGCGCGTCCGCGACGGTCAGCCGTACCGCGACCATCTGTGGTTCACGCTGGAAAAACCGAGCGAGGACTGGACGAGCTCGCCTGTGTTTTGGTTTGAGCTCAGCCCCGAAAAATGGAGCTACGGGCTCGGCTACTACCAAGCAAAAGCGTTAACGATGCTCAAATTCCGCACGCGTCTTGATAAGCACACAAAGCAGTTTGAGAAAATCGCGGAGCCCATAATCCAACGCGGAGAGTTCGTTATCAGCGGCGACGAATACGCACGCAAAAAGGACGTGCCGTCGCCGAAAACGGAGGAGTGGTACAACCGCAAATCGTTCTCGCTCGTTTGCGAGCGCGCAAACGGAGAGGAGCTTTTCGCGCCGCGGCTCGTTGACACGATTGTTGACGGTTGTGCGTCGCTTATGGGGCTTTTCGACTACTTATCAACGATTGACGCTGACCCCGACCCGCGCGAGCAGGCGTAGTGAGCGTGTAAAACGCACAAAACCTATGTAAAACTACACCGTTCGGCGTTGAAAACTCTGTAGAAAATACTAATTGAAAATTCCGCGATTTGGGAGTACAATAGAAGTAATAAGAAAAAATACAAGGAGGCACAGTATGCACACCTTTGCACCTGTTGACGAGCGCATTGCAAGAATGCGCGAGAAACGCAACATCTTTACCGCAGGAACAGGAATGACCATCAACTCCGAGCGCACAAAAATCTACACGGATTACTACAAGACGCACCTGAACGAGCTGCCGATGCTCAAGCGCGCCGGCGCACTGCAAACGTGGTGCGAGACTAAGGAAGCGAACATATTCGACGACGACGTTTTCGTCGGAACGCTCGGAAAAACGGAGCGTTCCATCAGCGCGTACGTCGACATGAACTGCACGTGGATTCCGCCGATTGTCAACGATACGGAGGAGAATTTCGTCAAGGCGTGGCAGTCGCCCGGCTCGGTTTACATGAGCCACGAGGAGCGCGAGATTTTCCGCGACGCGTACGATTTCTGGAAGGACTACAGCCTCCAGAGAATGATAATCGGCGCGATGACGGAGGATTTCTACAACGCCAACGGCAACGGCTGCATTCTCTCCGGGCTGATGAAGGGACCGTACGGGTCCATTTCGGGTATGCCGCAGGGGCACTACGTCGCGGGCTTCGACAAGGCCGTAAACGTCGGCTTCGGTGCCGTGCGCGACGAGATTTTAGCGAAGTTAGACGAGCAGCGCGGTAAAATCTTCGGCAAAATGGCGAAACAACACGTGTTCTACCACTCTATGCTCCGCGTTGCCGAGGGCGCAATAACGCTCGCCAAGCGCTACGCCGCGGCTTGTCGTTCCGCTGCGGAAATCGCACCGAGCGCAGAGCGCCGCGAGGAGTTGCTCGGCATGGCCGATTCGCTTGAATGGATTATGGAGAAGCCCGCCCGCACATATTGGGAGGGGTTGCAGGTGCTTATCCTCTATCAGCTAATGCTCTCCACCGACGCGCAGCAGCACGGCCAGTCTATGGGACGCATCGACAAATACTGCGGACATCTCTTAGAGAAGCAACTCGCCGACGGCTCAATCACGCAGGAAAAGGCACAGTTCTACACCGACGGTTTCATCATGGCGATGAGCAACATCATCATGATTCCCGGTTTTATCATCAACAACGCGCGCCTTATCGACATGCTTGAGCGCAAGGAAAGCCTTTACACCGCAATATATAACGGCTTCACCGCCACGGGCGGCATCGCGTTGACCATCGGCGGTACGAACCCCGACGGCTCCGACGATTCCAACGCGATGACGTACTGCGTGCTGCAAACGTACTGCCGCATGAAGCTGCCCGACCCGACGGTTGCGTTCCGCGTGAACAAGAACACGCCGGAGGATCTATGGCGGCTCGCGATTGAATCAAGCAAGCTGTGCGGCGGCATGCCGCAGTTCCAAAACGACGCCGTAGTCGTGCCGTCGCTCATCGGCGCAGGTCTTGCACCCGAGGACGCGTACAACTACAGCATTGTCGGCTGCGTTGAGCCGAGCGGCACCGGCAACGACTGGTCTGCGTGCGGCATGACGGGTACGGAGTCCGTTTGGAACATGATGAACGTCATTCAGCTCATCATCAACGGCGGAGTGAACCCCGGAACGGGCGTTACTGCGCTGCCTTGCAAAAAGCTCTACGAATACGAGAGCTTTGAGGAGCTGCAGGAAGCATTCCTCGCCCAAATGCGCTACATTCTTGACTGGAACGTCTCGTACAACAACATGTTCGAGATGGCGTACTCCACGTGGTTCCCGTGCGTCTCCGCGTCCGTCATGATGGAGGGGTGCATTGAGAGCGGAATGGATGTCACCGAGGGCGGCGCGAAGTACAACCGCACAGGCGAAACGGGCTGCGGCACCGCGAACGTCGCCGATAGCCTGATGACAATTAAAAAACTCTGCTTCGACGACAAAACCGTCACGTTGCGCGAGCTGTACGATGCCCTGCAAAACAACTGGGAGGGTGCAGAGGAGCTGCGCCAGATTATCACCAACGATGTGCCGCACTACGGCAACGACATCGCGGAGGTTGACGAGCTTGCGACTTGGGCACTTGAAAACTTCGCAGATATGCTTTCAATTCGCGAGAGCCATCGCGGCAAATACTCCGCAGGCACTTTTACCGTAACCGCGCACATCATGATGGGTGCCGTCACGGGCGCAACGCCGGACGGACGCCGCGCAGGTGAGCCAATTGCGGACGCAATCTCGTCGCGCCAAGGGCTTGATATCAACGGCCCGACGGCGTATCTGCGTAGCGCGGCGAAGCTGCCGCACATCAAGCTCTCCAACGGCGATCAGCTCAACATTCGATTCACGCCGACGGCAGTCGAGGGCGACAGAGGCGCGCTCAAGCTGCGCCAACTCATCGAAACGTACTTCGACCTCGGCGGTATGCAGGTGCAGTTCAACGTCGTCTCCACCGAGGCGCTCCGCGAGGCACAGCGCGACCCCGAGACGTACAAAAATCTAATAGTGCGAATCGCGGGCTTCTCCACGTACTTCGTAACGCTCAGCCTTGAGACGCAAAACGACTTCATCAGTCGTATGGAGCATTCGATTTAACAGGCTACGACATGACAACTCCCCCACGACAGTGGGGGAGTTTGTTTTGCGTCGTTGCGGCTTGCGCCGCAGGCAGATTTGGCACGTATCCCTACCGTGTCCTTTTTGTCTCCGACGGCTCCATTTCTTTGTCGAAAGAAATGGAGGAAAGAACGATTAGAAACCTACGGTTTCTAAAACTTCCCTTGGTACGACATATTGCCGTTCACGTTGTTCACTCTGATTGCTGCCCTCTTGCGGCTCCCGCCGCCATAGATATGCGTACGGGCAAAAAGCACGGAGCCGCACAGTACATGCACGCGCCGACGAGGGGAAAAGCACGGGCGAACGGTGTTCGCCCGTGCTAAATTAGACTTGACCTAAAACTTACCGCCGGAGCCGGAGAAACCGCTGCTGTCGGACGAACTGCCGCTGCTACTACTTGACGGCGGTGAATATGTGCGCGTCTCGGTCGAGTGCGTGTATTCCTCCTCGCCGTTTGCGATTACGAGACTGCCGCGCGCGATGTACGCGCTTGCGTTGCGTTGCTTAACGGCCGTTTTCATACCCCTCATACTCATTGCGCAGAAACCCCACGCGCCGAGCAACGGACCGACCAAGATAATCACTATAAGCGAGACGATGCCCGACGGACTGCTGTCGAACGGTTTGTTTCCCGTATCCATCGGCCCATTTTCAGCTTCGTATTGCAGTATTTCGATGGCTTTCATGACGTACGCGCGGAAGCCGCCGTAGAAATCGTTTTCCTTGAAATAGGGGAGGAACGCCGGAATCAACACCTTCTCGCGGCCGTAATCGGTGAAGCTGACGCTGCCGTGACCGTACGAAACGACGTAGTAGTCGCGCTCGGCGAGGCTGAGCATCAGGAACACGCCGCTTTTCTCCGCGCCGTAGCCGATATCAAGAGTGCGGTAGTAGTCCTTCGTGCGCTCGCGTGCGTCGCCGCCGCCCATATCGTCGACGATGATGAGACCGATTTCGACGTGGTACTTCTCCGCCGCCGCAGTCACGAGAGCCTCAAGCGTTTGTTCCTGCGAGGCGGTGAGCTTGCCCGCCCAATCGTTAATCAGAGTGCGGTTCAGCGTCGTGACAGGTGCGCTCGGAAACGGATTTGCGCCGTTTTCCGTGGCGTAGAGCGCGTACTCAACGCAGTCGGCGAAAGCCTCAATCGCGGACTCAAACGCTTTGCCGTCCTGCCTTGCGTCGCCCGTCCACGCTTGCGCGGTTAGATGCGGGTCAAGCAATTCAAGCAAATAATGGCCGCCCTCTTTGTCGTTGCTGAGGAAGATTTCTTCGCCGCGACCGGCGAAAATAAGCGTGCGGCCGACGTAGTTAAGGTCGGTTTCACTGTCGTCGGTGTACTCAGCGAGAACCATCAGCGAAACGTAGTCGTCGCCCTCCGACCCGTAGCCGTACTTATTCGCCCAAAGCTGTGCGTATTCGGCAAGCGAATAGCCCTCCGTGTTGAGTACGAGGTCAACCTTTAAGTCAATATCGTATGTATCGGAGATTCCCGGCAGTCGAAACTCGCCCGGTGTTTGCAAAATGCTCTGGGGAAACAGATTCGAGGCGTCGTAAACGCTGCCGTATTCGTACGCAAGCGCGGGCGTGACGAGTGCTGCCGCGAGCAGCACCACTAAGATGAGCGAAACAAAGATTTTTTTCATTTTCTCACCCTCCTACAGCACATCTGCCAGCCAGAACCACGCAGAAAGCGCGGTCAGCACGCCTAAAACGCCGAAGAACCACTTCGCAACGCTCTTTTTGTCAACGGGCAGGTCGCCAATCAGCTTGCCGGTTTGTCCGTTCATTGCGAACTGGAAGCGCTTACCGTTCCACGTCGTGTTCAGGAGCCAAACGGGGAGGAGCGCGTACTTTACGTCGCCGTAATTCATATTCAGGTTCGACGAGCGGACGCTAACGCCGCCGTAGCCCTTGATGGTGCTCGCGAACGAGGTTTGCGTGCTGACGTTTACGCGGTCGTACGCGCGCTCGGCGCACATATTCGCGTCTTGGTCGTACTTGTCGGCGAAGTAGCCGGGCAGATAGGCGGACGAAAACGGCGTCAAATCCGCGTAATTGAACGGCTCAATCGCGTCCATGAGCTCGTCGGGCATCTTCGTGGAGCCGTCAACGGGAATGCGGTTGAATGCGATACTGCCCGTGCGCGTAATGCGGAAGTGTTTCGTCGTCTCTACGCGGTAATCACCGTCGCGTGACGTGGATTTGCGAGTTGCGTCGTAGATGACGGTGCCGCTTGCGTCCGCGTCGAACAGCCAAAACGGTGTGTAGATGCCCTTTATTTCCTCAAGAGTGTTCTTCGATGCAAAGCTGCTCGGCAGGAACCGCTTGCGCCTGTAGTGCGCCTTGAGCGCCTTCATCGCCGCGTCCTTGTTGAGCTTGAATGGGATTACGAAGTCAGGTTTCAGCGCACCGCCGAGCTTGCCCGGCACGATGGTCGGGTTGCCACAGTAGACGCAGCTCGTCGCGGCGGTGTGCTCATCGCAGATAATTTCCGCGCCGCACGACGGGCACGAGTACGCGCGCAGTGCGGCGGCCTCGGCATCGTCCCACTCCGAGCCTGCCGTGTCCGTCGCCCACGTTTGCGAGGGCTTTGCGGTTGCCGCATCAGTGGTAGCCTCGGCGGCGGCTTCATCTTTTTCGGCGTACATCGCCTCAATCTCGGCGACTTCGTACGTGTTGCCGCAAAACTCGCATTCGAGCTTGCCGGAATCGCCGACGAATTGCAGCGGACCTGTACACGCGGGGCATTGATAATTCGTTACTTCAAGTGCCATGGAATTTCCTCCGTTTCTCGTGAAATTGCTGTCTCTTTGGATTGCTTGTCTATGTTGCCTCTGAAGAAATCCCCGTCTCGCCAAAACGTGACGGGGATTTCACTAATTTGCTTGTTGTTCTGCGGGTATCGTAACGCTCTGCGTTACTTCAAATCGCCATCGTCAAATGGGTCTCCGCATTCAGGGCAGAATTTCGGCGGGTTTGCGGGGTCGGCAGGCTCCCAACCGCACTTATCGCACTTGTACTGCGGGATTCCGACGGGCTTGCCGCTACCGCATTCGGCGCAGAACTTGCCCTTATTTACGGTGCCGCAGGAGCACGTCCAGCCCTCTGCGGGAACGGGACGCGCTGCGCCGCATTCGGCACAGAACTTGCTCGTGTTGCCCGCGTGGCCGCAGGAGCACGCCCACGTATCGGCCGCCGTAGCAGCGGGAGCAGGAGCGGGCTGCGAGACGGGCTGTTGCATTTGCTGTTGTTGCTGCTGCTGTTGTTGCTGACCCATCTGGAACAGGTTGCCGGCGTTCATTCCGCCCGCTTGACCTGCCATATTCATACCCATAAACGCCATTGCCGGGCCGGTGGAGGTGTTCTCCGCCGCGCTCTGCATCGCGCTCGCTTGCGCGCCGACGAGATGCGCCGCCGCCATTGTCGGGTCGCGGAACGTCGCGTTGCGCTGAAGCTCCTTAATCATCGCCTCGTCTTCCTCGCTCGCCTTGACGCTTGAAACGCCGAGAGAAACGAGCGCGAGACCGCGCAGAGCACGCCATTTGTTCGTGAGGATTTCGTTAAGAGCCTCAGAAAGCTCATACGTGTGACCGGGGAGCGAGGAGTAACGGATACCCATGTCGCTGATTTTCGCGAACGCGGGCTGGAGCGCAGTCATTAGCTCGGTTTTGAGCTGACCGTCAATCGTGTCGCGCTTGTACGCGTCGGAGATGTTGCCGCAAACATTCGTGTAGAACAGCAGCGGGTCAACGATGCGGTAGCTGTACTCGCCGAAGCAGCGAATCGAGATGTCGATGTCAAGACCGATGTTCCTGTCAACGACGCGGAACGGAACGGGATTCGGCGTACCGTACTTATTGCCGATGAGCTCCTTGGTGTTGAAGTAGTAAACGCGCTGGTCCTTCGGAGCCTCGCCGCCGTAAGTGAAGCGTTTACCGATGTTCTTGAACGTGTCAAGAATGCTCGTGCCGAGGTCACCGGAGAAAATCGTCGGCTCCGTGGAGGAATCGTACGTAAACTCGCCCGGCTCGGCGCAAAGCTCAACGACCTTGCCTTGGTCAACAATCATCATGCACTGACCGTCCGCAACGGCGATGGTAGAGCCGTTGGAGATGATGTTATCGCTACCCTTTGTGTTGGAGGAGCGTCCGGATTCGTGCTTCTGTCCCTTTACGGCCAGAACGTCCGACGGCAGAGCCTCGCAGTAGAAAAATTCCTTCCACTGGTCGGCGAGGACGCCGCCCGCGGCTCCCGTAATTGCTTTAATAAGTCCCATGATGTTCTCCCTTCAAATTTGTGTGTATGTTAATTTTACGTTTGCTCTGTTTTGGTATGCCGCAAAAATGCGGCTGCGCGGTTAGTCGTACAGGTGCAACGAGAAAATCTTATGCGAATCCCAGTCCTCGTCGCCGAGCGTGAACGCATGCCAGCGGCGATGACCGTTGATTTTGCGCAGACAGATGTAGTACGGGTCGTCAACGGGGCTGTCAAGCTCCACACTGACCACCTCGTTGCGGTTGAACTCGCGGTGCCACAGGACGGCAGCTTCGTCGTACAGGTATCTATCGCCGAAATCGTCGCTGTAGAGGTTGCTCTTGCGCGTAACAACGACCTCAAGCCCGTTCATAACGCCGATTACGACCATGCTATGCTCGCCGCTCGGCACGACCTGCGCGCGAATCGGCCCCTGTTCGATGAAAACCTCCTCGGGCGGGTCAAACCACGTGAAAACGGCTACGGTGTCGCTCGCGCCCTCCACGTAATCGCCGAGAATAGGCGCAATCGGCGGGGGAGTGATGAGCTCGCGGCGGAATTGATCCCACCTGACGCCCGGTGCCCACATAGTCTCGCGACTCTCGAACTCGCCGTAGAACGTATACAGCTCAATGTCCACGCCGTTGTAAATCGCGTACGAATCGTTCCAACTGATGTCGGAAATCTTAATCCACCAAGAGGCGAACCCACCGTCGACGAACTCAAAGCCCTGCTCGCCGAGCAGCCACAGCGCAGCGTTGGGGAGTACGCCGCTGTGATCAAGCTCCCACGTGCCCGTGTAGTCGTCGACGCTCTTGAGCAGAGAATCCTCAACGTGGTACGCAACCGTCTTGTCGGCGTTAAGCGTCAACGTGGCGGAAACCGTCTCGTCGGGCTCGCCGGTCTCGTAGAACCACCCCTCAGAGGCGCCGCGGATTAGGTGCCACTCGCCGAGGAACTCCGCGTCGGAGACATCCGAAGTTCCGTTTTCACTCGCGCCGCCGCTCCCGTTAGCACCCGTTGCGTCGGACGGGGGAGCGGAGGTGTTCGGCCGCGGCATCGGTGCCTCGTTCGGATTGCTCGTCGGTGTTTCGGGTTCGTCGCCGTCTATCGAGCCGAGTGGGTCGCTTTGTGACGTCGTTGGCTCGACGGACGGCTCAACCGAGACGTCGGGCATCGGTGTCGGCTTCGCGCCGCACGCAAAAAGCGTAACGCAAGCCGCAAGAAGCATAGCCGTTGCGACCGCAAACCTGAGCACTCTGAATTTCATATATTCTACCTCCCGACGCGCGTCGACATAATATCCTGAATAATATTCTACCACAAATCACAAAAATGGCAAGGGAAAAAGGCAAAAATATCACACATTTGATAAAATCAACCCAAGGTGTACATGCCACAAAAAGCGTTGCAAACACAAGACTTTTTCTCGTAGTGCGCGGTTAACGCAAACTTTACGGACAAAAAGAGGTTGCAAACACCGAGCCGTTCGTGTAGAATATCATAGTGAGAAATACGCGTCCGAGCGACGCCCGCTCGGACGCGGCTTAACTGAGAAAGGAGCATACAAATGGGATTGTTTGACAAGAAATTCTGCGACTTCTGCGGCGGCAAAATTGGTTTGCTGGGTAACAGAAAGCTCTCCGACGGCAACATGTGCAAGGAGTGCGCGGCGAAAATCAGCCCGTATCTCGTCGGGCGCAAGGAGTATTCCGTTGACGAAATGAAGGAGCATCTCGCCTACCGCGAGGAAAACAAGGAGCGCCTGTCGGCATTCAACGCGACGCGCACGCTCGGCGTTGCCACGCGCGTTCACATCGACGAGGACCACGGTCTGTTCGTCATAACCGCCTCGCAAAAGTACAAGGACGGCAACCCCGACGTGATGGAACTGACGCAAATCACGGGCTGCAACCTTGACATCGACGAGAAAAAGACCGAGGAAAAACGCAAAAACGCCGAGGGCAAGGAGGAGAGCTACGTCCCCGCGCGCTACAAGTTTGAGTATGACTTCAACATCACCGTGAACGTCAACCACCGTTGGTTCGACCAGATTCGCTTCAAGGTCAACTCAAAGAACATTGAGGGGCGCACCTCCATCGACTACAAGGATACCGACCGCCAAGCCAACGACATCATCGTTGCGTTGCAAGGCGTTTACCAGGACACACGCGAGGCCGCAAAGCCGAAAACGGCCGTCACGTGCCCGTCGTGCGGTGCGTCCACGCTGCCCGACATGAACGGTTGCTGCGAGTATTGCGGCGCACCCGTCGGCGCGTAGTGGCTCGTTGTAGACGAGCTACGCATGCAACACGTTGTGTTGCGCGAGCAATTGCATGCAAAAAGGACGCCATATGGCGTCCTTTTTTTGTGTATGCAGCGAAACGGCGTCCGGCATTCCACCGCGCAATGCCGGTGCGTTCACAAGCCGCACACACGAAAAAGCACCCCGCCACGATGTGGCGGGG
>JGI994J12354_10005075_pt1 | contig 11484 bp, 11 predicted proteins | sample IntmicLarv3ML3BL_FD_12354 | JGI IMG/M metagenome (IMG submission 12354) | reverse complement strand
TTTACATCATCCCCACGGCTGCCCTGACGGAGCGTCGTATTGGATACCTTGTTTGCCGTTCCTTCCGTAGCCGTCGTATTGGCAACGGTTGTGTTATCCGCCGGAGCCACGACAACAGCACCCGTGGCCATTTTCGCGCTCTCATTAAACATGACGCGTTGGGTTTCGCCGCCGGCCACGCCATCCTGTGCAATGTTGTTATTCTTCTGGAAATTTTTTACAGCCTCAAGCGTAGACTTTCCATATTCCCCGTCCGCTTTGCCTGTCAAATAGCCAAGGGCAATCAGACGCTCCTGCATGGCTGCCACATAGGGGCTGCTATCCCCCTCCTTCAGCGGATAATACCCGCTGCGGGTCAGCTCCATGAGATTTTCCGTCGCTACATACCCCGTATGGCCCATATACGTTGTTTTTGTCCATCCACCGGATGTTCCCAATACTGTAATTTCTACGCCGCCTTCAATCACCCACAGCGTATCACTGTTGGCATTGGCCTGCTTGCGCAGGCGCACATTGCACCGGGTAACTTTCGTGCCCGCCGCCACAGCCGAAACCGCCAGCGTCGGCAAAAGTAACGCGGCAATCAACAGGCACGCCCACACACGTTTCATCATACGAATGGCCCCTCCTTGGCTGGGATGAGGCCATTATAGTGTCATTTATGTCGAATGTCAAGCAGTTTTGTAATATTTTCTTCATAATTTCCAATAATTTGTTGCGGTGAGTGCGGTTTTCTTAATACAATATATCGTAATGCAAAGGCTATTGCTTCCTCTTCCCTGCACAGATAATTGCCTGGCCGACAACCTTTTCCCGCTGTGCGAGAGCAATCAACTTATCCAGACGGCAGCTAATCTCCAACGCTCCATTCTTGTCACCAGACAAGTATTTCTCTGCCATCTGTTCCCTAAGCTGTTCCATACGCACGTCAAGGTTTGTCATGATTCCCCTCCATTTCCGCTTTCTCAGCAGCATCATACAAAATTTCGCATTCTTCCGCAAGGGGGAAAGATTGTCGAATTTTGTCGAGGCAACTCATTTTTCCACATCTTTTGTTCAAAAAGGCGCCATGTTCCTTTTCCGCGTAGCATTCTCCGGCGTTTCCCATGAATTGACAAAAATGTTATAATCAAGGGAACGTAAACGCTCTATGATACGTTGTATTCATATGACGCTATGGATAAGCAGGCCCTTTTTGACTCAAACTGCTGAAAGGGACGTTCAGACTGTCGCAAACGAAGATTCTTTTCCAAAAGATGCAAGAAACGGAAAGGGTCACGCGTTTCAATAATGACGAGCAAAGGCGGTGTAGCCGGAATGACCGATGCGCAGGAGGCCAATATGGCTCTCTTTGAGCAACTGTATAGCCAGTACGCCGACGATGTGCTCCGGGTTTCCTATTTTTACCTTGGCGATCGTCAGAAAGCCGAGGATGTATGCCAGGATGTTTTTCTAAGGTTACTCACCCGCACTCCGGATATTCAGACGGGGCATGAGAAAGCCTGGCTGCTCAAGGTGGCGCTCAACCGTTGCCGCGATATGTGGCGCGCCGCCTGGGTCAAGCGCGTGGTGTTGGGTTCTCCCTTTGACTGCATCCCCGCGCCGGACGACATCGACTTCCGTACGGAAAAGGCGGATTTAATGGAAGCTGTTTCCAAGCTGTCCCCCACCTTTAAGGAAGTCATCCTGCTCCACTATTACCAGGGCTTTGGCATCGCGGAGATTGCCGCCATGCTGGAGTTACCTGAGGGAACCATTTCCAGCCGTCTCTCGCGTGCGCGAAAGAAACTGGAAGCTACGTTAAAAGGAGGTGAGAATCAATGATCGACGTGGAAATGCTGCGTCCTACCGCAGATGAAATGCTCAGCGGACTTACTGCGGGGGATACGATGCGCAAGCGGTTGCTCTTTCAGGCGGAGGCTGTAGACAGGCTCTCCGAAGCAGCAAATGAAATGCTAGGCAGCTTGCATGCCACATCAGCATTACGTCATCGGATTCTCGTTAAGGCCGAGCGCAAGCAAACCGCATGGAAGAATCTCGTTGTTCCCGTCCGTTCCAAGCAGGTAGCGCGTCCAGCGCTTCGCCGTGCTGTCCCAGCGTTGGGTATGGCATTTGTTCTGGCGTTCATGCTGGGAATTGGCGCCAACTACGGCAAGGATTCCTTCCTGCCGACCGGAACGCCATCAGCGCAACACGGCATGAACACCCAGGCGGCAGGCACACAGACAAGTACGAGCGATGTGCCACAATACCGTCCCCTCTTTGCTGGGGAGGGCGCAAATCCGCCTCTCATTGGGATAAATGGCCGGTATTACCGCATGCTCAACTCGCCGGTGCCCGTACCTTCCAGCCTGTTGGATGGCGCGATTACCGACGTAACGGCCTTCTCTGATGAGCCCTCTCTCATGTCCAAGGTCGGCATTGTCTCCAATGTGGTTTCCGTTGGTACCACAGTGTATGCGATTCAGAACGTTTCCAACAAGACCCTTTGCGCGGCTGAGGTAGACGGCGTTATGCGGCTGTTCCAGCGCATCAGCTACGCTTCTATGGGCACCATGGATGCAGAGTTCTTTGAGGACACCTTGGATATCAACGGCATGATTTCCGCGTTGGAGCTCTCCGGTGTGGGCTTAATCACGAACGAAGTGGACGCCAATGACCTGATTTACCTCCTCAGCGAATACGCCCTTTATATGGGCGGTGAGCTGTCCGAAAGCGATCAGGCGCTCACCATCTACTTACAAAACGGCCTCTCCCTGCAATTGCTTGTGCAGGATGACGTCTTCGGCGGATGCGGCACATGGGCCTGTCCTGAGTTCTTTGAGGAATTTAACACGGCGCTTGCAAGGGCGCAGTAACGTCAGGGGAAGATCCCTTGCCAATCCATCCTTCGCCTCACGGCGAAGGATTTTTTATTGTCAGCCCCAGACCCCGGCCAATATCACGTTCGTATTCATACGCGGCTTGCCATACTCCTGCTATTTTATTTGCAAATGAAATAGCGCAACGAGGCAATATAGAGCAATTTTTACGTGATTTCGTTTGTTTTTTTATTTTCTCAGCCATTACCAACCGTTTTCTTCATTTTTCGCCCCGTCCTCCCATGTAACCTTCGTTGCAAAAGTGCGTCCAGTAGGATATGATACCTTTCATGAGCATTACACTCTGCAATCATCAAAAGCAAGCAGCACCTTTTTCGCTCGGTTACATTTTTCTCACTCTTTGCGTAACTGCTTTGATGTTTGGCAACCATAGTTTGTGAGAGGTGGTTTTTTTATGCACGGACTGCACATCTTCGAAGAGATTTTCAGCACATTCATTACCATTGCCATTCACGGCCTGGAATTGATGGGCATCATCGTAATCGTTTGCGGCTCCATCGGCGCTTTTTATGGCTACTTTATTCGCCATGAGTCGAATATCCGCCTGCCCCTAGCCAGAAGCATGGCCATCGGCCTGGAATTCAAGCTCGGCGGTGAAATTCTGCGTACCGTCATCGCCCGTGATTGGAATGAAATTCTGATCGTCGGCGCGATCATCCTGCTCCGCGCGGCACTCAACTTCCTCATCCATTGGGAAATCACAAACATTCAGCATGACACGGACTTCGTTGAGCACGCTATTCATGCCAATCCCAAACACCCTTCCACCACACACACAGAGGAGCTGGAGTGAGGGAATTTCGGATCCCCTTAAGAACCTCATCCTTCGCCCTAAGGCGAGGGGTTTTTTATTGTAATTATATAACAAAACACCCTTTCCTGCCGTGAAACAAGAAGGGATGTTTTCTTTTTTATCTACCCACCGTGAAGCGAAAAAGCAGGGATTCCTAACGGGATCAGAGCCGTTTTCCGCCAGTAGCGGAATAAAAACAACGGAAGCGCCGAGTGGAACGAACCTGACCGACTGGCATCCGAAGGATGCGAAGCGAAACCCCGGCGTTGCCGAAAGCAGTGTCCCGGAACCAAGCGTAGATCCGGCGTGGTACAGATCTATCCTTATGGTCGTTTTGCTCTAAAGCAAAACTGCTATAGCTGGCGGCAGTGCCACAACCCGAACAAGATCTCCTGGGCAGGGGGCTCAGGGGACAACGTCCCCCGACGTCTCCCCTATTTTCCGTCACTCATCCGCATCGCTGCTTCCACGAATCCCACAAAGAGCGGGTGCGCATGGTTGGGACGGCTTTTAAACTCCGGATGGAACTGCACGCCAATGAAGAAATCCTCTCCTGGCAGCTCCACTGCCTCCACAATATGGTTATCCGGCGACGTGCCGCACACCGAAAGCCCCTTGCTTTCCAACTGCTCACGGAACTGGTTATTAAACTCGTAGCGATGGCGGTGGCGTTCCGGCACAATATCCGCGTTCCCGTACGCTGTATGCATACGCGTGCCAGGCTTGATCTTGCAAGGATACGCGCCAAGGCGCATTGTGCCACCCTTGGGGATATTGTTGTTCTGATCCGGCATAAAATCGATCACCATGTTCTTGTTGCCGCGCTTAAACTCGTGAGAATGGGCATTTTCGATGCCTGCAACATTCCGCGCAAACTCAATCACGCTGATTTGCATGCCCAAGCAGATGCCAAAGTACGGTATATGATTCTCCCGCGCGTAGCGGCAGGCTTCCACCATGCCTTCAATGCCCCGGTCTCCAAACCCTCCGGGCACCAGGATGCCCGCGCATCCCGACAGCAGCTCATGGGCGTTTTCAGCCGTAATGTCCTCGCTCTCCATCCACAGTATTTCCACGCCTGTTCCGCAGGCATATCCCGCATGGGATAGCGCCTCGGCCACGGACAGGTATGCGTCGTGCAAGCGAATATATTTGCCCACAATGGCAATTCTCGTGGACTTATGGGCCCCATGAATGCGCCGCACCATATCCGCCCACGCTTCCAGGTCAGGCTCCGGCGTTTTCAGGCGAAGCGCCCGGCATGCCACGCGATCCAGCCCTTCCTGATGCAGCATCAGCGGCGCTTCGTACAGGGAAGACACGGTCTGATTCTCAATCACGCAGTCAGGCCGCACATCACAGAACATGGCGATCTTCTTGCGCAGATCATCGTCCATGGGCTCGTCCACACGGGCGACGATGATGTCCGGCACCAAGCCCAGCGCACGCAGCTCCTTGACGGAGTGCTGTGTAGGCTTTGACTTATGCTCGCCCGACGCAGCCAGAAACGGCACAAGCGTCACGTGTACAAACAGGCAATTATGCCGCCCCACTTCAATAGAAAGCTGGCGAATGGCTTCCAAAAACGGCTGGCTCTCAATATCGCCGACAGTGCCGCCAATCTCCGTGATGAGCACATCGGCTCCCTTGGCCCTGGCCGCCTTGCGGATGAATGCCTTGATTTCGTTGGTTACATGGGGAATGATCTGCACCGTCTCGCCCAGATACGCGCCCCGGCGCTCCTTTTCCAGCACGCTCCAATACACCTTGCCGCTGGTAAGGTTGGAAAACTTTGTCAAGTCCTCATCAATAAAGCGCTCGTAATGTCCCAGATCCAGATCCGTTTCCGCGCCGTCCTCGGTAACAAACACCTCACCGTGCTGTATGGGGCTGAGCGTGCCCGGATCAACGTTCATGTAGGGATCGAACTTTTGCGCCGTCACCTTAAGCCCCCGCGCCTTCAGCAGCCGACCAAGCGAAGCCGCCGTGATACCCTTGCCCAGTCCTGACACCACACCGCCTGTTACAAAAATGTACTTCATGCTTCCAGCCTTCCCTTCCGTATTGTGAAATTTACGTTGTGGCCAAAAAGACAATCCCGCCTCCTGGCAGAGCCAGGAAGGGCGGGCAATGGTCTCTATGTTGTAGAGGGCACCCAGTCGCCGGAGACAATTTTCCTGCCTTCGGTATAAATCTGGATTTTTTTATTGTACACACATTCAGCGCACATATGCACTCTCCCGGATGATCATGGCTTCCCGCTCCGGCCCAACGGACAGGAAGGTAGCCGGTGTCTGCATCGCCTCTTCAATACGCTCCACATAGGCACGGGTCTCAGCAGGCAGGTCTTTAAAGTGGCGAACGCTGGAAATATCGCGCTTCCATCCAGGCATGACTTCATACACCGGCTCGCAGGTATCCAGCTCCGGCGTATAGGGGAAGTCCGTAATGACCTTTCCATGCTGGCGGTATCCCACGCAGATGGGCAGCTCATCAAACCCACTGAGCACATCCAGCTTTGTCAGGGAAAGCTCCGTTGCGCCCTGCACCAACACGCCATAGCGGCTGGCCACCAGATCCAGCCAGCCCACGCGCCGGGGCCTGCCAGTCGCCGCGCCATATTCATGGCCCAGCTCCCGCAACTTGTCCCCCACCGCGTCCGTCAATTCGCCCACGAAGGGACCGGCTCCCACGCAGGTGGAGTATGCTTTCATTACGCCCACAACGCGGTCCACCTTCAGCGAGGGCAGGCCACAGCCCACAGGCGCGTAGGCAGCCAGTGGGGAGGACGAGGATGTGTAGGGATAGATGCCGTAGTCCAAATCACGCAGCGCGCCAAGCTGCGCCTCAAAGAGAATCTGCTTGCCCTGTCCACTCATTTCAGCCAGGAGCGGCATGAGGTTTGTAACATAGGGGCGCAGCTTCTCGGCATAGGTATGTATCCAGCTGAGGATCTGGTCAAAGTCATAGGGCTCCGTGTCGTAGCCTTTGATATAGACCTCGTTTTTCCAGTCTAACAGCTTTTTCAGGTGCACTTTCAGCACATTTTCGTCAAACAGGTCGCCCATGCGCAACGCTTTTTTATACGCCCGGTCAGCATAGACGGGCGCAATGCCCCGCTGGGTGGAACCATAGCTGTCCTTGGCAAGGCGCTTTTCTTCCAGCTTATCTTCATTGGGATGAACCGGCAGCACGACGGTCGCGCGGTCGGAAATCTTAAAATTATCCGGCGTAATGACAATGCCACGCCCACGGAGGGTTTCTATCTCACTACAGAGATGGGCAATATCAATCACCGTACCGGGGCCAAGGAGATTAAGCTTCTCCGTCCTGAAAATGCCCGAAGGAACCAGATTGAGCTTAAACTCACCCATATCATTGACGATGGTGTGTCCCGCATTGTTGCCGCCCTGGTATCGGATGACTACGTCATATACGTTAGCCAGATAATCGACCATCCGTCCCTTGCCCTCATCGCCCCAATTGATGCCCACAATCGCACAATTCGCCATATCTCTCATCCTTTCAGGCGTGTCCTGCATTGGCAAAAACAACCGAATAAAGGTAGCATAAACGGCATGTGAAGTCAAGGGGAACGCAGCGGTTTTCTCCATAAATATGCGGTTTTTTCCATATTATGTAAACAGCCGCCTTCCAGCTGCAAAAAAGGCCCCTGCCATCTGGCGATTGTCCCCTTGACAATTTGCCAATTCCCCATTATAATTTCCGTCAGGCAATGATGGGCGTGACGACCCCGGAGCCTCTGCCGGAAACGGCGGCGCGGCGCGGCGTTACAGCGGCAAAGGAACCGTATACCGGTTCAAATTTGGGTGGCACCACGGCCTTCCGTCCCATGGACGGAGGGCTGTTTGTTTATCACAGAGAAGGAGGCTGACAGAATGCTGACACAGGCACCCAGGGGCACGCGGGATGTATTGCCGCAGGACAGCTACCGCTGGCAATTCGTAGAGGCCGTATGCCGGGAGATTGCGGCGCGGGCGGGCTATCGCGAGGTGCGTACCCCCGTGTTTGAGCATACGGAACTGTTTTTGCGCGGCGTGGGAGATACCACCGATATCGTGCAAAAAGAAATGTATACTTTTGAGGACAAGGGAGCCCGCTCCCTCACCCTCAAGCCCGAGGGCACGGCAGGAGCGGTGCGCGCCCTCATTGAGCACAGCCTGTACGCTGGCGTCCTGCCGGTAAAGATGTACTATCTGAGTGCGCCGATCTTCCGCTACGAAGCGCCCCAGAGCGGACGCTATCGGGAGCATCACCAGTTCGGATGCGAGGTGTTTGGCGTAGCGGAGCCCTCCTGCGACGCAGAGGTTATTGCGGTGCTGGTTCGCATGCTGGAAGGGGTTGGGCTGACTGGGCTGACCATCAACGTCAATTCCATTGGCTGTCCGGAATGCCGCAAGGTCTATCACGAGGCCATGAAAACCTTCCTTTCCGGGCGGCTTGACACACTGTGCTCCACCTGCAACGACCGCTTCATCCGCAATCCCTTGCGCATTTTGGACTGCAAGAGCGAAAGCTGCCAGAAGCAACTTGTGGATGCACCTGTCATGCTGGACTACCTGTGCGAGGATTGCAGCGCCCACTTTTCCGGCCTGCAGGAGGCGCTGACCACGCTGGAAATCCCCTTCCAGGTCAATCCACGCATTGTCCGCGGACTGGATTATTACACCCGTACCGTGTTTGAGGTTGAAATGCAAAGCGACGCGGGCGCGCCCCTAGCCGTATGTGGCGGCGGACGGTATGACCGCCTTGTAGAGGAACTTGGCGGACCGTCCATGCCGGGTATGGGCTTTGGCCTGGGTCTGGAGCGGGTGCTGATGCTGCTGGATCAGAAGGGGATAACCCTACCTGAGCCGCGCCAGTACGACGTGTACGTCGCGGCGCTTGGCACAGAGGCGCGGATGCCCGCCCTCAAGCTTACCCAGTCTCTGCGCGACGCGGGAATCAGGGCTGATGTTGACCACGCGGGACGGAGCCTAAAGGCGCAGTTCAAAAGCGCGGATAAGCTGGGCGCGGCCATGGTCGCCATTGTTGGCGGGGATGAGCTTGCCCGGGGTGTTATCCGCCTTCGCGATATGCAGACCAAGGAAGAACAAGAAGTGCCTTTCACAGAGGCTGTCGCCACAATCCACCGGATGAATGCAGAAAGGGGTACCACACATGCTTGAAAATTGGCAGCGCACGCACATGTGCGGCGCAATTCGTGAAAATCTGGCGGGACAAACCGTCACCCTCAACGGCTGGGTACAGCGTACGCGCAACCTGGGCGGCGTGATCTTCGTTTGGCTGCGGGATCGGGAGGGCGTTGTGCAGGCCGTGTTCAATACCGAGACCTGCGGAGCAGAGGCATTTGCCCTGGGCGAGAGCCTTCGCGGCGAATACGTGGTAGCCGTGGAAGGGATTGTCTCCCTCCGTGCCGAAAAAGACATTAATGCTATCATGGAAACCGGCAAGGTGGAAATCATCGTAAAATCCGCGCGACTACTCAACAGTGCCGCCACCCCCCCCATCTACATCGACGACAACGCGGATGAAAACGAGGCCGTGCGCCTGAAATACCGCTACCTTGACCTGCGCCGCCCGTCCATGCAACGGACGATCCGCCTGCGCCACGAGGTCACCAGCGCCATTCACCGTCACATGGATGAAAGCGGATTCTCCGAGGTGGATACGCCCATTCTGACAAAATCCACGCCGGAAGGCGCCCGGGATTTCCTCGTCCCAAGCCGTCTGCACCCCGGCGAGTTCTATGCCCTGCCGCAATCCCCGCAGATCTATAAGCAGCTTTTGATGCTTGCCGGGTTTGACCGCTATTACCAGTTGGCCCGCTGCTTCCGCGATGAGGACAACCGCGCCGACCGGCAGCCGGAGTTTACCCAGCTGGATCTGGAAATGTCCTTCGTGAAGGAGGCGGATGTGCAAACCGTCGTAGAAGGCGCGTTCGCCCGCGTGTTCAAGGATGTGCGCGGCATCGAAATTCCCCTGCCTCTCCCCCGGATCACGTGGCGGCAGGCCATGGATGATTATGGCAGCGACAAGCCGGACACCCGCTTCGATATGAAGCTTCAGGATGTGACGGAGACCGTAAAGGGCTGTGGCTTTAGCGTGTTTGAAAATGCGCCCTCCGTGCGCGGCCTCAACGCCAAGGGCGCAACCGCTCAGCTCTCTCGCAAGGAAATCGACAGCCTGGGCGACCTGGCAAAAACATACCACGCCAAGGGACTGGCATGGCTCACGCTGGACGGCGAGGGCCAGGTGAAGAGCTCCTTTGCCAAGTTCTTCAGCGAGGATGCTCTGGCCGCATTGCTCAAGGCCATGAACGCGGAACCCGGCGATGCCCTGTTCTTTGTGGCGGACAGTCCCAGCACCGCTTGCACCGCCATGGGGCAGCTTCGCCTGTACATGGGTAAAAAGTTTGGCCTGTGCCCCGAGGATCAGTACAACCTGCTGTGGGTGACGGAATTCCCGCTGCTGGAATGGGATGAGGAGGATCAGCGCTTCGTAGCCCAGCATCATCCCTTCACAAGTCCCTTGGAAGCTGACTTCCAGTACATGGATACCGACCCGGGTTGCGTGCGCGCCAGGGCATATGACTTGGTTCTCAATGGCGTTGAGATGGGCTCTGGTTCCATCCGCATCCACGACAGCGCCCTGCAGGAGCGCATGTTCACGCTGCTGGGCTTCACCAAGGAGGAGGCATGGAACCGCTTTGGCTTCCTGCTGGAGGCGTTCAAGTATGGTACCCCCCCCCATGGCGGCTTTGCCTTTGGCGTAGACCGGTTCGTAATGATCCTCGCCGGACGGGACAATCTGCGCGATGTCATCGCCTTCCCCAAGGTGCAAAACGCGTCCTGCCCAATGATGGGCACGCCCTCGCAGGTCGCCGACACCCAATTGGAAATGTTAAAGATCAAGTCGGTTGAATAATCTCAGGAGGTGAGGCAATGATCCGTACAGGAGAGGTTGTGGGAAAAGCGGACGGCGTCCTGTCCGTCGTGTTTGAGCGGCCGGAGGCGTGTACCCAGTGCAATGGGTGCCTGAAAAGGGACTGCGCCCATGTGGACATCCCCGGAGAGGCGGATATAGGCGATTCCATTGACGTGGAAATGCCCGGCGGAATCATTGTCGGTGCCTCCGCAATAGCCTACATTGTGCCACTGGTTTCCTTGTTGCTTGGCCTGCTTTCCGGCGCGAAACTGCAAACGCTGCTGGGAGTTGCAATGGATGCGAACCTCTTCAGCGCCCTATGCGCCCTTCTTGGCCTGGCCCTTGGCCTGCTAGCCGCATCCGCCGTGGATAAAACCCTGCGCAACCGCAGGCAATGGCAGCCCAAGGTGGTCGCCGTGCATAAACAAACTGAATAACGCTTACGATAAAGCACTGTGTAAAGGAGGAAAAAATATGGCTGGAAAAGTACGTGAACTGAATGAAAATGATTTTGATGCCGCCGTGCAGGGCGCAAAGGTTGCCCTGGTAGATTTCTGGGCTCCCTGGTGTGGCCCCTGTCGCATGGTTGCGCCCCACGTGGAGGCCGTCGCGGAAAAACTCGATGGCGAGGCCGCTTTCCTGAAGGTAAACGTGGACGATAACCAGGCGCTGGCACAGCGCTATGGCGTGATGAGCATCCCAACGCTCCTCATCTTCAAGGATGGCGAGGAAGCGTCGCGCATGGTAGGCGCCCGGGGACGCGAGGATATTGAGAGCGCTGTACGGGAGTACATGTAAGAAATGCTGGAGGGCACGCCAGGGGCGCTGCCCCCTGGACCCCCGCTTAAGAACCATTGGCCC
>JGI994J12354_10005074_pt1 | contig 11485 bp, 13 predicted proteins | sample IntmicLarv3ML3BL_FD_12354 | JGI IMG/M metagenome (IMG submission 12354) | reverse complement strand
GATGCGGATACCCAAGTACGTATTTTCGGTAAAGTAAAGCTGACCGAAAAACCGTTGGCGGAAATCGGGGCGCTGATTGCGGAGAAATACCCGCCTTTTGGCGAGCTACTGGATTCTGCAAGGGATGTATTGCTATCTTTTGAAATTGAATTTTCTGAGGCGGAAATTACGGTCGGAGTGACAGAACCGAAAACTTTGGTGCTATAATAAAGAAAAGCCTGTCCTTATGGGGTGGGCTTGATTTATCTAAAGGAGTTTTGCAGTGATTGAATTTCGCTATTTTAATGAGGCTCATATCGGATTGCTTCTGTTGTGCTTTGTGGTCGGCTATGGGGCTTTAATATTGCCTTGCTATTTTGCTTCCGGTTCGCCGGAGAAGTCGGCACGCTTTATGGGGCGGTTAATTTTACTGATTGTGGTTTATGAGATGTATTATCGGCTTACTTATGAAGGGTTTAGCTGGGGGCAGGTGATGCCGCTTCATTTTTGCAGTGTTAGCGTGATTGCTGCCGGATTTTATTTGTGGACTTTAAAAAATCAATATTTTCAGATTGCTTATTATTTCTCTTTTGGAGCCTTGTTGGCTCTTCTTTTTCCGGGTATCGGTGACTACCATCATCATCTGTATTTCGGGCTCTTTATGGTGACCCACGGGGCGGTGATTTTGGCAGTATTTTATGGCATAAGGTGGTTTGGTGCTTGCCCGAATTGGGAAGGCTTTAAGTATGCGGCCAAGCTTTGCCTGCTTCTTTTTGCAATTTCCTTTTTCTGGAATGAGACTCACTATACCAATTTTATGTTTACCAAAGCATATCTTTTGCCGGCTTTTCAAGTGATTAACCCTTTTTGGGTGTATCAGATTTTGCTGGTGGGCGGCTTTTTGCTGGGAATGTTTTTGATGTATTTACCGCATCGGCGGAATGATGAAAATTGAATTAACTAGCTAAAGGGCGACTGAGCAGGTCGTCTTTTTTGTGCTTGAAATAGATCTTTTCGAGTAACTGAATTCCGTCAAAATTCATGGGATTAAAGGGGTTGACGAATTCTTATTAAAATAGTAGGATATTTAGAAGGGCTTCTTTACTAAAAAAGAAATCCGAAAAAGAAAGAGGTGAAAAGAATGAGTGGAGAGCGCATCGCGAAAAACATTACGGATTTGATCGGCAACACGCCATTGTTGGAGGTGGGTAAGTTCTGTCGGGAGCGGGAGCTGGAAGCTCGTCTTCTTGTGAAATTGGAGAGCTTTAATCCTTTGAGTAGTGTGAAGGATCGGGCGGCTTTCAATATGATTAGAAAGGCTGAGGCGAACGGGCAAATCGTGCCGGGCGCGCTATTGGTAGAGCCGACCAGCGGAAATACCGGGATTGGCTTGGCTTTTGTGGCGGTGGCTCGAGGCTATCGCCTGATTTTGACGATGCCGGAAACGATGAGCTTGGAGCGGCGGCGGCTTTTGATTGCTTTGGGGGCGCAGTTGATTTTGACTCCCGGTGCTGAAGGCATGAAAGGGGCAATCGCCAAGGCGAAGGAAATCGTGGCGGCGAATCCTGACGCGGTACTTCTTCAGCAATTTGAAAATCCTGCAAATCCGGAGATTCATATGGAGATGACGGCGAAAGAAATTTGGCGGGATACTGACGGGCAGGTGGATGTTTTTGTGGCCGGTGTGGGTACCGGCGGCACAGTGAGTGGTGTTGGCGAAGGCTTAAAGGAGCTTAATCCCAATGTGAAAATTGTGGCAGTAGAGCCGGATGCTTCGCCGGTGATTTCCGGTGGTGCGGCCGGACCTCATAAACTTCAGGGAATTGGAGCGGGATTTATACCGAAAAATTATCGCCCCCAGTTTGTGAATGAAGTGATGAGAATTAAAAACGAGGAGGCTATTGAGGCGAGTCGGGATTTGGCGCGTACTGAAGGGGTATTGGCCGGATTTTCCGGTGGCGCCGCTTTGAGCGCCGGGGCGAAATTGGCAGGGCTCTCGGAAAACAGGGGCAAGACGATTGTTGTGCTTTTGCCGGATACCGGGGAGCGCTATTTATCGACTGAGCTGTTTCCGGCGGAATCAATGGCAAAGTATGTAGAGGAATAAAGGAAATCGAATAAATGAATCGACAAGTTTTTTCTAAAAAGATAGATGTAGCAAGCTTGAAATTACCTTTTATTTTGGAATCCGGTTTTACTTTTGAAAGCGCTCCGGTGGTCTATGAAACTTATGGCAATTTGAGCGAGAGCAGGGACAATGTGATTTTGGTGCTTCATGGGCTAAATGCGGGCTCTCATGGTGCTTCTCACGATGAAAGGGATGTATCGGGGTGGTGGGAGCCGATGATTGGCTCCGGAAAAGCATTGGATACAGATCGCTACTTTGTGCTGATTCCCAATGGTTTGGGTAGTTGCTTTGGCACTTTGGGGCCTTTGACGATTAATCCTGTGACAGGGCAGAAGTATGGAGCGGATTTTCCGCAAATTACGGTGCGTGATATGATTCATCTGACGAGGCGATTGCTGACTGCTTTGGGGATTTCGGCGCCAAGTGCAGTCATTGGCGGCTCTTTAGGGGGGATGCAAGCATTGGAGTGGGCAGTAAGCTTTCCGGAAGATGGAGCTGATGTAATCGGTATTGTGGCGCCGGAGCGGGCTTCAGCTCAGTCAATTGGTTTTAATCATATTATGAAGCAGGCTGTGGAAAATGATCCAAATTGGCAGGGCGGATACTATGAGGAAAATCAATCGCCGGAAAAAGGCCTGGCGTTGGCACGGGCTGTGGGGATGATGACCTATCAGACTGCGGAATCGGCGGAGCAGAAATTTGCCCGCCGTCGCCGGGAAGGGCAGTGGGAGATGGGGAATTATCTGGATCACCAAGGGGTGAAATTTGCCCTGCGGTTTGATGCTAATAGCTATTTGAGGCTTTTGGGGGCGATGGATTCTCACGATTTGACAAGAGGTCGGGCGGAGTATCCAAAGGAATTGGCAGGTAAAAAGGGTCGAATTTTTTTAATTGGCGATGATTCGGATCTATTGTATGGGATTTCCAATCAGAAGGAGTTGGCAGAGAAGTGGGGCGAGGCCGGAGCAGATGCTCGTTGGCATGATTTGGACACTTTTTATGGGCATGACAGTTTTTTGGTTGATTTTCCCAAGCTTAGCGCAGTCATTCGGGATTTTATGGAAGAAAAGGGGAGCCGCTGAAGGCTCTCTTTTTTTGGAATAAATTATAAGGGATATGCTTGAAAAAGTCTGGGTATGATATAATGGATGGGTAATTAAAATCGAAAATGGAGGGGCGAAAGTGAGCCATTTTTTTGCTTATTTGAATCGAATGCGCCTAATTAAGCGCTGGGGGTTGATGCGAAATCTGCGGGAGGAAAATGTGCAGGAGCATGGACTCCAAGTGGCGGTCATCGCTCATGCGTTGGCGGTCATTGAAAATCGCTATTATGGCGGTGCTTACAATCCTGAACATGTGATGGCTTTGGCGGCTTTTCACGAGGTGGGCGAAGTTTTTACCGGTGATTTGCCGACTCCGATTAAGTATTTTAATCCATCGATTAAAGAGGCTTATGATGAAATTGAGGATTTTGCCAAGCGAAAATTGCTGGCGATGTTACCGCCGGAGCTTCAAGGGGAGTATGAAAAACTTTTTTTTCATCAGAGTGAAGACGAGGCGGCTTGGCGGCTGGTTAAAGGGGCCGATAAGATTTCCGCTTATTTAAAATGCACCGAGGAATTGTCCGGCGGGAATCAGGAATTTTCCAAGGCCGCTGAGGTGATTAAAGAAGAGCTGGCAAGTTATGAGCTCAAGTCGGTGAGCTATTTTATGAAGCATTTTTCCGAAAGTTTTTCCTTGCCTTTGGATGAATTGAATTAAAAATAAAAAGCTTCGCCCCGATGGAATTCGGAGTGAAGCTTTTTTTGATGAGCTAAAATTATTTAATTCGTCCGGCCGCTACTTCAGTTTTGAGATATTCGTAAACCTTGCTGACGGCACTGTTTGGCGGAATCAGAGCAAATTCGGTAACCGCTTGTTGTTCGCCTACGATTTCTCCGTCTGCAGTGACTAAGAAAGCGCCAGCATAGCTGATACTGGCATGTGGAATACTGTAGCAGTAATTGCGTACTTCGTGGGTGGCTGTCAGGATTTCTTTTTTGATGCTTTCATCCGGAATACCTGCGGCAATTTGTTGAATCACTTCCGGCGGAATAGGGCGCTTAATAGAAACAATAACTAAGTCGCCGTTGACTTTAGCGCCGTTATCATCAGTAATATATTGCAGCCCATCTGCATTCCAAGTGATGCCGGGGAATCCTTCAACCGGGCGCCAGTCGGCGGCAAAAGCAGCTTGGGAAAGACCGAGAGTCAAAAGCAATGTCAATGTAATTAACCATTTTTTCATGAAAAGAACCTCCTAGAGTTTTAATATTAAAGCAAAGTGAAAAGAGATTTCTCTTTGTTATAGTTATATCACGAAAATGGGCTTTTGGGGCGGAAAAAGCGAAAAAGTTTTAAAAAAGACATAGTGTGAATAAAATCAAGATAAAAAAAGAATACTTGAATTGGGGGCAGGAAAGACTGCAGGTAATCACGAAAATATAAAAATCAGCAAGGGAGAGTGGTGAGGGTGTATAAAACGACTTGGGCGGAAATTGATTTAGGAGCTTTGGCTCGCAATATCCGTAAAGCTAGGAAAGCGCTGGGGGGCTCATCTTCTCTTTGCGGAGTCGTTAAAGCAGATGCTTACGGGCATGGTGCAGTAGAGGCGGCTCGAGTTTTTCTAAAAGAAGGTGCCTGCTTTTTGGCTGTGGCGAACCTCAGAGAAGCTTTGGATCTGAGAATTGCCGGGATTGAGGGATCTATTTTTACGGTAGGCTGGACACCGCCAGAAGGCTTTGAGGCCGCTGTGGAAGCGGGAATTTCCCTGACGGTGTTTTCGGAAGATGAATTAAATGGATTGGCCGAAGCTGCTAAAAGGGCGGGCAAGAAAGCGAAAGTGCATTTAAAAATGGAAACCGGCATGAATCGGTTGGGCGCATTGTGGGATGGAGAAATTGCCGAATTGGCTCGAAAGGCGGCCGGTTTTTCAGAAATCGAAATCGAGGGAGTTTTTAGTCACTTTGCCAATGCAGGCATTAAAGACCGGGAATCTGTGGAGATGCAGCTATCCAGATATTTAAAAGGAATTGAGCAAATTAAGGCGCTGGGTATTAAACCGGGAATCCGGCATATTGCTAATAGTGCGGCGCTTTTTTATTATCCCGAAAGCCGTTTGGATATGGTGCGTTTTGGCGCCGGCGCCTATGGAATGGGAATTGACGAGGCGGTAGGCCTGGAATTGGTAATGACTCTTAAAAGCCGGATTTCTCATCTCAAAGAAATAGCTACCGGTGAACGAGTGAGCTATCGCTGGATTTATGAGAGCTCAAAAAAGACAAAAATTGCTACCTTGCCAATCGGCTATGCAGATGGCTGGACTTGGGCTTTAGGAGGCTATGAGATTTCAAGAGCCGGACATAAGCTCCCCATCGTCGGTGAGATCTGCATGGATCAGATGATGATGATAGATGTAAGTGAATGGCAGGGCTGCCAAATTGGCGATGAGATAATTTTGATGGGGAAAGGTGGTCCGACTCCGGCAGAGCTGGCAAAATATGCGGGAATCACAGTGCTTGAGCTTCCGACTCGGCTGGCGAAAAGAGTACCTCGAGTTTATGTTGATGAGTAAAGAAAAAGTCCTGAGCAAAGCTCAGGACTTTTCGTATGTAGCCGCTTATCGTTTAGACCAAAGGAAGCGAATCAGCCAATAGACAAGGTAGAGAGCTCCGAAAATGAGACCCCAGCCGAGGATTGTACCGATGTAATAGCCGATGGTTTCAGCAATTTCTACTGAGGTCATGGGACACGTCCTTTTTGCAGATTAAGATTGATCAATTACCACTGATGAGAAGTGATGGACATTTCTTTTTGGAAAGCCATTTTTGCCAGATTTTTCGGCTGATCTAAATCGCCGGTGAAGCAGATGTCAAGTTTCCCTGCTTCTGAGGATTCATTGAGAAGTCCGTGGGATTTGAGAACATTTAAGGTATCTTCTGAGGTGAGAGCCGCCGGATCAATGACCGTAGCGCTATCGCCCATGAAGGACTGAATATCGGCCGCCAGGAAGGGGTAATGAGTGCAACCGAGGATGACTGCATCTGCATCGCCTCGTACCGGGCTGAGATACTGGGAAATTGCGTCCATGGCTTTCTCGTCGCCGATATGCCCGGCTTCTACCAAGGCGGCGAAGTCGTAGCAGGGAATCGCATGAATACGAGCATCCGGTGCAGTTTTTTCAAGCGCTTCTTTGTGTTTTCCTGAGGCAATGGTTGCCGCAGTGCCGAGGATGGCAATGCTCTTTTTTTTGCTGATTTGGTTGGCCGCTTCATTGGCCAGGTTCATACCGATGATTGGAATGGAATATTTCGCTTGCAGAGCCGGCAGACAATTTACGGTAATTGTGTTGCAGGCGAGAACCACAGCCTTTACATTTTTTGTAAGCAAGAAGTCAATCATTTGCTCGGTGAAAGCTTGGATTTCTTCGACCGGACGAGGCCCATAAGGGGCGCGACCGCTGTCACCTAAGTAAGAAAAATTTTCATGCGGAAGGAGCTGTTGCAATTCTTTTAAGACAGTAAGACCGCCGACACCGGAATCCAGCACTCCGATAGGTTGAGAATTTGGCATAATGAGTTCCTCCTTTTTCTACTGAATTTATTAATTTTATTTAACCATTTTTAAGGATTAAAGTAAAGATTACCATCGTTTGCGAGTTTCTACGACTTTGCCGACAATGTGAAAGCCATTTAGGTCAGCGCCACTGAGAAAACGAGTCGGAAAATCAGGATTTGCAGCCTCTAAGATAATCATATTATCTTTTTTGTAGAATTTTTTTAAGGTACCTTCTTCGTCATCTACGACGACTACAGCCAAATCACCATTTTTAAGATTTTTTCGGGGATTGATAATTGCCAAATCTCCTTCGTGGATGCCAAGACCTGTCATGCTTTGACCTTTGCAATAAAGGGCAAAATAATCTTCTTCTCCGGGCTCGACAGCGATTTCCCCTTGAGGGTCATCGAAAGCGACACCGCCGGGCCCGCAACGGACACTTCCCATAATGGGAATCAGGTTGCCGAGATTTGCAGCGCGGAGTTTTGAGGCGCCGAAAATAGTTCCGCCTTCTTCGGTTTTAGATTCCGGCAGGCTTGGCAGATGCCCGGCGGCACTCATCAAATCTTCGTAAGTAATGCCGCCTCGAGCCGCAAGGGCTAATTTTTTCAAAGTTTTCGGCTGGGGGGGATTCATCCTTTCCTGCCGAATTAATTCCGATACATAAGTCAGGCTGACTCCGGCATCGTGGGCATATTCGCTCATTAAGCGGCCGTCTAAAGCTGTAGTAAGCACCACCGAAAGTCGGGGGCGATTAAAGGTACTCATCGAATCACTCCTCTAGTTCTCTTACTGACAGTATAAATGGAAATGAGGAAAGATTCAACTGTAGTTTAATAAATTTTGTATGGAGTATTGACAGAGAAAAATTTTTCGATTAAACTATGGTTTATAAAAGAAGAGATACATAATTGCAAATGACTCAGGCTTCTGTCTGAAAATTTTTTACAATTCAACTAAACTGTAGTTTGATAAGCGGAGGGATAAAAATGACCAGAGTAGCAATCAGAGAAAGAAGAAATCATTTTCCGGTGGAATTTTTGCTTTTGGGAGCTGTGATTGGCTTCGGAATCGGCTATATAGTCGCTTTAATGCTACATCAAGCAGAGCTGACCCGACTTTTGTCGTTGCTTTAATAAGCGTCGAAGCCCCACTTTGACAAAGCCTTAAAGGAGTGACAAAATAAAATCATCCGAAATGGTGGGGGTAGAGGATGAGTACAGATTTTGTAATCCGATTGGCAGAAAGAGAAATACGAATATCTTTGGAGCGGCAGCACCGTAAAAGCCTAGCGGTGAAAGTCGTTAGTGATAGTGAATTGCAAGCAAAAGCACCGCTTTTAATGGACATAGAAGAAATCAAATCCTTTCTTTATCAAAAACAAAGTTGGCTTTTAAAGCGAATCAGCCGCTATGAAAAATGGCAGGGCTGGCCCAGACCGCGAAAATATGTGAGCGGTGAACCGGTGCTTTTTCGAGGTGAATGCTATTTTTTGGATATTCGAATTCAGGAAAAATGGAAAAAGCATAAACTTTTTGTCATTGATAATCGACTGGAGATTTGGGGTCCTGATAAAGACTCGTTGAAGGTAAGAAAAGCCTTGATGGCTTGGCTGACAGAAGAGAGCCGGGAAGTAATTGGTGTACGATTGACCGAGCTGGCAAAGCAGTGGCAAATCAGCTATTCCGCTTTTACTTTGGGGAATGGCAAGACTTTGTGGGGAACTTGCCGGCAGGATGGACTGATTCGAATTAACTGGCGAGGGATTTTTCTGCCGCCGCCGATGCTGGATTATCTTTTGATTCATGAGCTTTGCCATCGCCTTGAGATGAATCATTCTTCTCGTTTTTGGCAGGAGGTAGAAATGAAGATGCCGGATTGGAAAATCCAAAGAAAAGACTTGAAGGAATATGGACTGTTGCTCGCTGAGATGAGAGAATAAAAAAGACCGCAAGTGCGGTCTTTTTTACTTAAAATAAACTAAATAGAAATATCCACCAGAGCCGATACACCGACCCCTTGAACTCGATTGAATTTGAGGGGATTGGTGCTATCACTGGGAATCAAAGCCCTGACTCGGACACTGCCCAGAAGGCTACCCTCTAATTGCAGAACTGCTTGAGTCCTATTGACCAAGTCTTGGCTACCGGTAATTTGTACAGCACCGATTTGTTTGCCTGATCCGATACTGATAATTGGCACTACTTTAGTTGCAAAACTATTGCCGGCTCCTTGTTGTAAGGTAATTTTATTAATGAAATCATTAATTTGAGTGCCGAATTGGGAAACTACAGCTCCAATTCCGCCGATTTTGATTACATTACCAAGCAGGCTCGCCTGAGAAACTGCAGGGGCTGAAAAAGTAAAAAATAGCGAAAGAGCGAGAAGAGCGCTGAATTTTTTCATGAAAAAACCTCCTTATATTATAAAAAAATTGGATAGTGAGAAACTTCGCCCTGCATTTTTGGTTTCCTTTCTAAAAGCCAAAAAAGTCATGATTTCGTCATAGTAAGGGCGAAGCAAGCATTTTTTCAGAAGCCAAACGGACAAATAAATGATAAACTAACTATTAAAAGCGATTTGTTTGCCAAAATCAGGTAGATAATATTCAAATAAATCCCTGAAAAGCTATAAAAATAGAGATTTGTAAGAAGCTTTTAAGTTATAAAAAAGTAGTGTATGAATAGAATTTTCAGTAAGCGCAGAAAGCAGGTGTGTCAAATGGAGGGAAGTCGCCGAACTTGGCTTGACCCGGATAAAGAGGAAAACTTTTTTAAGAAGTATTTTTCGTTGTCAGGGCGAATTGGCAGGGGTGCTTTTGGGTTTCGGATGATGTGGATATGGCTCATTTGCCAAATTATTGTGGGGCTATTTATACTTTGGATATCCTTTCAAGCCAGAAATATTGGAATCATTGGGGCTGCTGATGAACCGAGTACGATTTTTGTTGGAGATTCTCTATTTTCAGGATATCGGACAATTTTGCTAGTCAGCACTGGGATTATTCTAATTAGTATTTTTTCGTTAGCATTACGGCGATTTTGCGATAAAGGCAAACCTGTGAAAATATTTATTTTTATAATAATTTGTTTCGTAGTGTTATTGGTTTCCGGTTTGCTAAGACCGCGTGATGGTTGGTTGACTTTGGTATCATTTTGTAAAAATTTGATGATTTATTACTTGCTGTTTTGGCCAGGAGAAGTGAATCCGAATCAATATGGAGAGCCGAGTAGGTCGAAAACAAAAATTGCGGAAACATCTTGGGAGCAGCTAAAAAGAGAGTTTTTCAGCATGAGTGGGCGAATTGGCCGAAAATGGTTTTTTGCAATGATGATGGCGGCCACATTTTTATACTGGAGTCAGCTGGATACAAGTGAATTGTTGAGAAGTTCGCCAGCAATGCGAGGTATGAATCTTTTGGTTGGAATTATTGCATGGCGAATGTTAATGAGCTTGATTCGTCGACGTTTACAAGATATTGGTTGGAGCTCTAGGTGGCTTTTCTTCATTGCTCCGCTCGTATTGATAGGAATATATTTTGTCAGCGATATTTGGAAAATCGGCGGGGAGACTATTCTGATTGGTTTTGCTTTATGGCTACTGGGCGTTTTGATATTATCGCTCATTCCCGGGCAGGAAGGCAGTAACGAGCATGGTAGAAATCCGGTGGAGGCAGATTTATTGCCCGGTGAGGTGGCAGATTAAACTGAACTAAGGCAAGGGTCGGCTCATAGTAGCTTATGAAGTGGTTATTTTAGGATTTTAAGAAAGTAGGTGCGCTAAATGGAGGGAAGTCGCCGAACTTGGCTTGACCCGGATAAAGAGGAAAACTTTTTTAAGAAGTATTTTTCGTTATCCGGGCGACTTGGCAGGGGTGCTTTTGGGATAAGGATGCTTTTCCTGTTATTTCTTTTTTGGGTAGCATTGATGTTGCTACTTTATAATTACTCGCGTGTTCCTGGCTTGTTTGTTATTTTGATTTTGCCGCTTTGGGTTCGTATAATAATATGGGCTTGCGTGCTATGTGGAATATTCATTAACTTGAGCATGGCAACTCGGCGGCTTCATGATATGGGAAAATCTGGTGGGTTGTTATTTCTATGGATAATTTTTATGGTGTTGTTCTTTTGGATCGGTTTTTCTATGCAGTCCGGCTTTTCTTTGCTGCTTGCTATGATTGGCTTATCATTTTTTAATTTTTATTTGGTACTTTGGCCGGGAGAGCGTAGTTCAAATGACTATGGCGATCCTCAACGTTTTCGAGTAGCGACTGGTGAAACGCCTTGGCAGCAATTAAAAAGGGAGCTTTTCGATACTAATGGGCGAGTCGGGTGCAAGTGGTTCTTTTGGTTGGCGGTGTTTTGCCTGCCCAATTATTATATTAATATTTTTGGTCCCGGAATTGAGTGGTGGGTGGTCTACCTGAGAGATTTTACGAATTTGCTATTTTCATCAGTTACCTTAGTGATTGCGGCGACATTGGCGCGCAGGCGCTTGCAGGATATCGGCGGGAGTTTTTATTGGGCACTTATTCCGATTTCAATGGGCGCTTTTTCGCGATTTGGCGTTTTTTTTGCTGCGGAGCAGATTATGATGTTAAGAAGTTATATGGCTTGGATTGTGGCTTTTCTGATATTATCAGTAATCCCCGGGCAGGAAGGCAGTAATGAGCATGGCAGAAATCCGGTGGAGGCAGATTTATTGCCCGGTGAGGTGGCAGATTAAACCAAGGCAAGGGTCAGTTCGTAGTGGTTATTTTAGGATTTTAAGAAAGTAGGTGCA
>JGI994J12354_10005073_pt1 | contig 11488 bp, 9 predicted proteins | sample IntmicLarv3ML3BL_FD_12354 | JGI IMG/M metagenome (IMG submission 12354) | reverse complement strand
TGAGAATACAGGGAATAAAATCGCAGCTAAAATCGCTATAATAGCGATAACTACAAGAAGTTCAATTAGGGTGAACCCCCCCCCCTTCTTCATTTTCATATTTTTCCTCCATAAATAGGTTAGTAAGTAATCCTTACTTAAATATTATTATACCCCTATAACCTGAAAAAGTCAACATTTTTATGATACATTTTTCAAAAAAAAACAACAACGAACTTTTTTGGCACCTTTTAAGCACAAATAATGAGAATATTATTTCAATAATTTTGATGTATAATCTATAAGAAAGGTGATGAAGAAAACATAAGATTGCCACTTAACATAAAATACGTTTTATCTTCCATTTTTTAACAAACTCAAGGAGGATAAAGATAGAGTATCTCTAAAAACCTGCTTTATTTGATATTGCGAAATATTTTTTTGTGATACTGGGACTATAATGTCATAATATATTGAACACTGGTAGCATGCGAAAAATAGCAGAATACCCCAAGAGAACGCAAATTTTTAGAGGTGCCCTTTATTATAAAAATTCTTTACAGAGGCGATTATGTGATTTAATTCATCTTCGCTTACAGCCGGATGAACAGGGAGAGACAGCACTTCTTTTGTCAGCTGTTTCGAAGCATCCAAACCATCAGAGTTATATCCCAGACTGAGATAATAATCTTGTTCAGGTATGAGACGCGGATAATGAATGTCAGTACCAATCCCTTTTTCTTTCAGATAATCTTGCAGTGATTCTCTATCCTGCACTTTGAGCACATACTGGTGGTAAACATGTTGACAGTTTGTTCGTTCATACGGTATAGTTATACCGTCAATATCTTTAAATGCCGCGTTCATCTTTGATGCGTTGATATATCTTTTACGGTTCCATTCCGGCAAGCGCTCTAACTGACAAAGACCTATCGCCGCCGCGATAGAGGTCATACGGTAATTAAATCCGAGCTTTGTGTGCTGATACCTTACCGGAGCGCCATGGTTTATATGAAGTCTTGACATCTCAATAAGTTCTATGTTTTTTCCGGTAATCATTCCGCCTTCGCCTGCCGCCATATTTTTAGTGGGGTAAAAGCTAAATACGCCGAGGTCGCCTATAGCGCCAACTATTTTTCCATTATCTGTCGCGCCATGAGCTTGCGCCGCGTCCTCTATAACATAAACGCCGTAATGATGGGCTATGCTTGTCATTTCGGCTATCTCTGTTGCTTGTCCGTAAAGATGAACCGGGATTATCGCTTTTATGCTGTCATCCGCCTCAATTATTTTTTTGACCATTTCAGGCGTTATATTAAAGCTGTTCTCATCGATATCGCAAAATACAGGGATGTGATTGCCGTACAGTATACAGTTAGCAGTTGCTATGAAAGAAAACGGAGTTGTGAGTATTTTACTGTTTTCAGGAATAGGTAAGGCAGCTACTGCAGCGCATAAACCGGCGGTACCGGAAGAACATGCTGCTGCGGTTTCGGAAGATACATAATCAGCGAATTTTCTTTCAAACTCAGTAACTTTCGGTCCGCTTGCCAGAATGCCGCTCTCTAAAACTTCCGCGACAGCATCTTTTTCTTGTTGACCAATATAAGGTTTTGCTATAGGTATCACGTTTTGTTTACTCCATTTTCTATTATTTCTTCTATTTTTACGGCACTTTTTATAGCGTTAACAGCGTTGTTCACACTGCGTGTTACGTCTGTATCATCTTTCGCGCATGATACAAAATATTCTATTTCTCCAAGTAGCGCGTTTTGCCGTTCAACTTCAATGATTTTTGGCTCTTCGTCTTTTGTATAAACTGTAATGGTAAAGTTTCCGAGATCTGCCGTATATGTGTGTTTTTTACCGAAAAGCGTCACGGTTCTGTCTCTCATTTGGCTGACGGCGGAAGCTGTGAATTTAAAGACAGTCCCGTTTTCAAAAGACAGAGCGGCGGACGCGTGGTCAATAAAGCCATGTTTTACTTTATGCCCGGACGCGGTTATTTCTTTAACATTACCTCCGAGCGATATACCGAGTTCAAGGTCGTGGATCATGAGGTCAAAGACTATAGTCGCGCTTTTATCTCTGCCTGCTTGAGTCGCTAAACGCGAAAAATGTCCGTCAAATATTTCATCGTCAGATATTAACTCTTTTAATACGCGAAAAGTCGGGTTAAACTGTTCTATATGTCCGGCGAGCAGTGTTACATTATTGTCAGCGGCAAGAAGCGTAAGTTTTTCAGCGTCAACAGCGTTTAACGCTATAGGCTTTTCTATAAGTAAGTGACACCCTTCAGATATAATTTTTTTTCCTATATCATAATGCAAAAAAGAGGGAGCGGCTACAGTTATTCCGTCCGCGTCCTTAGTCAAACTTTTGATATCATCATAACTTTTTATATTGTATTCAACAGCCAATTCTGCGGCTCTCTTTTTATCAATATCGTAAAGACCGACAATAATAACGTTGGGAGAAGAAGCGGCGACTTTTAGGTGATTTAGTCCCATTACACCGGCGCCGATTATACCTAATTTAAAAGGTGTTTTATTTGCCATATCTATCACTATATTATCGCATATTTATAAAAAAAATGCAAGAGGTTTTATCTCTTATTTTTTTAAATAAATGTTTAAATATATTATGTTTTAAGCCGCGTTTTTTTTGATTTTTTTGATATACAAAAGGCTTGACAAATATTTAAAAATATAGTATTATATTAGTCGTATTCTTGATTGTTATATCATAAAATAAACTTCGATGCCGGATAGCATAATTGGTAGTGCACCTGACTCTGGATCAGGCGGTTCTAGGTTCGAATCCTAGTCCGGCAGCTTTTTTTTCGTACATTTAGAGCGTAGAATGCAAATTACGAAGATTACGAAGACAAGCTTTTCGAAAAAGCTTTACCAAAACTTAAAGATTCAAGGGCGATTTTATTGTTTTTTAAACTTCAAAAATCGCCCTTGAATATTAATATTTGATAAATTTATTCATAAAGTATTTCTTTACAAACTATAGTTTATTTTACAGTTGGCGATGCTTTCACTGTTCACGGCGTACGTTTTATTTAGTATTTGGGCAAGTTATTCCTAAAGGTATGTTTGAACTCCGCCTGTTCCACGCTTCTGCGTTTGTTTATTTTATCACATATTAGCTTTTACTATGGTTTACAAAGCAATATTTTGTAATAAACTTTCACTAAATTTTAAATTATTTGATAGCGCTTTTTGTAGATTGCAAATCACAAAAAGCGCTATCAAATCTTTAAGTTAAGGCTCAAGCTTTTCCGAAAAGCTTGTTTTCGTAACCTTAAATTTCGATTATAGTTCTAAAGTATAAGTGCCTGATGTATAGTCAGTGTCGTTTTTACCGGCAATTTTCAGCGTTGCTGAAGTGTCATTTGGGATAGTGAACGTATAGCAGAATTTCCCATTGCTCTTCTTTTCCCAGCCTGCAGAGATTTCTCCATACTTTTTACTTATAACAGAGCCTTTCGCGTAGTCCATGAGTTCAGTAAACTCCGGCTTTAAAATTACATGTTCAAATCCGGGGATTTTCTCATCAAGATTTATTCCGATAACATTTCCGTACAGCCAATCTCCAACCGCTCCGTAAGCATAATGATTAAAAGAGTTCATTTCTTTTGACCACATGCTGCCGTCCGGTTTTATGCCGTCCCAGTGTTCCCACATAGTGGTCGCGCCTTTTGTAACAGGGTATAGCCAACCCGGGTATTCTTCTCGCAAAAGCAGTTTATACGCAAGTTCGCTTTCCCCGTTATCTGAGAGAACATGCAGTAAATATGGGGTACCGACAAAACCTGTTGAAAGAGCGTTGCCGCGCGCGTTAATAAGTTCTGTCAGACGTTTTAACATAGCCGCGCGGTTTTCAACTAAATCAAAGTGCAAAACCAAAACATATGCTGTCTGGGTGTCAAAAGCGAGCGTGTCACCTTTTACGTATTCCGCGTTGAAGGCTTCTATTATTCTATCGTAAAGCTCCTCATATTTCGTAACATCTTTGCCAAGTACTGCTCCGGCTTTTATAACAAGCGATGTTGAGTAAGCGTAAAAAGCGCTTGCTATAAAGTATTTATCCGTAGCGCCGTAGTAGTCGTCTTCTATCTCAAGTGCCAGCCAGTCACCATAATGATGACCTCCTACCCATAGATTTTCTTTAGTTGTTACTTTTGTTATATAGTCTATCCATAAGGTCATACTTTCAAATTGACGCTCCAAGATCTCTTTATCTCCATATGTCAGATAAATTTGCCATGGGCAAACTGTCGCGGCATCACCCCATGCGGCGCTGCCGGAAATATCTTCTTTTCTTGGCTCTTCATTTAGTACATTAGGCACAACATGCGGAACCGCGCCCCAGTATTTTTGGTCAATGTGCAGATCGGTCAACCATTTGGTAAAGAACTTCTCAACATCAAAGTTATAGCTTGCGGCTTTTGTGAAGACTTGTGCGTCTCCGGTCCAGCCGAGACGTTCGTCACGTTGCGGACAGTCAGTCGGCACATCCAAAAAATTGCTTTTTTGTCCCCAAATGATATTTTCAAAAAGTCGGTTTACTTTTTCATTGCTGCATTCAAAGTATCCTGTGCGTTTTAGGTCTGAGTGAACAGTTATTGCGGTAAAATTATCTGTTTTAAGTTCTATATCTGTTGGAAATTCTTCTATTCTGATATAGCGAAAACCATAAAATGTAAATCGCGGTTTATAGCTCGTTTTTTGTCCATCCAGTATATAGTTAGCAGTTGCTTTTGCCGCGCGGTAGTTTTCATTATAAAAATTTCCGTCACTATCAAGGACTTCGGCGTGACAGAAACTTATCTCATCACCGGCTTTTCCTTTTACATTTACTTCAACATATCCTGTCATATTCTGCCCAAAGTCGATTACCTTTTCTCCTTTTGGAGTTATAATGAATTCTACCGCAGGAAGCCTATCAACTTCCACAACTTTTTCTCCTTGCTGCTGTATTATAATATCCTTGCTGTTGTCAAATATTTTAGCTTGTCCAAGATCTTCAATATCCGCTGTAAAGTCCTGCGTTTCACCGTCATATATTTCGCTCATTAAAATATGAGATGTTTTAGCTGTCCAACTGTCATCTGTAATAATGGTTTTCGTTGTGCCGTCTTTGTAAATGATATCTATTGATGCTATAAATATAGGTGTATCATTAAATCGTTCGCGCTTTATATTTCCCATAAGGTTACCGAGCGCCCATCCATTTCCGAGTGTTACGTCTATCTCATTTTCGCCGTATTTAAATTCTGAAGTTATATCATAAGTTTGGTATTGCACTCTGCTGCGATAAACAGTCCATGCCGGTGCCAGTATAAAATCACTAATACGACTGCCGTTTAGCGTCGCTTCATATACACCGTAAGCAGTGATGTTTAATTGTGCTGAAGATATTTCTTTGCTAACATCAATTTTCTTGCTAAAAGTCGGACTGACAGGCTTTTTATCAGTTGCGGTCCCGATCCAACTTGCTGAATATATTGTATTCATAATCACTCCTAAAATATCTGCTGTTATGAATATAGTATATCACCGGTATGTTAGTTTGTCAATTCATTTTTTGAAGTTTAAAAAAGATATTCATCTAATTTTATAAAAATTATAACGGCAATTTAAGATATGTTCAATTTAACGATTTTATTGGCAAAGTCAACTCGTGCTGTTACCTCGCCGTGAAGGGCGCTGACTAATCTCTCTCCGGCTGCCATATAACGCCATCCGCTAAGCAGTCTTGCTTCTTTACCGTCATCATTATGGATATATAATTCATACAGATCATTTCTCGTGCCGAGCATACTGAGAGAGATGTTTTTTTCTTCGGAAATGAGGCGCAAACATAGCTGAAGGAAGTCAATGAGCGGTTCTTCGTTGTGAGGGCGTGATGTATAGTTATTAATCGGTTCTACCGCAAAAAACTCTTTTTGTGCCATTATTTCCAGCAGTTGCGCGCCGTATTTTAAAGCGGTTGTTTCTACCATTCCTCGTGTGTTTTTGATCGCGCTAAATGATTTGAGCGGACGCCGTGCCAGTTCCAGTAAAACTTCATCGCGAAACAGTTTTGAAGGCGGAATATTCTCTTTAAACGCGGTTTCTTCTCGAAAAGCGGCAAGCTCAGCCAAAATAGATAGGGGTTTAGATTTTAGCTTTTCAGCGCCGCGCATTTTAATATACGCTGTTTGAGGGTCCTGTAGTTTATAATTTTCTTTATCAGCGAGACGATTAAATTCTTCTTCTGCCCAGGATTTACGATTTAACTTTTCCAATTTTTTGTTGAGAGCGCGGTAAATAGGGATAAGATATTTTACGTCATGAAGCGCGTACTCTATTTGTCCGGCGTCAAGCGGACGTTTTAACCAGTCAGTATAGCTGTGAGCTTTTTCAAGATGTACTTTTGTTATCTTTTCAACTAATCTCGCGAATGATAATTGGCTTTCTGTTGAAACTAACGAAGCGGCGATTTGAGTATCAAATATAGGATAGACAGCTTTATCTTTTTGTGTTATTAATCGGTTTAAGATATATAAATCCTGTGTCGCGGCGTGAAATACTTTTAAAATATTATTATCTGTAAAGACATCAAGCAGTGGAGACAAGTCAGATACAGCTATCGGGTCAATAAAATATTCCCTTGTTTCGTCGTAAGCGATCTGAATAGATCCAAGATCGGCCATATATCGTCCTTCACTATGAAATTCAGTGTCAACAAAAATTTCGGAATGGTTTTTAAGTTCAAGAGCTAACTCTTGCAGTTTAGCGTCAGTATCGATCATCGTCATTAATTATATTATACTACCTTTTAAAAAATGCGGCAATATTTTGCCATTTAGTTTGTCCCTGTATCACAAAATAAATCTATAAAATTTTTTAGTTATATTATATCATATATTATTAGTAATATCTATAGTATAAACCCAACATTTATCATCGTGGATGTTAATATATAAAAAGAAAAAAACAATGCAAAAGATTAAATAATTTCTACCTTTATTACATTTTGCGTGCTGTCTATTTCTGTTACGCGGCAGAGTACCATTTTTCCTTTGTCAGTAGGATTAAAATCACCGGATACTCGGAAATATCCATCAGTTGTCCCGCTGTTTTTAGTCTCAATTATGACATTAACTTTTTTTTGTAAAAGTGTTTTAGCGGCTTTTTCAAATAATTCGCGTTCCAGCGTCTTTAGTACTTCGCTTCGTTCTTCTTTTACTTCCGGCTTAACATTTTGCGGTAACAGAGCTGCGGCAGTATTTTTGCGCGGTGAAAATTTAAAAACATGCATTTTTATAAACCCAACTTCTCGTGCTATTTTCAAAGTATTTAAAAATGCTTCATCACTTTCGTTCGGGTATCCTACTATTATATCGGTTGTGAAAGTCGGGTTTGGCAAAGCGTCTTTTATTTTCCTTATTTTTGTCAAATACTCTTCTGCGGTATAACCGCGATTCATACTGAGAAGCACATCGTCATCACCGGATTGCAGACACAAGTGAAAATGGTGGCAAAGGGTAGGGTGTTCTTTGCAGGCTTGTATAAAGTCATCAGTTACACCGAGAGGTTCAACAGAACTTAGGCGGAGACGTGGTATATTTAGCGGTATAGTCGCGCGCAAAAGATCGGCAAGACTGCTGTTTATATCCTTTCCGTAAGCGTCAAGCCTTATACCGGTCAACACTATTTCTTTCGCGCCGCTCTCTAACAACTCTTTGAGCTGCATCAAGATTTCATTGATTTTTGTGCTGCGCATAGTTCCGCGCGAAAGCGTAACAGCACAATAGCTGCATCCATGGTCACAACCGTCTTGGATTTTTATAGCGGCGCGGGTACGCTTAATCGAGCTAATAATGTTGTTTGAGTTCCGGTTATCAGTATTTTCTATAGGATCAGGCGGAAGATGTTCTCTTAAAATATCAGCAATATTCTCTTGCTCAGTTATAGGAATAACTTTTTTTACGCCGTTAATTTCTCCTATTTCGGGTGAAAAAACTCCGCAGCATCCGCTTACAAACACAAGTGCGGCAGGGTTATCCTTTATGATTTTTCGCAAAAATTTCCGTGATTTGCTCTCTGCGTCTCCGGTAACCGCGCATGTGTTCAGGATAAATATATCTGCGGGTTCGGTATGGTTAGCTATTTTATATCCGGCGTTGGCAAGCCGTTTAGCCATATCATCGCTGTCACATCTGTTAGCTTTGCATCCAAGAGTAGGAATAGCAACTACTATAGCCATTTATATTAATTTTTGCTCCACAAAGTCAGCGATAGAGTTTACATCCTTAAATAAAGATAGACGAAATTCATCTTCTTCAAAAGTTATGCCATAGACATCCTCTAAACTTACGACAAGTTCAAACAGAGCGACAGAGTCTATGCCAAGCTCATCTAAAAGCTGAGCGTTATCAGCTATTTCTTCCGGTTTAAGCCGTAAAAAAAGCCTTTCAATTATTAGTTCTTTTATTTCTTGTTTTAACTTTTCTGATGCCATTTTTTTTTGATTTTCCCTTCTTCTTAAAATTAAATGAATTTATTTTCATTTTTTAAAAATTATCATGTTTTTTTATCCGTCAGATCGCCCTGAATTTATCAAATTATAGTAATTTTTAAGTTGTTCTTTATGCGCGTAAATATTTTCTTGTAAAAGCATTATTTCAGCTTCTATTTCTTCTATTGCAGTTGCTATGTTGGATTCATCGTCTAAGTCTTTGCTTTTTAAAACAGACTGAGCTGCATTTTCTGAGATACATGCTTTGTTAAATCTTCGCGCTATAGATAGTTCTACCATTTTTTTTACAAGCTGCTGTGGATCTTCGTCATAAATAACTGTTGCTCCGGTTTCTTTATTCATAATAGGGATTAATCCCTTAATAGCTTCAGTTATTCCGCCTGTACCTTTTAGCACACCGATAATTTTTCCTTCGTCATATGCAATGGCAAATTCGCCAAGTGTTCCGCTACGTCCTCCGGCAATAACTACCATATCGCAAGTTCTGACACCTGTGATTTCTCGTCCCATAAGTCCTGATCCTGTATATATAATAATATCAAATCCAAGATACGGTGAATTATATCTAATAGTATGTTCAGCGAAGTTATGTCCCGGAGAAACTCCGACAGTCATCCCTCCGTTGTCTTTTGCTCCCATGACCGCATCATATGGAAGACCGGGACATGCTCCGGTTACTGTTATACAGTCATGTTCTGCTATAGCGCATCCTAATTGATATGATTTTTCGCTTGCTTCTTGAGAATTTCCGGAAACGCTGCCCATAACGCCTATTGTCATTTTCATTTTTTCACCTCTAAAATAAGCAATTCATACTATCTTTATATTATACTTTATTTTACCCAATAAAAGCAAATATAATATATAGTTAACAACTTTTAGATAATTTTTGTTAGTGTTTAGTATGTTTTTATTTGATCACAAATTCAGATGTTCTTTGGCGGTTAGTATTTTATGAATGATTTGGAAATTTGTGGTGTATTTAAAATAATATAAAAAGGGAGCAGAAATCATTGTAAATGATGCGCATGTGCTGCTTTGTTATATTGTCAAAAAGATAAAAAAATGTTATAATAACAATGATTGCATCTCAAGGAGTTTGTAAAATGGATAACTTGGTGAATGAAGTTGAACGTCTGTGTCAGCTTGTTAAAGAACATAATTTAAAAGAGCTTAATATAAAAAGTGATGATTTAACAATAACTATTGTTGCTAAAAAAAACGATGCGGTTATTGCTCCGCAGTTAAAGATTCAAACAGTTCCAACTGTTGCTCCTTCCATTATAGTTGGTATGGATGCTAAGAATGCAGAAAAAGTTAAAGGAAACGCTGTTGAAGCTCCGTTGGTCGGCATATTTTACCGCGCATCCTCACCGGACACTCCTGCGTTTGTAGAAATAGGAGATACCGTTACTTTAGGGCAAACAATAGGGATAGTTGAAGCCATGAAAGTTTTTAATGAGATAACATCAAATTTCTCAGGAACAGTTGTTGATATTCCTGCGAAAGATGGAGCACTTGTTGAAGCTGGCGACCCACTTGTAATAATAGGATAAAAATATATACAATGAAAAAAGAAAGCATTAATGTAGGCGTAATAGGTTTTGGCACTGTAGGTGTCGGAACAGTGGAGTTGCTCGAAAAGAACAGAGAATGGATCGCGTGCCGTATAGGTGTACCGATAAATGTTGTAAAAGTTGTAGACCTTGACTGGAAAAGTGAACGCGAATACGAAATAACTTCAGAGCAAAAATCAACCAATATTGATGATGTTTTACAAAATGATGATATTGATATTGTTATTGAGGCTATCGGCGGCGTTGGAGTTGCAAAGACAGTCATTACACGTGCCCTTGAAGCTGAAAAAAGTGTTGTAACCCCAAATAAAGAGCTTATCGCAAAATATGGTGCAGAACTTATGCAGCTTGCAGACCAAAAAAAAATTGATTTAATGTTTGAAGGTGCGGTCGGTGGGGGCATTCCAATTATACGCCCGATGAAAACCAGTTTGGCTGGAGATAATGTTCAAAAGATTGTTGGTATAGTTAACGGAACTACCAATTATATATTAACTGCTATGAGCGAAGAAGGAGCAGATTTCCAGGATGTATTAAAGATTGCTCAAGAAAAAGGGTATGCAGAAGCTGATCCAACCGCTGACGTTGAGGGGTTTGACGCAACATATAAACTTGCTATTCTTTCTTCTATTGCTTTTAGTACTCATATTAACGTTGATGATATTTATCACGAAGGAATAACAAAAATTACCGCAACAGAAATAAAATATGCGAAAAAACTTGGATATGAGATAAAACTGCTTGCGATAGGAGAAGTGAAGGGTGATTCTTTGCAGCTTAGAGTTCATCCGACATTTGTTCCATTGTCTCACCCGCTTGCTAGTGTAAACGGTGTATTCAACGCTATATTTATAGAGAGTGATCCGGTTGGCAATCTTATGTTTTATGGTAGAGGAGCTGGTAGCGGACCGACCGGAAGCGCACTTGTTGGAGATGTTATTGATGCCGCGCGCAATATACTTAATAATGCCTCTGGACGTACTCCATGCACTTGTAATACAACACGTGACATACTATCAATAAGCGAACTTGAAAGCAAATATTATATCCGTACAAAGGTAAAAGATGTTGTTGGCGTACTCGGTAAAATGGCTGATATATTTGGTGCTAATAATGTCAATTTGACTTCAGTTTTTCAGCCGGATCAAATTACTGATGGAAATACTGCCGAGATAGTTTGGCTAACTCACCAAGTTAAAGAAGAAAATCTGCAAAACGCGCTAAAAGAGCTTAGCAGCATTGATAGCGTGCTTGAGATATCAAGCTGCATTCGCGCTCTTGAATAAAATTAGGGTCTTCCCCAGAACAGGCGGATGTGATATAATATATTAGTGAGGTTTTTCTTTGGAAAACAAATACATCCACCGTGCCAAAATAAGTGAGTCAAAGTTTCG
>JGI994J12354_10005072_pt1 | contig 11491 bp, 12 predicted proteins | sample IntmicLarv3ML3BL_FD_12354 | JGI IMG/M metagenome (IMG submission 12354) | reverse complement strand
TCTTACGTTTAAGCTGGGCGCGGCATTAATACAGCCGGTTTGCGATAAGCGCATTGTGGAATGTGTAAATGCGGCGGGTGTTTATACGGGGCTTCTGATTTCGGCCGGAGCTATTATAGCTTTAATGTTCATGGCATGTGTTATCGTTATGCTGTCATTTTAGGATTGGATAGGGGGAGTTATGAGCGGGTTGAATCTGTATGGCGCAAATATAGCCGTAATACTTATATTTACAAGCTTTTTGAATCTTGTGCTGCCGGGGGGAAGGTATAAGGATTATATAAAGCTTGTAACGGGGCTAATGGTGATTTTGGTTATTATTTCGCCTGTTGCGGAGTTTTTGAATTCCGGAGGGATAGAGGGTTTATTTAATCAAGCCGAAAGAGAGCTGGGCATGAGTATAACGGGTAAGGAAAAGCCTTATTATGATGACGGCATGATTAAAACAGTAATGGCGGTTTACAGGGAGGATATTGCGGCGGGGCTGGAGAAGAAGCTGGCCGAATACGGCTATGAAGCTGAAAGTATTTTTATAGATATAGACGAGAGCGACGAAAATTTCGGCCTTATAAGAGGCATTCAGCTTGTGGTTTCAAATAAGGAGGTTGAAAAAGAAGAAAAAAGCAATTTTATTAAAGTGGATAAAATTCGCATTGAGCCCATAGGCGGTGAAAGCAGAATAGGCGGCGATTCACCTGAAATAAAAACACTTAAGAATTTTATTTCGGGCTTCTACAATTTGTCCGTGGAGAATATATATATTGAAATGCGTTAAAGAAAATAAATTCATATAACCTAAAGATAAGGCGGTGGAAAATGGAAACGCTAAGAAAATGGTTTAAGGATGAGGATAGGCCTTTTCCCGCGAGGCTTATGATTATGGCGCATTGGGTATTGTGCTGTTATTGGCTTCGGGTTTGTTTCTTAAAGGTGAAGGGAAATCACTTTCACAAATGCCTAAGACGGAGGGCGATGGATTAAATGTAGGAATACCAATGAGGCAAGCATATGAAAACGAGCTTGAGAGCAGGCTTTCCGATTTGCTTTCCAAAGTAGAGGGCGCGGGGAAGGTTGAGGTTATGATAACCTTAAGCCAGGGCGCGGAAATTATTTTGGCGGAGAATATGTCTTCAAACGAAACATGGATGCAGGAAAACGACTCCGCCGGAGGCAGCAGGGAGAACCGCACGAAGCAAGCGGAAAGTAGCAAGATAATGCTACAGGGAACAGGAGGGCAGCAGCCCCTTGTGATTAAAGAAATTGTGCCCAAGGTTGAGGGCATTATAATAGTTGCAAGGGGAGGGGACAATATTTTAATAAAGGAAGCCTTGATGAATGCCGCAAAAACAGTGCTGGGGGTTGAAATGCATAAAATTCAGGTGCTTAAAATGAAGGAATGATTTGTTTAAAATAAAGAATATAAGCCGTTAAAATGGCATAAGCATATACGGTAAGCAAACCTTGCGCGGCGGATAAAAAAAGCAGGCAAAGGGGGATTTGCTTAAAATAACAAATTTCGTACCAGCATAAAGGAGGATTAGAAAATGTTTGCAGTAAAAAGGAATCAGATTATAATAACTGCGCTTGTGGTAATGATAGCCGTTGCGGGGTATTTGAATTATTCCGACAGCAAAATGACCGGAATATCTCCCGGCTTTGCTTACGGAGAAGAAGGCGATATATCCGCTTTGGTACCTGACGGGAACGCTTCGGACTCCGCAATTATGGTAAATGCGCCTGCGATAACCATTACGGAGCTAACCAACACAAATGTTTCCGAAAATATGGGGATTGCCTTAACCATGGAGGAAAGCAAGGCGGGCAGCGCTGCGGCGGAAGAAACGCAAATTTCTCAGCCGGGCGAGGCAATGTTTGTAAGCGCAAATATTGACAGCGCTACATATTTCGTTCAGGCTAAGTTGGACAGAGAGCAATCCCGCTCAAAACAAAGGGAGCTTCTCATGGATATGATTAATAACGACAGCCTTGAGCAGGCGAAAAAAGCCGATTGCGCCGATGCCATGCTGGATATTCAAAAGCGCATTGAAAAAGAAAGCGCCGCGGAAGCCATGATTGAAGCCAAGGGCTTTAAAGAAGTTTTCGTAAGGATAGATGATACAACGGTGGAGGTGGTTGTAAGCAAGGAAAGCCTTTCCGATGCGGAAATCGCCCAGATTGAAGATATAATTAAGCGCAAAACGGGATTTACCACGGAGAATATACGGATCAGTCCTATGAATAAGTCGTAGACAGGGGCATATGAATAAAAGAATGGCGGGTTTACCGCCATTCTTTTTAGTGGAAATACAAGTTAGATATTGTGACTGACTAAACCGGAGTTTACAGATGGCCTCTAAGTTTTTCAATTGCATTTTCAGGATAGTCGCAATGCCATTGGGCTGAATATTCTTTTATACCATATGAAAATAAGTAACTATCAAACATTTTAAGTATCTGTCTTGCATATCTTTTTCTTTCACATGAAAAGTATGTATCTACAATCAGAATACATATTTTACCATCATGCGGAATAACTTCATATGTGAGAAAATTCGGTTCCAAGTAAAATTTCGTCTGATACGGTTTGTTTTGAATTGCATTTAATGCTGAATATACAAGATTTGACAAGGCATCCGAGTTAATATGCGAAACAGTATAAACCAGTTCTTGGCCGTTACTCTCGAATTTGATTGTAGCCCAACCATGTAATAAAGTTTGCAATGAAATACTGAAATCATTCATAATGCGGCTCCTCATTCTGCCGCATCCTTCTCCTGATCCCGTAGTAAGATCTTTCGCAGGTTGCGCACACCAATATCCGCCATGCACGTTGGCAAGGGAAGTCTGCTTTCGGTTGTTACCATGCTTAAGGTGATTTTTGTTGCCGTGTCCAAATCGATCCAATTGCCGCAGGAAACAAATATCGGCTTTACATCACGGCGTGTTCTGAGCACTCTGCCGCATACCTCGCCGTGAATCACGATATCAGTATATGCGCCGACTTCGTTTTCAGGCATTTTATAGTCAACGCCATGGATTTTTGAATAACTCTTTGCGACGCCGATGGCGGGAACACCCAGCATAATAGAAGCATGGGTCGCCAATCCCATATGGCGCTCATGCAGATAGCCGTTTCCGTCAAACATAAATATATCCGGTTTTATCCACAAAGAACTATAGGCGGAAAGTACGGCGGGAAACTCCCTAAAGGCTAAAAAGCCGGGGCGGTAAGGCGCCGGATCGATGCAGAATCCCCTCGAGTTGTCCACAATCTCTTTTGTGCGGATGTCCATTACCTCGATGTCACAAAGAGCGCGCTCATTTCCGTCCTTGTCTTTCATATAAATCAAATCCACACCAGCAATTAAGTTTATATCCGACAGCTTAAAGCGATTTGTCAAGTCAATTTTACCCGCAAGGTTTTCCTGAGCGCCAATCATTTCCTTCTCGCTGAGCTTAGGGTATAGCTCCCCCAGTTCAAGCGAAGCCTTTTTATAATATTCATATGCCATTTCATGAGCTTGCACCTGTTCCCGTGTTTGCACTTGATCTGTTTTGCCGTTTTCGTCCCTTTTCCAACCGTACCAGCTTGCCCTTCTCATACAAAAATCCCCTTGGAAAATTCTGATTTTTATGCTCAACAAACAGAAGCTTGCAGCCGTTTTCTAAGCTTTTTACCCACTTTTCAGGGATACGCTCAACATCTCATTTTTCCGTGCTTTCATTCCCACCGTCTGGAAAAATCCCGTACCCATTCGCCGTCTTTTTTTATAAAAAATGCATGGAACTCGTTGTTAACTTCGCATCCGCCATAGGCCACCAGAACATCCCCCTCGATCACCCGCATCCAATACGGACTGTACAAGAAATGGGCCACTTTGGCCTTGGAGCTTACATAAGAATCTTGCAGCTCCCGCTGGATTTGATTATCAAAATCAGGCAGATGCGTCAGAGCTTCTGCTATGACCGCATGGTAATATTCCTTGCTTCGCCGCTGGCTTTTCTCAGTTCTGTCCGCAAAGTGTATTTCCATTTCAGAGTCCTCGTCAGGCCACTGGTCATACAGCAGAAAATCACGGGTGCGCGGCAAGTCAACAACGCCCCGATCTATGTCAAGGGTTATGTTTTTCAATTCCTCCAGCATAATCTCCTTGTTAAAGCGGTTATACTCAAACATATTTGTTCCGGCCGCATTTATCAGAGTGTCGAAATCCGCTCGCAGCATTCTTCCGCTTGGTGCCGCGGTAGCGTGGCACAGGGTCTTAAATTCCTCAAGGGTTATAATTTCATATCTCAGCAGCCTTCCGTTCGGTGCCAAGGCGGCAGTGAGCCGTGCCTCAAATTCTTCAAGCGTTATTTCTTCATATTCAGGCATTACGTCTCATCCTCGTTAAGCGTAGGGTGGTGGGGTTATCAATGACTACATTTCATGGAGAGGCGGTGTTTTGCCTTCTATACCGCTTAGTATAAGCGCCAGAAGGAGGGTTTGCTGTGCGCCTTTATAGGAATCTTTTATGGGGAAGTATTCATCCAATGTGTGAACCTTATTATCTTCATCACCGATGCCTAAGCAAAGTGCAGGTATGCCTTGGCTGATGGGCACATTGGCGTTTGTACAGCCGCCTTGAATCCATAGCGGGTCATAGCCCAGATATTTTATAACCTCGTGGTTAGCTTCAACAATTGGCGCGTGCTCATCTTGCTTGCCTGCGCCTACGTCTATATATTGCTTGTAATCCCAAGTGATGGTATCCTTGCCCCAGCGGGCGGTTTCTTCATCACAGGCTTCTTGAATGGCGGCTTTTATGCGCGCTTCAAGCTTGTTAAGTTCATCCATATTATTGGAGCGGATATTGAATTTTATGGTGGCCTGAGGGACTATGGCATGTATTGCGGAATCGCTGCCGGCGTGGAAATTACTTACGCAAAATGTGGTTTTGGGATCCTCCGGCACCTGAAAATCGGAGATTTTGGCAATGGCTCTGGAAGCCGCGTGGAGAGGATTGGCCACAACGCCGAAGGCTGCATAGGCATGGCCGCCGATACCGTAAAAATTAACTTCGCAAGTGCGAAAGCCCGTTGCTTGATAAACGATGCCTTTTGCGCTGAATCCGTCTACACAAAGGCATTCGGTAACATCTTTGTTGAATTCGAGGAGCTTTTTCATACCGCCTAAGCCGCCCATGCCTTCTTCTTCAACGGTTCCGCCGAAAAGAATGTCATTCGAGGTTTTGATACCCGCGGCATTAAGAGCTCGGATTACGGTTAAATTAACCACCAGGCCTCTTGTATCATCGCAGATGCCGGGGGCGAAAACCTTGCCGTCTCTGATTTTCGGGTCGATTAAAGTGCCAAGGGGGAAAACTGTATCCAAATGGCCCTCCACAACAAGCTTGCGTTTGCCGCCGGCACCTTTTCTGAGGCCAGTAACATTTCCGTAGGAATCGATTTCGGCATTTTCGAGGCCTAAATTTTTGAACATTTCAAGATAAGCCTTGGCCTTGTTTTCCTCATGGAAGGTTGGGGCTTCTATTTTAGTGAGCTCAATTTGATTTTCAAGAGTTTGATCTTGGTCATCCTCAATGAATTTGAGAGCTGTTTGAACTTCTTCCAATGAAACGATTTTTTCTAAAAGATCCTTGACCTTTTGGGATGCGTTGTAAGACATAAAAACCTCCTGTAAAAAAATATTTCGAAAATAATCAAAAAATATTGCAATCGGCGGGAAACTATTGCTTGCACCATTCTTTCAGATATTCATCTTTAGTCATGGTAGGCTTGAATTCGTTTTTGATTTTGATTGCGGCTTCGGCACCGTCTGAAAGCAAGTCAATGGCTGTCATAACAAGGCATTTTGCCGCCGCAATATAGGCAATATCCTTCCTGTCAAACTCATACTCGGAGCTGTGGCCGATGCCTTTTGCGCCCATGAAATTGGAATGAATCGCAGGTATGAAATAAGAAATATCCCCGGCATCCGTGGAGCCTGCCATAGGGGGATTTTCGTAAATAACATTATCTTCACCGAGGATTTCTTTCATGTTTTCAAACATAAGGTCGAAAAGGCCGTAGTTTTGAACAAGAGGGAGATAGCCCGGAATATCGGTTATAATTGTTTGGGCTCCGATGGCATCGCCGCCGGCGTTGAAGGCCCTTGTAACTTTCATATTGGCATCCAGAATAGCTTCGATATTATTGCCGCGGATATATGTTTCAATCCGAACATCGGCCGGAACCACGTTTACGAGGTCGCCGCCTTTTGTAATAATAGGATGAACCCTGATGGCATCCTTATCCCTAAAAGTTTCCCTCTGCATGGCAACCGCTTGAAGGCCCAATGTTGCGGCGTTGAGAGCGTTTATGCCAAGGTGAGGAGCGCCGCCTGAATGGGCCTCCTTACCGATATATTGGACAAGTTTGCCGAGGAAGCCGTTGGAGGTGGAGCCGCATGCGCCCAGCTTGCCTTCGGGATGAGTAGTGGCGGAGTGCTGCATAATCATCATATCAATATCATCCATAACGCCGAGCTTGGTAAATTCCTGCTTGCCGCCTATGAGTGAAATTTTGCCTTCCTTAATAAGATTGTTACGGTATTCGATTTCGACATATTCTTCGGCGGGAACGGCCATTAAAACGATATCACCGCTTAATTCTTCCATAATTCCCGTATCCTTCAAGGAATAGGCAACACCCATAAGTGCTGCAATCATAGCATTATGGCCGCAGGAGTGGGCTGCGCCTGTTTCTTTATTGGCGGCACGGTGCAAAGGTGCCACAACGGCATCCATCTCGCCCATAATAGAAAGCTTGATTTTACTTTCCTTACCCTTTAAAGGGGCGATAATGCCTGTTACGGCAACTTGATCCTCATATGTATAGCCCAGCTCGTCGAAAACTTTTTTAATTTTCTCGGCGGTTTTAAATTCCTTATAACCAAGCTCCGGTTCTTCAAAAATAGAGTCACCTATTGCGATAATTTTATCCTGATTTTTATCTATTGCTTCACATGCTCTTTTTTTAAGCTCTTGTTTTGATACGGCCATAAAAATCTCCTCCTTATAAATGGTTTGTCCGGCAATAAATTCCGTTAAATTTATTTTAGACAGATTTTATTTGCGAAAAATTTTTCCGCAGGATGGTTTATTATAACATACGGATTGTGCAAAATGAATATGGGTTATAAAAAAAGCAAAACCACGGTTTAAAGTGGTTTTGCTTTTTTTATGTATTATTTAAAATTAGACTAAGAAAGCACTTTGTGAAGCTCGGCAAGCTTTTCGGGAATCTGAATGCTTTGCGGACATTGAGAAACGCAAGCTCCGCAGTTGATGCATTTATCCGCGCCGCTGCCGCTTTCAACCAATTCTTTATATTGCTTTTTGGAAGCGCCAACAGCAGAGGCCGCCGCGGAACCGAATAAATTATAGGCGGCGAAGCATTCGGGAATATTTACGCCGGCGGGGCATGGCATGCAATAGTTGCAGGCTGTACAGCCAACGAGAATGCGCTTGTTCCAAGTATCCGCAATATGCTTAATCATAGCGGCTTCTTCTTCGTTTAAAGCGGAGCCGGGCAAAATATCCTCGGCTGAACAGATTATAAGGTTTTCCTGAACCTGCTCCATTGTGCTCATGCCGGAGAGTATAAGGCTGACTTCGGGATGATTGGCAACCCATCTGAGGGCCCAGTCAACATTGCTTCTTTTTACCTTGGCCTGATTATATTCTTCAACCAAATCTTCGGGCATTTTATCGGCAAGCCTGCCGCCACGAAGGGGCTCCATTACAACAACGCCGATATTTTTGGAAGCCGCTAATTCGAGGCCTTTTGTGCCTGCCTGATAGCCTTCATCAAGATAATTATACTGAATCTGGCAGAAATCCCAATCGTATTCATTGATAATATCTTCAAAAACATCGTACTCTGCATGGAATGAGAAGCCGAAATATTTAATTTTACCATCGGTTTTGGCTTTTTGAGCTTCTTCAAAAACATTCAAATTCTTAAATATTTTCCATCTTTCGCCTTCGAAAGCGTGCTGTAAATAGAAATCAATACAATCAACTTCTAATTTTTTAAGCTGCTCATCGAGATATTTTGTAAAATCGCCTTCCTTTTCCAAAAGCCATGTGGGGTTTTTAGAAGCAAGAGAAACTTTTTCCCTATAGCCGTCTTTCAAAGCCTTGGCAACGGTATATTCCGAATTGCCGCTGTGGTAAGGATAGGCCGTATCAACATAGTTTACGCCGCCATCAATAGATGCACGAATCATTTTGATAGCTTCATCTTCGTTGATTTTGCTGCTATCGCCGTCAATAATGGGAAGGCGCATTGCGCCGAAGCCTAAGAGCGACGGTTTGAGGTCGAGCTTGCCAAAATGTCTGTATTGCATTGTAATCCCTCCAATTTGTTATTATAATACCTAATATACATTAATCGTATAAAAGGCAATAATGGTTGATGGAAATGATGCGGGTGAAGAAAATCTTTCGGGTTTGGGCTTTTGCTAAGATGAAAGCATTGTCGAGTATATAAACGAGTAGCATGTTAAGGCTATGTTCACCTCGACTTTTCCCTCGGAAAAGTCCTTTCTGCTTGGCTTTTGCTAAAGCAAAAGCTGTGGGTTGAAACTATGTTTAAATGCTTCGCATTTAAACATAGTTTCATGATATCACAAGTTAACAAAAATTAAAAGTATAATGGTAGGGTGATTGATTTGGAAATTTCGGCTTCGGCACTTATGATAATAGATAAACTGAACAGGGCCTCCTTTGAGGCGTATTTGGTGGGCGGCTGCGTGCGGGATATGCTCATGGAAAAGGAGCCTAAGGATTGGGATATAACCACTTCGGCGACGCCTGAGGAGGTTAAGGCGCTTTTTGATAAAACATTTGACACGGGCATAGAACATGGCACGGTTACTGTGGTTTTGGGCGGAGAAAATTATGAGGTGACCACCTACAGAATAGATGGCGATTATAAGGATTTCAGGCGGCCGGATGGTGTTGAGTTTACGCAAAATCTTAGGGAGGATTTGCTGCGGCGGGATTTTACAATGAATGCCATAGCATATCATCCTAAGGAGAAGTTTGTGGATTATTTCGGCGGCATGGGGGATATAGAAAATAGAATCATAAAAGGCGTTGGCGATCCGGCAAAGCGCTTTAATGAGGATGCGTTGAGAATGCTCCGGGCGGTGCGTTTCGCCTGCCAGTTGGGCTTTTCCATTGAGGAGGATACGTTTGGGGCGCTTAGGGAAAATAGTGGTTTAATAGCCCATGTTTCTATGGAGCGTATAAGAGATGAGCTTTTAAAGGCCTTCGCCTCTGAGTATACGCAAAAAGCGGATTATTTTCAAAAATGCAATATTCTTTGCGAGGCATTGCCTTTTATGGCGGATTATATTAGGGCTGATTTCGATGACTTTTTGAGTGATCTGAATAATTTTGAAAGTGATGGGAAAACTGCGGTAAACGTATTGAGCTTGCTGCTTAAAAATATGAATGGTGCTGAAATGAAGGCTTGCCTTAAAAATATGAAAATTGACAATGCCTCCGCCAGAAGCATATTGAATATAGGGCCTTTGGTGAATGGCGTTTTGAAGAAGGACAGTTTAAAAATTAAGGAGACTATATTTGCGCTGGGATTTGAGGATTATTTTAATTTGTTGCAAATTAAAGAAGCCTGCGGAGAGGATATTAGCCGGCAAAAGGGCGAGGGGCAGCGTATTATAGCTGAAAACGAGCCGATTTTTATGAAGGATATGGCTGTAAACGGTGATATGCTTATGGAGCGCTTTGGGATTTCCGGCAAGACTACAGGAGAGGTATTAAGGGCGCTGCACAGGGAGGTTCTTAAAAATCCCAATATAAACACTGCCGGCGAGCTTATGAAAAAAGCAGAGGCTTTCATTAGGCTCTAAGGCGTATAATTCCAACAATAGGCTCATAGTATAAATTATGGTGATAATTTGTACTATGGGCTTTTTTGCGGGTTTTGCGGCATGGTACAGGGTGAATTTGAGGTAGGCTTTAGCAATAATGAATAACGGGAGGTTTAAGGATGGACAATATATGTTCCGGGTTAATCAGGAGCTATGATATAAATGTCAAAAGTGCCAAGAAAACCAAAGGGTTTTATATAATAATTTCTCCCGCGGGCAAATATTGCTTGAAAAAAACCAATGATGATTTTGCGCATCTGGAGTTTCAAATTCAAATTCAAGAGAATCTTAAAAATTCAGGTATGGCCAACTTTGAGAAAATATACTTAACAAAGGATAATAAACCCTTTGCCGAAGCGGGCGGCATAAAATATATACTTACCGATTACACAGACGGTGAGGAAGCGGATTTTGACAATGAGGAGCATTTAGACGGCATTATAAAGGCCTTGGCGGTTTTTCACAAGAATGCGGGGGTTTTAGGAGAGAGTACGCGATATAACGCGCAGGATATGCGAAAAATTTCGAGGAAATACTACAATGAACTTGACTCCATGAAAAAGAGAATAGACCCGTCTAAAGGGCTAAGCGAGTTTGATATGCTTTTTCTAAAAAATTGCGATTATTATATGAATAATGCTTTGACTTGCGAAAAAATATTAAGCGGCGGGCAATATGGGGAAAAGTATGAAAATGCTGTTAATAAAGGCTGTATTTGCTATAATTTGCTTAAAAAGACAAATTTGATTATGTCGGATGGGGAAGCTTGGCTGGCATCTTTTTCCGGTTGCAGGCGGGATTATTATACGAAGGATATAGCAGCAATTATTGAGCGATATATGAAATATTCGAAAAGCAAAGCTTTTTCACCGGAGGATATTATAAACAAGTATTCGAATTATTCGCCTGTGGACAAAGATGATCGGGCTATAATACTGGCGGAGCTGCTTTCGCCGGAGGGTTTTGTAAAAATAGCCGGGGAGTATTACTCCAAAAAGCGCTCTTGGGTGCCTACTTCGATTATTTTCAAAATGGAAAAAATAATTTCGACAAAAGCGACAAATGCAGAGTATTTGCGACCGTTCTTTGGAGTTGTTAAATAAAGCCTTCTATTCGGTTAATAATATTAATACATATTTAACTTGAACTTTTCCGCAGAAAACAGTAGAATATAACAATAAATTACTTATGCAATGCTTTTAGTGTTAAAAGGTGTATTTATAAATGGAAATAAATGGGATTATTGTCTCCGAATTTTTGAAATTGGAGATTTTATATAAAAATACATTAGAAAAATTGAGCATTTAGAATGAAGTTTCGAATAATTTCGTGAATATTTATGGTGGTTTTCTAAATGCATAAGGCTTTCCCTTTGAGTATTTGGCTTGGCTTAGGGAATCGGCCGGATAATATGGAAAAGCCGGATTCTAATAAGAGCAAGAGGGATTTTAACTTGCTCGATTAATACCGGAGGTGCGTTGATGGACAAGAATATAAACAAAAGGCCGAATGAGCGGCCGCCTTCCAACAGAGGAAGCGGGAGGAAAG
>JGI994J12354_10005071_pt1 | contig 11493 bp, 10 predicted proteins | sample IntmicLarv3ML3BL_FD_12354 | JGI IMG/M metagenome (IMG submission 12354) | reverse complement strand
GCTTTTTAAAAATTCCATGTTGTTTTTCTCCTAGAGTATATGATTTATATGAAAATTTTTCCAAGCTTTACTATATCACAGTATATTTAGTTAGTCAAATGGAGAAGTATCCATTTCAGCAATAACTTCCTTATTCTTTCTCCAGAATTAGAAAGTTTCTTAAGTTCACTTTCTATGTCCTTAATGGCATTTTCATTATCGACATAGAAAAGTATTTCATCAACAACTTTCATATTAGCCAAGCCTCCTGACATAATGTACTTCACACAAATGAAAAGACAACAATTTTCTTCCGAAAATCGTTGTCTTTTTACTAATACGGGTGAAAGGACTTGAACCTTCACGGTCACCCACCGGAACCTAAATCCGGCGCGTCTGCCAATTCCGCCACACCCGCATGCATTAAGCTTTTATATACTAGCATGCCAAAATACAAAAGTCAAACTTTTTTTGAAATAAAATTCATTATTTGCTATACTTTTAGCAAAACCAAGGAGGATTTACCAAAATGTCACCTTTACTCATTGCCATAACAACATGTTTGACCCTTATCATATTAACAATAATATATATGAATATAGAAACCAGATTTCTCAAAATCAGCAAACACACCTTTAATCATAAAACTGGCAGTACTGCCTCAAAACTCACCTTTATACACTTTACAGACCTTCACCTTGGACGAACAGGAATAAAAACAGAAAAGCTGACAAACACCATTTTTCAAAACGAATCGGACTTTCTAGTCTTTACAGGTGACTATTTTGAAAGAGAAAGCGAAATTCCTAAATTAATTCAACTTATGGATGAGATAAGATCGAACTACACCAAACCAATATATCTTTGTTTTGGTAACCACGATAACGGAGATGTTTTTTCAAAAGCACCAGGTACAAAAGAACATGTGTGCACTGAACTTGAAAAGAGAAACATAACCATTTTAGAAAATACTTCTGCCACTTACCATACCGAAGATACTAAAAAACAACTACGTATAATAGGTCTCACAGATGCACGTTCAAACAAGGAAAACATTCCTGATATAATTGACAAACACTGTTCGACTGACCCTCATATACCCAACCTTTTAATAACACACAACAGTGATTTACTAATGAAAATGAAGAGCGCAAGTGTTGATTTTGCGGTTGCGGGACATACTCATGGGGCTCAGGTTCGTACCCCCTTCAACATAGAGACAAAACTACTCCACAAAAAGGATTTTTTATCCTCAACACAAAACATAATCCGCGGATATCACAGATACAATAATATTGACCTGTACATATCCCGCGGAATTGGATGCAGTATGTTACCCATAAGATTCATTTCAAAACCTGAAATAGTAATATACAATATAATTTTTTAAACAGCCTTATTTATCGGTATCTTTTTTATCAACACATATTCCCAATTCGCCCAACTGCTTATCATCAACAAAATCAGGAGCATTTGTCATAAGACATGAAGCATTTTGTACTTTAGGGAATGCAATAACATCCCTTATACTGTCACTTCCTGTCATAAGCATAACAAGTCTGTCAAGACCATATGCCATACCACCATGAGGAGGTGTTCCGTATTTAAATGCCTCAAGCAAGAATCCAAACCTCTCCCATGCCTGTTCAGTTGAAAAACCAAGCAATTCAAACATTTTTGCCTGTAATTCCTGACTGTGTATCCTTATACTTCCTCCGCCAAGCTCACATCCATTTAAAATAAGGTCATATGCCTTTGCTCTTACCTTTCCGGGATCAGTTTCAATCAATTCCAAATCCTCATCCATAGGTGCAGTAAACGGATGATGCTTTGCACAATAACGACCGCCTTCTTCATCCCATTCAAGGAGAGGAAAATCTGTCACCCATAAGAACTTAAACACACCCTCTTGAATAAGATTTAGTTTTTCTGCAAGTTTCAATCTTAGTGCTCCCAATGCATCAAAAACCACCTGTTCTGACGGGTCAGCAACGAAACAGAGTAAGTCTCCCTTATCCGCCCCTGCCGCTTTCAAAATGCTTGATATTTCATCTTCAGTGAGGAACTTTGTAAAACTTGATTTAAGTTCAGTTTCTCCATTATTATCAATAATCTGAATCCATGCTAGTCCCTTTGCTCCGTATGTCTTAACATGGTCTGTAAGTGCATCAATTTCCTTTCTTGAGAAAGAAGCTCCGCCTTTTGCATTTACAAGACGTACACTTCCGCCTCCTGCTATGGCATCTGTAAACACCTTAAAACCAGACGCTTCAACAAGTGATGAAATGTTGCAAAGTTCCATTTCAAACCGAGTATCAGGCTTATCTGAACCATAACGCTCCATTGCCTCTGCATAAGGCATTTTTTCAAGAGGCAACTGCACATCAACATTAAGAAGTTCTTTAAATACTCTCTTTACAAAACCTTCATTTACCTCTTGAACATCTTCTGCATTTACAAAGGACATTTCAAGGTCAATCTGTGTAAATTCCGGTTGTCTGTCTGCTCTTAAATCCTCATCTCTAAAGCATTTTACAATTTGGATATATCTATCCATGCCAGAGACCATAAGAATCTGTTTAAAAAGCTGCGGTGACTGTGGAAGCGCATAAAACTTGCCTGGCTGAACTCTGCTAGGAACCAAATAATCCCTTGCACCCTCGGGTGTACTCTTTGTCAGCATAGGTGTTTCAATTTCAAGAAATCCTTCTTTGAAAAAATATTCTCTAGCTATTCTAGCAGTCTCATGTCTAAGAATAAGATTTCTCTGCATTGACGCTTTTCTCAAATCCAGATACCTGTATTTAAGCTTTATTTCATCCTTTGCACTGAAATTTTCGTCCACTTGAATTGGGGTAGGCTCAGAAGAACTGAGTATTCTCAGCTCAGACACCAAAACCTCTATCTTTCCGGTAATCATTTTATCATTTATAGCACCCTCGCCTCTTTGAGCGATTGTACCCTTTACAGCAAGAACATATTCATTTCTTATTGCGCTTGCTTTTTCAAAAATCTGGCTGTCACTCTCTATATTAAATACAATCTGTATTATTCCGCTACGGTCTCGCAGGTCTACAAAAATCAATCCTCCAAGGTTTCTTCTCTTCTGAACCCAACCCATTAAGGTTACTTCCTGACCAATGTTGGTCTCGTTGATTTCTGTACATTTACATGTTCTCTTTAATCCTGCTAATGACTCTGACATTATCGTTCCTCCGTTTTTTATTAATTTCTCAAAATTATACAACTTTATAGAGCTTATATCAAGACAGCATTACAGTTCAAACTCTCGTGCTAATATATCCATATAAATTTTATCTATATAATTTCCATCTTTGAATATCCATTCACGCCGCCTACCACATTCATGAAAACCCACCTTTTTATAACAAGATATCGCCGCATAATTGTCCGCATGCACAGAGAGCATTATATTGTGAAGATTTAATGTTTTGAATCCGTAATCAAGGACTAACCTAATAGTTTCAGCACCATAACCTTTACCCCTATATTGCTCATCACCTATAAAAACACCAAGGAAAGCATTACGATAAAGATGATCTACATCATGTAAACTGACATGACCAATCAAAACATTGTCATCAAGAAGAACTATATTAAAACGATATCCTTCCAATTCTTCAATAGTCTTTTTTGCGCTTGTTACTGATACAAGGTTATGATAACCACCAAAGTTATCACTAATAGTTCTGTCATTCATCCATTCAGTCCATTTAGTATAAATCTCTGCGTCCTCTGTATTGAAAGGTGAAAGATATAGTCTCTCGCCAACAATTTTATGGAAATAATCCATATGACCTCCCTGTTTAACAAAAATATTTTCCATCTCAATTGTGCATACAATAAATCCCATTTGCAAAATCATAGGATAATGCAAACGGGATTTTCTCATTCCTCTATTTACAATTTAATTAATGTAAAAAATCTTTTGAATCATCCAATTTAATTGGTTCTGGATATACATCACCAAAAGTCTCAACTGTAATACTCTCAATTACTGGAGCTTGACTTCTATCAGCTACAGTACCATTGTCATCAGAAACTGGAACCTTAACCATTTCATCAACTATTTCAATACCTTCAAGAACTCTTCCAAATGCCGCATATTTAGTATCTAAGCCAGCATTTTTCCCATGCATTATAAAAAATTGAGATCCTGCACTGTCAGCAGTTTGAGAGCGCGCCATAGAGAGAACTCCTCTTTCATGCTTAATATCATTATATCCAAATCTGTTACCAGAAAATTCTCCTTTGATATTATATCCTGGTCCGCCGCCTCCTGTTCCCTCGGGGTCACCGCCTTGAACCATAAATCCGGAAATTATTCTGTGAAAAATCAATCCGTTATAATAATCACTGTTTGCAAGACTGATAAAATTATAAACCGATTGAGGGGCTTTAGTAGGATATAATTCAAGTTTAATTGTACCATAATCCTTAATCACCATTGTCACAACAGGATTCTTACCCGAAACATTATATGCCTCAGCCTGTTCAACCGCAGCCTTACCCATATCCTTTTCCCAGTTTATGGCATCTTCTGAGGAAGTGCACCCAGAAAATGAAAAAGCCATCACAAACACCATAATCAAAGCAATAAAACAAACACCTTTTTTCATCATAACAAAATTCACCTTTCATTCTTAAACTCTTAAAATATTATCAAATGTCCTTTTTACCAGTTGAAGCAGTAAGTGCAACCACAAGCCTTGCGCCTGCCTTATAGAGAATTCTTGCACACTCAATGGCAGTTGCTCCGGTAGTTAAAATATCATCAACCAAAAATATATTTTTGTCAAGTATTTTACTCACATCCCCTGGCTCATAAACACCCGAAACACTTCTCTGACGCGCCGCAAAATCAAGCGACGATTGAGTTATAATATTATCATTTTTCAAAAGAACTCCGTCCAAAAGCGGAATATTCGCCCGCTGAGCAAAACTCCTTGCAATCAACTCAGCCTGATTATATCCTCGCATCTTTATCTTCTCATCAGTTGCAGGAACAGGCACAACATAATCAAAATCAGCAAAATTATAATTAAAATAACCGCTGTCCAGTAAAATATCATACATTTTGTATCCAAGAAACTCGGCAACCTGAGGTCTTTCGCCATATTTCATATTTACAATTCCTTTTTTTACTGTTCCAGTGTATCTAAGCGCACAATATACACTCAGAATTTTCTCTTCACTTTCCTCACCTTTCACAATATTCATGGAAAGATCAGAAATTGCACAGGTATGTTTCATTACAGGAAGGTCAGCATCGCATTTTTCACATAAAAAATCCTTTTCGCAAGACTTCTCTCCACACAATGCACACTTTTTCGGAAAAACAACATTTAACAGATTCATAACCTACCTCCTAATCCTGTATATCGCCTGGTTTCATTCGTGTTTGCAATCATGTCACAGAGACATTTCTTGCTGCCTACAAGTACTACCAACTGCTTTGCCCTTGTTATTGCTGTATATATGAGATTTCTGGTAAGAAGCATCCTCGGTCCCGAAGTAACCGGAATGACAACTGCCGGAAATTCACTTCCCTGACTTTTATGTATTGTAACTGCAAAAGCATGCTCTATCTCATCAAATTGGTTAAAATTATATCTTATAACTCTATCATCGTCATATTCCGCATCCAAGTATTTTAATTCGTTATTTATATGTACCACAAGTCCGGAATCACCATTAAATATACCTTCTCCGTCCTCAGTTGCATTGTAGGATTTCTCCCATCTTAAAGAATAATTATTCTTTATCTGCATCACCTTATCTCCCTCGCGAAAAATACAGTTCTTCATCTGTCTTTCACTGCGGAGTTTTGACGGAGGATTCAGCCTTTCCTGTAACAATATATTTAAATTTTCCACACCGCAAACTCCTCGCCGCATTGGTGTAAGTACCTGAATATCAGTAAAAGCATTTAGTCCATATTTCTTTGGAAGTCTTTCAGAACACAAATCCACAACAATCTCAGCAGTTCTTGCAGGATTTTCCTCTGTTATCATAAAGAAATCTCCAGCTTTCTCATTTACTGCCGGCATAGCTCCTGTGTTGATTTTGTGTGCATTTGTAATTATAAGGCTTTTTACTGCCTGTCTATAAATTTCTGTCAGCTTTACAACGGATATTTTTCCACTGCCTATTATGTCCTTTAAAACATTTCCTGCACCTACAGAAGGAAGCTGGTCTACATCTCCGCACAATATAAGCCGAGAACCATTTTTCATAGCATCAAGAAGACTAAATGTTATATTTATATCAAGCATTGATGCCTCATCAATTATAATAACATCACCTTCAAGCGGATTTCCTGCGTTTCTTCCGAAATTTGACTCATCATCTTCCGTTGAATATTGCAGTTCCAAGAGCCGATGAACTGTTGATGCTTCATATCCGGTTGCTTCTGTAATTCTCTTGGCCGCACGTCCTGTGGGTGCTGCAATAACGGCTTTGTAGCCTTCTTCTTGAAAAATATTTATTATACACTTTATTATGGTGGTCTTTCCGGTTCCCGGTCCTCCTGTTATTACAGTTACACCATTTGCCAATGCTTCACTCACTGCATTAATTTGATTTTCCGCAAGCTTAAGTCCTTCATGTTTCTCAAAATTATCAATTCTCTTGTCAAAATCCGTTATTATGGATTTTGTATCAGCTGAAGCAAGCTGTATTAATTTATTGGCTATAGCTGTTTCATATCTGTAAAGATATGATAAATAAATATTAGTGTCATTGTCAACCCTTATAAAATTATTTACAGTAAGTTGAAAAATATTTTCATCAAAATTGCCCGATTCAATTTCAAGCAGATTTCTCATTTCCTCATACAGCTTGTCCTTTGGAAGATATACATTGCCATTTTGAGATGCCGACATAGATAGTACATACAGCGCCGCCGCTCTGATTCTTCCGGCGCTGTCCTTTCCAACACCCATCTTCTGTGCCATATTATCAACTGTTCTGAATCCGACACCCTTTATCTCTTCTGCAAGCTTATATGGGTCCTTTTCTATTACATGTATGGCACTTGCTCCATATGTTTTATAAATCTTTGAAGCAATCGCATTTCCTATATCAAACTGTTTTAAAAACAACATTACCTGTCCATATGCAAAATTCTCCCTGTATGCAATACAGATTTTTTCAGCTTTTTCCTGACTGATTCCCTTAACACTGGCAAGTTCCTCTGGTGATTCTGTGAGTACTCTAAGGGTTTCATTTCCGAATTTATCCACAATTCTCTGTGCCGTAACTGGACCTATTCCGTCAAAAACCCCTGATGACAGATATCTTATAAGTGCCACTCCATCAACAGGTGCAATATATTCATATTCCTCTGCTGAAAACTGTTCTCCATATTCCAGATGTTCTACAAAACGACCTTTAAGTCTCAAACTTTCTCCCTCATTTAAATTAGGGAATTTTCCGACTACAATAATTTCATCATCATTATACAAAAACTCCATTACTGTATAGCCATTTATCTCATTGGCATATTTTATATATTCAACTGATCCTTCTATAATTTCATATGTATCTTCCAAATTATTCACCCTTTAGCATTCTCTATTTTTCTGCCTTGGTATATGCCGCATACAATATCATGGCAATCATTACAAAAATAAGCAGTACAGTGGAAATTAATATTATCGTATCTGCTATCAATCGTCCTGCAAGATACATCACAATAAACAACACCTTTATTTTCGCTATAATTTAATATATGCTTTTGCTGTCAAATCTGTTATCCTTTCCAGTTTGTCAAAGTATTTCATTGGATTTCCAAATCCATATTCAGCAAATATAAATGGTACACCTGCTTCAGTTGCTCCGTCACAATCTCCTTGTGTATCGCCTATATAAATAGATTTTTTAAATCTGTTACGCTCAATTACAGCCTTAATATTTTTACCTTTGGACTTTCCAGTATGTCCGATACATTCATAATCTGAAAAATATTTTTCAAACCCATAATGCTCCAAGAATGCCGCTATATATCCATCCTGACAATTACTCACAATATAAAGCTTGTATCCCATGCTTATAAGTTCTTTTAATACATTTTCAAGTCCTTCAAACAATTTTCCGCCATTTGCTCTTATGTAACTTTGTTCTGCACTCTTGCACACTTCCATGAGTTCATGTGATTGTTGACTGTCAAGATATGGAAAAAGCTTTTTTACAATTGCTGGCATAGGAAGCCCCATTACACCTTTGATTTCTTCTGATGAGGGTATTCTCTCTATTTCTGCTCTGTTTGGAAGTACTGAGAGCCATGCTTTTTCTATTGCGCCTGTTCCGTCCCATAGTGTTCCATCTAAATCAAAGCCTATACTATCAAATTTATCAGTCATTGTCTTTCTCCAATTCTTTTATCAATGTTTCTATTGCATTATCAGACTGAATTTTCCCAGCAATTATTCCTTTTTTAAAGAGGAGAAATTCACCATTACCCCCTGCTATACCTATATCAGCTTCTTTTGCCTCTCCTGGTCCATTCACTGCACATCCCATTACCGCAATGTTGGTACCTTTTTTTATTTTATTACCCATCTCAGCAAGCCGTTTCTCAAGCTGAGATGCAACTTCAATTACATTTACTCTGCACCGTCCGCAGGTTGGACAGGAAATGAGATTAAAGTTTTCGTCATATAATCCCAGTGAGGATAGTATTTTTCGTCCAGCAATTACTTCATCTGTCGGGTCACTTGTAAGTGAAACTCTTATTGTGTCACCTATTCCACTTGCCAATAATGTACCTATGCCAACTGCATTTTTGATGGTTCCTGAATATAATGTACCCGCCTCTGTTACTCCTAGGTGAAGAGGGTAATCATATTTATCTGATATAAGTTTATAAGCCTCAATGGTTTTTAAAACATCAGAAGCTTTAACGGATATTACAATGTCTTCAAAATTTTCCTCTTGCAATATGTCAATGTGTTTTTGAGCGCTCTCCACCATTGCCGCTGGTGTTGGTTCACCATATTTTGCAAGTATTTCTCTTTCCAATGAACCTGCATTGATTCCTATTCTTATTGGTATTTGACGCTCTTTTGCGGCAAAAACAACCTTTTTTACCCGTTCTCTGTCTCCTATGTTACCTGGATTTATTCTTATTTTGTCAATTCCGTTTTTTATACATTCAAGCGCCAGTCTGTAATCAAAGTGTATATCCGCTACAAGTGGAATTCTGCTCTGCTTTTTTAAACTGCATACTGCCTCTGCCGCCTCTAGGTCAACTATTGCCAATCTAGCAATATCACATCCAACATTTGCAAGTGCTTCTATCTGTCTGCTTGTTGCTTCAATATTCCTTGTATCTGTGTTTGTCATTGATTGAATGGATATTGGCGAGTTGCCCCCTATTGTCACATCTCCAACTTTGACATAACGCTTTATTTTTCTATTAATCATAGTACTCCTTGATAATTAAATGTAAGTATGTTTATGATACGCTAATATCCTGTTATTTTCAAGTTTTGTAACTTTAATTGTAGTTTCTGATCCGTATACTGCACTGAATGGTAAATTACATGGATTAGAAAAATGGATAAAACAAAGGAAACATTTCTTGTTTTTTAAGAAAATATTTACGAAATGTTTCCTGATTACTCAATTTTTGAGTTTAAGCTTTTATATCGTATTATGTATTATTTCCCAAACAGCCAAATATTTCCCAAACATTTTCTCCTTTTTTGCATATTTTTAACCCTGTTTTTATATTTTAAAACATTCGACACTTACCTACGTAAACATACTGTTTATCTATGTTTTATTGCCTTTTTTTATAGTTTTTATTCTTAATTTTGTCGAATTTTGTCAAAATTTGCAAAATGAATATTGTTCTCAAACCTAGAAATTCTTAGTTGTTAGTAGTACTATGTATATGTTACAAAATACTACAAATGTTGAAGGGATATATCAATATGGATAATTCAATGAGAATACCGAAGGAAAATCCTAACATTGTCAAAGGTATTAGCGGAATTAGTTACATAAACATTGAAAAAATACGTTCCAGTATCTACCAGACAGAGAAAAATTTCAATAAATCCTCCATTGTAGAATTGGCAAACTCTATCAAAACACATGGCACTTTCAAGCCCATTAATGTACGACCTAAGGACGATTTTTTCGAACTTGTTTCTGGTGAAAAATACCTTATTGCTGCACAACTGGCAGGAATGCCCTCTGTCCCCTGCATAATAATTCCTTTGGATAGTCCGGAAATGGTTAAATTGTTTGAAAATCTTCAAAAAGAAAATCTAAATTTTATAAAAGAAGCAGAAATATATGCCTCATTAATAAATGACTATAACCTAACACAAGAGGATTTAGCACTCAAAATAGGTAAAAGCCAATCAACCATAGCAAATAAGATTAGACTTTTAAACCTTTCTCCCATAATAAGAAAAATAATATTGGATAACAATTTAACTGAACGTCATGCCAGAGCTTTCTTAAAAATAAAAGAAGAAACGCTTCAAGCCGCAATATTAAAAAAAGTATGTGAAAACAAATACACAGTAAAGAAAACTGAAGAAATCATAGAGCTAAATACTACAAGCAAATCTAAACACAGATTTTACAAAAATCCACACTCCGAACATCATACTGTCAGAGATATCAAAATATTCGTAAATTCAATAAAAGAATCTGTAGATATACTAAAGGACTCTGGGGTCAAAGCAAAAGCTGCACATTTTGACAGAGGAGAATATTTAGAATTTATCATAAGAATCCCCAAGAAAGATAGTAATATTCATTAACATTCAATCACACGGAAAATATAATTTATTCCCCTGCAGTAATTTTTGCAAGATTTTCAAATATTTTTTCATCCAAATTTATTTCAATATTTTCCATTGCCATAATGACTGCTCCAACAACAGGCTGAAATGCTTTGTTTGCAGGTTTATAATTTTTATCTTTTAAGATTTCAATTAGTTTATTTTTTATATATGTACTATTTGCTACACTTCCAATTAAAGCCACAGGTACTCTTTCAGTCTCAAACTTTCCTCTAACTGAATCTATACAACAAACAATGTTTTTTACTATTTCATCGCAAATTTTTACTGCCACGCGGTTTCCCTTTAATGCTCTATCTGTAACAATAGGTGCAAAATCTTTTCTATCTTTCAAACTTTCAAATTCATCATCAGTTTGATTAATGTATTCATAATAACATTTAAAATTGATTGCACCTGCATATGGACAAGATGTAGTAACCCTTTCTCTCTTTTCTGTTATACCCAAAATTGCAGAACCTGTTCCCGCAATGGCAATTATGCCTGATTTTGAAAGAAATGCTCCCTTATAGGCAATATCAGTATCATTGACTGCCTTCTTCATTGAACATATTTTCAGTTCATCAAAATCAATTATTTCTTTTGCCAATTTATCATTTTCATTAACTCCTGCTATTCCAGCAACTAAGCTAATTATATCACCAAATGTATATTTTGCTTCATCAATTGC
>JGI994J12354_10005070_pt1 | contig 11494 bp, 7 predicted proteins | sample IntmicLarv3ML3BL_FD_12354 | JGI IMG/M metagenome (IMG submission 12354) | reverse complement strand
CCAGCGGGTTCCAAGGGCAGAGCCCTTGGCCAGTGGGTTCCAAGGGCAGAGCCCTTGGCCAGTGGGTTCCAAGGGCAGAGCCCTTGGCCGTCGGAGACAAACGCACAGCCAAACTGCCCTGGACTATATTTGCAGGGCGGAAAAATCAGCCAGACGTCCCAGTTTGTCCACCAGGGCCTGCAGCAGGTTCAGGCGGTTCAGGCGCACGGCTTCATCCTCGCACATAACCATAACCTGCTCGAAGAAGGCGTCCACGACCGGCCTGAGATCCCGCAGGAGCGCAAAAAGCTCGGCATAACGGTCTGTTTGCCAGTACTCCTCGAATACAGGCGAGATACGCTCTATTTCGGCGGCCAGAGCCTTTTCAGCCGCATCGCTGAATAACGCGGTCTGGTAATGGCCGTTCAGGGGCTGGTCTTCGTTTTCCTGCGCATACTTGCGGATGATATTGGCCACCCGTTTGAAGGTCAGCACACTTTCGCCGAAGTCCGGGGTGCGGCTGAAGTTTGTCAGGGCCGACAAACGCGCGGCGGCGGCCCAGACATCATTGGCCCCGGATTGTATAATGGCTTCGGCCAGCAGTGTTTCCGCGCCATCGGAGATATAGAGGTTTTTCAGGCGCAGGGCGAAGAAGTCCTGCAATCTTGCCAGGGCCTGTTCGGGTTGCAGCTTCCATTCCCTTGGCCCGTAGCCTTCCATGGCCGCTGCAAACAGGGCGGAAATATCAAAGCGCAGCCCTTTTTCCTGCACGATACGGGCAATGCCCAGGGCCGCCCGGCGCAGGGCGTACGGGTCCGCCGCGCCAGTGGGGATCATGCCCAGGCCGAAGCAGCCGGCCAGCGTATCCGCTTTGTCGGCAATGGAAAGCATTGCTCCGTAAAGACTTGGGGGCACGGGGCTTTCCGGGCCGGAAGGCAGGTATTGCTCTGCAATGGCGTCGGCGACATTTTCGTTTTCGCCGAATCTGGCCGCATATATGCCGCCCATGACACCTTGGAGCGTATCGAATTCCTTGACCATTTCGGATACGAGATCCGCTTTGCAGACTCTGCCCGCCCGCATCAGGTCGCTCCTGTTGATGGGCAGGCGCATGTTGTTGGTGCGGCTGTTGTCGGCCAGCCAGCCGCAGAGTTGCTCAATGCGCTTTGTCTTGTCCCCCATGCTGCCAAGAGGAGCGAGGTAGATGACGGAATCCAGGGCGGTGAGCCAGTTGTCGAAACTGGTATTGGCCAGGTCGCTTTGCCAGAAAAAGCGGGCGTCTTCCAGCCGGGCTCGCAGCACCCGCTCCCAGCCCTTGCGCACAAGCGCGGGATCTTCGGGGGTGATGTTCAGCACTGTGAGAAAATACGGCAGCAGTCTGCCGGACTGCCCTTCCAGACCAAAGCTTTTCTGGTGGCTTTCCATGCTGGTGAGCAAAACTTCACGCGGTACTTCAAGATAGCTGGAATCGAACGCGCCGAGCAAGGGCACGGGATGCTCGCCCAGACCCTGCACTTCCTCCAGAAGCGACTCCTTCCAGATGATATTCCCGTTTTTTTCCGCCGCCAGGGCGTTGCCTTGCTCGGTGATGATGCGCCGTCTGTCTTCAGCCATGGCTGTAATGCCGCATTGTTCTTTCATGAGGGAGAAATAGTCGGCGGCATCGGCAAGGGCAAAGGGGCCGGGGCCATGAATGCGGTGCCCTTTGGTGCTGTTGCCCGAGGCGAGTTTACCCACAGTGAACGGCACCGTCTTGGAGCCCAGCAGGGCGAGAATCCAGCGTATGGGGCGGGCAAAGGTAAAGTCGCCGTCCCCCCAGCGCATGCGTTTGGGAAAAGGCAAAGCGCTGATGACAGTCGGACATGTACGGGCAAGGATAGAAAGCGCGTCCCCCCCGCCCACGGTTTTGCGCACTGCCAGATAGGGGCCTTTTTCCGTTTCAAGGGTAAAGGTTTGTTCCAGCTCTATACCGTGTGTGCGCGCGAACCCTTCGGCAGCTCTTGTGGGTCTGCCGCCCATATCGTAGCAGGCCTTGATGGGGGGGCCGGTGATGACCTCTTCACGGGTAGCGGCTGCGTCGGCCATCTCGCTGATGTACGCCGTCACCCTGCGGGGCGTAGAACAGGAGGTCAACCCGGAGAAGTCGAGGCCTGTTTCGGCCAAAGCGGCGCCGAGGCGTTCGGTCAATTCTTTTTCAATCGCGGCGAGAAATCGCGCGGGCAGTTCTTCGGTGCCTATTTCCAGAATAAAAGCTGGCATGTGGAATCCTTTGGAATAAAAAGTCTTTATGACGCAGCCGGAGAGGAAAAGAGCCTTTGTGTTACAAGCCCTAATCAACGGCGGCTGATCTCAGCAGTGGATACCCCATGTCCTTGCGCTGCTCCGCATACAGGTGGGCCACAGCAGAGGCCAGGGTGCGCACACGTCCGATGTACCCCGTGCGCTCGGTAATGGAAATGGCCCCACGGGCGTCAAGCAGGTTAAAGGTATGCGACGCTTTCATGGTATAGTCATAGGCAGGCCAGAGCAGACCCTGCTTGACCAGGGAAAGACATGAGCGCTCAAAGTCGCTGAAGTGCCTGAGCAGCATCTCCGGGTCGCTGGCTTCGAAGTTGAAGCGGGACTGTTCCACCTCGTTTTGGTGGTAGAGTTCCCCGTAGGTCACGCTGCTGTTCCAGGCCAGGTCATATACCGACTCTTTTTCCTGTAAATACATGCAGAGCCGCTCGAGCCCGTAGGTGATCTCGGCGCTGACAGGCGCAAGGTCTATGCCCCCCACCTGCTGGAAATATGTGAACTGGGTGACTTCCATGCCGTTGAGCCATACTTCCCAGCCAAGGCCCCAGGCTCCGAGGGTAGGCGACTCCCAGTCGTCTTCCACAAAGCGGATGTCGTGGCGGGCGGAATCTATGCCGAGGGCGCGCAGGCTGTCGAGATACAGCTCCAGCACGGCATCGGGCGAAGGCTTGAGAATGACCTGAAACTGGAAGTAATGTTGCAGCCTGTTGGGGTTTTCCCCGTAGCGCCCGTCGGTGGGGCGGCGGGAAGGTTCCACATAGGCCACGTTCCAGGGTTCCGGCCCGATGACCCTGAGAAAGGTGGACGGGTTGAAGGTGCCCGCCCCGCATTCCACGTCAAAGGGCTGCTCAATGATACAGCCCTGTTTCGCCCAGAAATTCTGCAGGGTCAGGATGACATCTTGAAAATACATTATGTTCTCCGTTCATATAGTCGGCATTAGCGCGAAACGTCCGTTTACTGCTTGATGAAACGGCCCCTGTCCCAGACAATGCCCACATGGTACTGAATAAACCCGTCCATCAGGGAAGAAAATTCCCGCATGGCCTGGGGCGAAAAAGCCATGTCGCACCACTGCTCCGGCTGCCGTTCCCGTATGTTTTCAATACAGCGCAACGTTTCCGCACCCAATATCTGACGCGGATCCCGCCTGGAGGAAGCGCATTGCCGACACAGCAAAAAACCCTCGCGCAGCAAAAATACGCCGCCCTCTCCAAGTATCTCGCGTTTGCACGTGCCGCAATAGCCCGCATGCAGAGCATAGCCCTGGTCAAAGGCCAGGCGGGCGCGGAAAAACAGGGGTAAAAGCCGGGGCACGACCGCCTGTTCTTCGAGCAGGCGCAGGGTCTGGAGCATAAGGCCATGCGCCTGTTCCGCTCCGTCGGTCCCTACGTCCATGCTTTGCAGAAAACGCACACAGTTTACGGCCAGGCCGAATCTGGGCCAGTCTCCCCTGAGGCGGGAAAGGCCTCGTATGAGAACGCCTTCCTGCAGGGCCAGATAGGCTCCCCTGCCGCTGGAGCTGACGCGGACGCTTATTTCATTGAGTATGTCCAGACAGCCCACAAAGCGTCTGCGGCTTCGGCTGCCGCCGAAGGCGAAAGCCGAGATAACGCCGCGCGTGGGAGAGAGGAGACGAACCCAGAGATCCGCCTCCCTGAACTTGCCCACTTGCAGGACGAGCATATGCTCGGAAAATTCCATGAGTGGTGAAACGCGGCTTAATTCCCCGGCAGCGGAAAACGCAGGTCGACAGGATGTTTGCTTGTACCCGGCCTGCCGAGAGTTTTGCCGTTGTGCACCAGGGAGACTCCACCGGCATTACTGAGAGAAAGGTCGAGATTGTTGGTGTAGGTGACCACAAAACTTTCTCCGGACCGCAGATTGTACTCCCGGTCGCGGGCGCCGTCGGCCCGTGATTTTATGGCGCAATCCTCGTTGGCGATGATGAGCACCTGGTTGACGGTGGCCACAGCGGGCAGAGGTGTGCTGGGCGTGGAAGTGGGCGCAAGGGATTGCGGGGGAAAATACGACAGGGGCGGGGTTTGCGCGTTCGGCTGCACNGGCACGGCCTGCATGGCAACTTGGGCGGGAGCCGCCGCGGGTGAATTCGCGGCCTGTTGCGGCCTTGCCCCGGCAACGTTCGCAGGGGGCGCTTCTTGTTGCTGGGAGGTGGAGCCGAAGGTTTTGTTGAACAGTTTCATGATATCGTCGCCGAAATTGGCCACGACGAACCAGCCTCCGGCGCCGAGAGCCAGGACGAGCGCCAGTACGGCAATCATGCTGAATGCGTTCTTGCTGTTCGCCCCGCCGCCGGTTACCCCTTCATATTCCACTGTTTCCATGTCCAACCTTCCGGGGTCGGCCTTGGTTTCCTCGTCAATGGATTCGTCCGGGAAAATGCGTTCCAGCTGTGATTTCATCTCGTCGGCGTCATAACCGACGATATCGCCGAGGGAACGGATAAACCGTTTGGTATACACCGCGTGCGGCATGTACGCGGCATCGCCCTCTTCAATGGCCTGCAAGAGACGCACGGAAAGTTTCATCTGGGTCGATATTTCCTCAAGGGAAATGCCTGCGGACTCGCGCTGTTCTTTGAGGGATTGGCCTAATTCCTGTAGTGTCATTGCTTTCCTCGTCAAGTATCAAACGGAGGATTTCAGAACGTGATTGAATATAGCTTTATTAGCCATGATCATATGCGAATATCAATTACCGCCTTGCTGCGCAACTGGCTAGTGTATTCTTTAAAGCGTTCTTCCAGGAGAGGGGCGCGCAGAATTTCCTCAATACGGGGCGTGGCTTCCTGAAAACTGAGGGCTCTGGATTCGGTCAGGCCGTCCCTGCGAATGACCACAAAGCCTCCCTGGGTTCTGAGCAGGGGCGACATTGCGCCGTCCTTGAGGGAGGTCAGCAATTTATGCATGTCGGGCGGCAGCCTGTCCCAGGGCACATCTTTGATGGCGCCGCCGCCGGAGGCCGAGGCGTCTGCTGAGTATTTACGCGCTGCCTCGTCAAATTTCAACGAGCCGGAGCGGATGTCGTCATATATTTTTTTAAAGGGGAGGTTTTCCTGCAGAAGAAGAATGGAAAAACTGGCGCTTTTGTCGCTGACCATTTTGGACTTGTTCTGGTTGTAGTAGTTTTCCACTTCTTCCGGGGTCACGAACACCTTGCGTGCAACCATGAAGGTGGTCATACGCTGGCGCAGCATGGTATTGCCGAGGCGCTCCTTGTAGAGTGCCCTGGTCGTGCCCTGGCGCTTGAGTTCGGCATCCACCTGATCGGCGGAGACGCCGCTGCGGCTGATGTTTTTTTGCAGTTCTTCCTCAATTTCGGCGTCGCTCACGGAAACTTTGAACCGCTTGGCTTCCTGCCTGATCAGGATGTCATTGATGAGGGAATCAAGCACCTCGCGTTCTATGGCCGGGGCTTTGGGATCATTGGGCTTAATTTGTCTGCGCGCCATCTCTGCCATGGTATGCTGTCGGAGTTCGAGCATGGTGATCATTTCACCATTTACCACGGCGGCGATTTTATTGACGGTCATCTGGGCCGCCTGAGCTGTACAGGCCACAAGGAGAAAGCAGCAAATCAACGCGGTGTTTTTGAGGGAACTAACCAAAGCAAATCTCCAGCTTCTGGTTGATGTAAACTTCAAGGTTAAACTCTTTCTTTTCAATATGCAATCATGGCATGGCGTCCTCGGAAGGCTCAATGTCGAGCATGGGCATTGGCAGGGAGGGTTTTTTCAGTACAGGGAACGGTGAGGCCGAAGGCGAACCCGGCGCTATTGGTCTGAACAGGGACGGCGCAAGGCTGATTCTGTTCGCTGCCAGATTGTTGTTGAGCCATTCGGCATAAATGCCTTTGAGTTTTTTTTCTGTGAGCGCCTGTTCCACCCTGCGTGATATGGATGCCGTGTCAAGTCGCCGTTCGGGCACTTTTTCGATGAGCACGAAGTTGCGGAACTGCCCTTCATGGGCGGTGGCTGCGGAGCCCTGCCAGGGCTCCAGCCCTTCCAGCTCTTTTTGCAGTTCTTCCGGCAACCGGTAGCGCGTCATGTTTATTTCGTGAATGGCGACGCTGTGTTCCTTCCTGGCGGTGGCGGCATCTCTGTTTTCCACAACGGCGGCCTGGGCTTTTTCCACTTCGTTTTGGTCAGGGCCGCTTATCTGCAAAAAATGCCACTGTTCCGGGAGAATGAAATCCCGGTTGTGCTCAAGGTAGTATTTTTCCACTTCCGGCGCGGAGATGCTTATTTCCGGCCTGAGCTCATGGTTGATGAAATGGGTGATTATCAACCTTGTGCGCAAAGCCTCCCGCCACACTTCCTGGCGGATGCCCTCTTCCAGAAACATGGCGGCAAAAGCCTGGCTGTCGGGATAATCCGCGCGGATGCGCGTTTCTTCGGCTTCCAGTACGGCCGGGTCCAGAGCAAAACCTTTCTGCTGCATGAACTGACATATTATACGCTCTTCCACAAGCCGGGAGACCGCATAGCGGTATTGTTCCTGCAGGGTGAGTTCATTCAGGGGAGCCGCATCCGGAGTGCGCGGGGAAAAAGTGGAAATGCGTTTGGCTTCCGCTTCATCAAATGTAATGGGCTCTCCATTCACTGTGGCGACCCAGCCGGGCCCGGTATTGCCGGCGTCGCGGCTGCTCAGCAGCGGAGCTGCCAGCAAAAGGAGGAGAGAGAAAAAAAGAACGGCGCGCCCCTGGGCTTGCATCAGGCGTTCTCCGGTTGGGCCTGCAGGGATGAGAGGAGTGAACGGCAACCCGCAAGGGCTTCTTCCATGTTTTCTCCCCGTAGCGGCAGGTCCAGAACCGCCGGGGGAGTCAGCCGCACATGAGATTCTTTTTGCTGCATTTCCAAAACAAAAGCAATCAGTCTTGCCGGGTCTATGCCCGCGTTTTCCGCGAACGAAAGGCGCACACGGTCCGGGTGGATGTCGGCTTTTTGCACTCGCAGAGCGCTGATAAAGCGTTTGAAAGACAGCACCGCCGTGAAGTTTTCCAACTCCGGAGGCAAGGGGCCGAAACGGTCGCGCATTTCAAAGATGGTATCGCGCTGGCCTGCTTCGTCCGGGGTTGATGAGAGTATTTTATAGTAGCGCAGCCTTTCTTTGGCGTCGCTCATATAGTTTTCCGGAATAAAGGCCGGGATGCCGAGGGAGAGTTCCGTTTCCACATAACTATGTACGGGTTCTCCCTTGAGCTTGGCAACGGCTTCTTCCAGCATTTCCAGAAAAAGTTCCAGCCCCAGCCGGTTCATGTGGCCGGTCTGGGTCTCACCGAGAATATTCCCTGCGCCGCGAAGGCGCAAGTCTTCCATGGCCACCTGGAAGCCGGCTCCGAGGTAGTCCATCTCGAGAATGATGCGCATGCGCTGCCGGGCCTGATCCGGCAGGCGGTCCGGATCGGGGGTGACAAAAACCGCAAAGGCCTGCCTGTCCGAGCGCCCTACTCTGCCGCGCAACTGGTACAACTGCCCCAGGCCGAAGAGCTGGGCCTGGTCCACAATGAGGGTGTTGGCGCGGGGGAAGTCCAGGCCGGACTCGATGATGGAGGTGCAGACAAGCACATCCAGCTCGCCGTGCCAGAAGCGGTGCATGGTTTCTTCCAGGGCGTTTTCATTCATCTGGCCATGGGCCATGCCGATGCGCGCTTCCGGAACCAGCTTGCGCACAAATTCCGCCACCCGCTCCAGACCCTGAACACGGTTATATACCCAGAACACCTGGCCGTTCCTGTCCATTTCGCGCTGCACAATGGTCCTGAGCGTGGTTTCGTCCCGGTCTATCAGGGCGGTGGCCACGGGTTTGCGCTCCGGCGGAGGGGTTTCTATGATGGAAAGCTCGCGTATGCCCGACAGGGAAAGTTGCAGGGTGCGCGGTATGGGTGTGGCGGTCAGGGTGAGGGCGTCCACGTTTTTGCGCATTTCCTTGAGGCGCTCCTTGTGCCGGACCCCGAAGCGTTGCTCCTCGTCCAGAATGAGCAGCCCGAGCAGGGGAATCTGCACATCTTTCGAGAGCAGTCTGTGCGTGCCGATGAGGATGTCTATCTGCCCTTTTTTCACCCCTTCCAGCACTTCTTTCTGCTTTTGGCGCGACACAAAGCGGGAAAGCATGCCGATGTTGACCGGAAAACCCGAAAGGCGGCTGCGGAAGGTCTGGTAGTGCTGCTCGGCAAGTACGGTTGTGGGGCACAGCAAGGCGACTTGCCTGCCTTCCAGCGCGGCGCGAAAAGCCGCGCGCATGGCCACTTCGGTTTTGCCGAAGCCCACATCGCCGCAGACAAGGCGGTCCATGGGCTCGGCTTTTTCCATGTCGGCGAGCACATCATCAATGGCTCTGGTCTGGTCGGGTGTTTCCTCAAAAACGAAGGACGCTTCGAATTCGCGGTACATTTCGTTCACCGGGCCGTAACGGAATCCCTTGACCACCTTGCGCAGGGCGTACATCTGCACAAGATCGGCGGCGATTTTCTCAATGGCCTTGCGGGCCTTTTCCTTGCTGGACGACCACTGCAGGCCTCCCAGCCTGTCGGGCGCGGGCTGTCCGCCCTCGGCTCCTTTAAAACGCTGGATGAGGGAAAGGCGGTCAACGGGCAGATAGAGTTTGTCCTCGCCCGCGTAATGCAGGAGAAGGTAGTCGTTTTCCGTCCCGCCCAGATTCATGCGGTGCAGGCCCCTGAACACCCCTATGCCGTAGTCGCGGTGAACAAGAAAATCCCCTTCGCGCAGGGTGTCGTAGCGGTCAAGGCCCTGAAAGGCTCCCTGCGGGAGTTTGCGGCCCCGCTCAACTCTGGGCTGCAGCACATCCTCGCCCAGAACAAGCAGGTTTTCCGGCTGGATATACAGGCCCTTGCGGAACGGTGAAACCAGGGCGAAAAGACCGCCGGACTTGTCGTCATAGCGCAGGAGGGGAGCAATGCCCTCTTGCCCGGCCAGTTTGAGAAAGCGCTGTCGCGCCCTGTCGGTGGAAAAGCTGAGGATGAGGCTGGCGTTGTCCGGCGGGTGCAGCAGTTCGATGTCGGAGAGCGACGGGGATTGTCTGGCCTGCAAGGCGGAGTCGTCTTCGTTCCCGCCCTTTTTTTCCGTTTTGCCGGGTTTGGCGGACACCTGTCTGGACCATGCCCGCATAACCGTCACAAGCTGTTGCCAGGGGCGCTCCCGCGCTTCGGCCTTGGGGAACAGATCCTGAAAGGAATGAAACCGCTTTTCAGGCAGGGAATAATCTTCTTTTTCCGCAGGAATGCCGATGCGCAGTTCTTCAAAGTGGATTTTGGGTTTGGCGGCCAGAAAAGCCATCACTTCCGTCCTGGGCCTGAGCACTTTGGACCGGGGCTGGCGTATGCCGTTTATTTCGGCTTCGGTGGAGAGGAAGTCGCTCCAGCTTCTTTCCGCCTCTTCCAGGGCGGCGGGCACGTCTTTTTCTCCGGGCAGCAGGAAAATGCTGTCGGGGGCGATCCAGTCTTCCAGACAGGAGGCGTTTTCATAAAACATGCCGGAAAAAAGCCCCTGCCCTCCGGCGTCGGCTGTGCGCATGAGCGCCGCGACGTCTCCGGCATCCAGACGCCCGGCGGCGCATTCCTTTTCCCAATAGGTCTCGGCGGTCTGCCTGAGCGCTTTGCTGACGATGACAGGCGAAACAGGGAGCAGGCGCATTTCATTGAGATCCGCGATGGAGCGCTGCGATGTGGGGTCAAAAAGGCGAATGTCGTCGAGCGTGTCGCCGAAAAACTCAAACCGGAGAGGTTTTTGATAACCTGGCGCGAAAAGGTCCAGTATGTCGCCGCGCATGGCGATGTCACCCGGCACGCTCACCATGGGCACCCGCGTATAGCCCCAGTCAATGGCCTGGTCCATGACCAGTTCCGGGGCCATTTCCATTCCTTTGGCGAGCTGGAGTTCGTGATGGTCAAAAATATCCGGCGGAGGCAGGCGGAGAAGAAAGTTGTCCAGAGTGACGAGCACTCCCTGCGCGCTATGCCGTTGTTTGAGCGAATACAGGGCCGCCATGCGCGCGGCCCAGCCTGCTTTGCCGCCCATGCCCGCAGGGTGCTGGGGAACGGTGATGAAACGTTGCTTCCACTGCACCTGCTGCGGTGGCGGATCGTCCAGGGAGCGTTCCGCTGAAAAGAGCGTGAGCAACGCCCTGTATTCCATGAGGTGGGTCTGGCTGGGAGCGGCGATGACGACATTCTTGCCTTTTTCAAGGCAGGTCAGCGCCAGACGCGTGAGAACTCCCGCTCCGCCGCGAATAATACGCGTGGAGTGGGAGTCGGAAGCGAGCAGGTGTTCGAATATGCTTGCGGGGGTCAAATCTTGTTCCTGAAAAAAGGCGGCCCGATGCGGTTTGGAGCATTTCACATTTGAAATGCTCTGCAAGGATTTGTCACAAATCCTTGTCGCCAAATGGTCATAGGCAAGCTTTGCTTGCCGTTAAGCGACCATTTGAAGCGTTATCTGCTCTAATGAAGCCGCCAGTGTATTCACAAAGCCAGAAAAATTACAACGGAATTTCGCAATAGTCCATATAGAGCTTTTCACTTTGCAATGCTTGCTTAACGGCGAGCCAAGCTCGCCTACAAGCATTTCGTGGCAAGGATTTGCCTGCAAACCCTTGCGGAGCGGATACACTTTTTCAAAGTTGATCCGCTCTACGGGCTCTCCCCCCATCTCCCCCGGAAAATAGCGGAGCCGCCGCCTGTCCGGACAGCAACAGCGTCCGCGGGCGGCGGCAAATGTGTTCCGGCGGCGTCTATTTACTGCGGATTTTTGTTTTGCGCCGGGGAAGGCGGGTTTCGCGGGAGTTCCTTAAGATATGTGTCCGAGCGATTCCAGGCTTTCGGTCGAGAGCAGGCGGTCAAGATCAATAAGAATAAGCAGGCGATCCTGCAATTTGCCGACTCCCTTAATGTATTCCGCCTCGACTCCGGACACGACAGATGGCGGCGGCTCCACGGTGCTTGCGGGAATTCGCAGCACTTCGGAGACGGAGTCCACGACAAATCCGACAATTATATCGTATAGTTCTATAACTATGATCCGGGTGTACTTGTCGTGTTGCCTGGACGGCAACCCAAACCGGCGACGCAGGTCGATGATGGGTATGACTTTGCCCCGAAGGTTGATGACCCCCTCGACAAAATCCTGCGCGCGCGGCACTTTTGTTATTTCCATGGTGCGGATGATTTCCTGCACCCTCAA
>JGI994J12354_10005069_pt1 | contig 11496 bp, 11 predicted proteins | sample IntmicLarv3ML3BL_FD_12354 | JGI IMG/M metagenome (IMG submission 12354) | reverse complement strand
GTTTCGAGTGTCATATCTGTATCTTTGTCGTGGTCTACATAGCAATAGCTACAGTTTAGATTGCAGCGGGCAGTCATGTGAAGAGTATAGTGCATCAAATAACCCCTTCCCCGCGAAGCCATTCGATAAGGGCATTTGCCTGTTCGCGCAACAACAGCTCAGATTGGGCGTTGGCGGCTTTTGCTTCTTCATCGCGGACGGTCTCAGAGCGTTTCCAATAATCCTCATCATGTTCTCCGTCTTCCTGCAACAAACTCAATAGCCGGTCCATGTCCGGCTGAGCAGCTGGGTCGTAAAAGACAATCAGTCCGGTGTTATTTTCAGCCAGAGCTCTCGCAGCTTCCAGCAAGTTATAGTCCGATACCGATGCCCACATATTGGTATCCTTGTGCCAAGCATCAAAGTCTTTTGAAGATACGAATTCAATAGGTAGGCTTATAGTCATNCCTGATGAAGTCTCCAGCAAACCGTCGGAATTAAAATCACCTTGTTTCGTCGTGGTAACACTAGGACTTCCCCTCATTGGGAACAGATTAGTAACCGGGATAGTTGCTCCTTCCAGCGTCGAGGATGACCAATCAATCTCCAACCCAGCCTCTGCGAAGACAGCGGACAATATAGCATATGCTTCTTCCTCAGACATAAATACCGGAGCAGCAATTGACATACAACCGATGGAGCCGGTGCCTTCACCATATTCAAACAGCGGAATGAACGAGTTAAGTGGAGTTTCCAGCGGAATGAGCGTATTAAATGGAGTTACCATCGGCACACCCATAGTAATGCTTTGCGCACCTAAAGATCCATCGGACACCACCGGAGTGGAAAATGGTACCTGCGACTGTCCTGCACCGCCTGTTGTGTCTGGTGGTTTCTCTACACAGCCGCTAAGCCCCAGTGCAACAGTCGCCGCCAGAATCCCCACAGCCAATGGCGCTCCTGACCAGCGCCGCGGCCGCGCCATTGTCAATACCTTCCGAGTTTCCTTAGCATACTTATCTGGATAACCGGGAACAGGAACCGAATCTACAGGTTTTATTTTCATAGCAGGACCCTCCTTTGATAGTATTTTCAGGTTATGAGTTTAGACGCATACAGAAGGAATTTCGTTCCTTACTATTTAGTGTTTTTTTCATTCAATTTTCACTTGAAAATTTGGTACATCAGTACAAATTCCCCATCTGCTGCTCACAGAATTCTTCAAAGAACGCTGGCATTCTGAGATTGCCTTTTTGCAGAAATGCCCTATTTACACAATAGTTACGGGGAAAAACACGCTTTTCAGAAACTTCTGACATTGAACGGCTATAATAATCTTGCAGTTGCTCCATCATCGAAGTACCTCTAGTAAATCAAAAAACTCGCTTGACAATGATGTTAGGTGTCTGTACAATCGAAATACAGGTACCTGACGTTAAGCTACCAAGAACTTTCTGTAACAAAGCAAAAACCAGTACAAATCCAAAGATGAGAATACATTCTAACATTTTTATGCAGGGCAAGGAGACAGGCACTGCAACCAAGCTGAAAAGGTAGTATGATTCGCTCAGGTTTTTCAATGTGCACATTATAGGAGGAGAATTATGGCTAAGCTTACTGAAAAAGACAATTTCATGATGACTGTGAGGGGTGAAACCCCTGCTTGGGTTTCCAGATATGGTATGGGACCCAATCCCTTCAGCAAACATCCGCCGGCTGTAACAGGAATAGGACCTAGCATCTTCCATAAGCATATGTCACCCCAGGGCGGCACAGATATTTGGGGCGTTGAATTTGTCAGTACCCGCGAGACCGGGTACATGTCTTTGCCCAAACCGGGAGAATTTCTTCTGGATGATATCCGCAACTGGCGTGATGTCGTAAAAGCACCTGATCTTTCCGATGTCGATTGGGAAACCATGGCAAAAAACGATATTAAGAACATGAATGTCAACCGGGAAGAGACCGCCTGTGTTTATATGACACATGTAGGCTACTTCCAAACTCTCATGAATTTTATGGGCTTCACAAATGGTCTGATAGCGATGTTCGAGGAGCCGGACGAGGTTATCGCACTATTTGAATATCTATCAGATTTTTATTGTGATATAGCAAAAAAAGCTGTCCACTACTACAAGCCGGACGTATTTAACGTAACAGACGATACTGCTACGGCAACTAACCCCTTTATTTCCCCGGAAATGTATCGTTCCCTTGTTAAACCCTATCACGCCCGCCTGGCGCAAATCGGCATAGATGCAGGTCTTCCCATTGAGATGCACAATTGCGGCCGCTGCGAGGACTTTATTGAAGATTGGCGTGACTTTGGCGTATGTTTGTGGAATCCTGCTCAAGTGGTTAATGACTTACAGGGTATCAAAGCGAAATACGGGAATTCTCTTGTACTGTGCGGCTGTTGGGATTCACAGGGTCCTGCCGGCTGGGCCGGCGCACCTGAAGAACTCGTGCGTCAAGCTGTCAGAGACACTATTGACGCATATGCAGGTGGCGGCGGCTTTATTTTCTGGGGCAGTGTTTATGGCGACCCGGATGATCCAACCGTAGATGACAAACGGCGCTGGATGACTGAGGAATACGAAAACTACAGAGAGACTCCATATAAATAACGGACCGGAGTCATCGGTTACATATAACCAAATATAAGAACAACCGCTATCGGCATTGAACCGGTAGCGGTTGTTCTTCGTTCTGTTTTGCGTCGCTTTTTCAATTTGTAGTTATTATGTAAACCGTTTTGGCTGTTAAACCCTTAATTACGCAAAAACCGGATTGAGTAAATCTCAATCCGGTTCACCTTTTAAGAATAAGAATCCTACACTTCTGTTTTCAAATAATCCATACAAAATACGACCGGTAGCATTATAAGAAAATCAATCAAATCCCTGCTGACAGCATATCAGCCTGTTCTTCCGCGAGATGACAGGCGACAAAATGGTCGGGCTTCACCTCCACCAGAGGCGGCTCAGATTCCATGCAAATTGGTTTCACACAATTGCAGCGGCTGGCAAATCTGCACACAGGTTTTGGATTTATCGGAGATGTAATTTCTCCGCTAAGCAGAATCCGTTCCGGTCTGTTATGGATACGCGGAATTGGAATCGCAGACAATAATGCTTTTGTATAGGGGTGTATTGGTTCTGCAAACAACTCTTCTGAAGGTGCTTTTTCAATCATACGCCCCAGATACATTACCGTGATATCATCTGAAAAGTGATTTACAACAGACAAATCGTGAGTGATAAAAATATAGGTTATTCCTGTATCCTTCTGAATTTGCTTCATCAAGTTCAGAATCTGTGCCTGTATAGACACATCGAGAGCCGACACCGGTTCATCACAGACAATGAATTTGGGTCCATAGCAAGCGCACGGGCAATGCCAATGCGCTGTCTGCGCCCTCCGTCAAGCTCATGGGGATATGTATTGACAAGCCTTTCCGCCAATCCCACGGTATCCATCAATTCAAGAACCCGCATAAACCGCTTATCTTTGTCCGGTATAAGTTTCGCGAGCTTGATTGGTTCTTCAATCGTCTGTGATACAGTTTTTCTTGGATTGAGCGACGAAAATGGATCTTGGAAAATGATCTGCATGTATCTGCGCATATGGCGCATTTCACTTTTATTTAACTGTGTCACATCAACGCCGTCGAACAAAATCTGCCCGCTGGTTGGTTCTTCCAAACGCAGAATCGCCCGTCCTGTTGTTGTTTTTCCGCAGCCGGACTCACCTACTATACCAAGTGTTTTTCCGGCTTCAATACTAAAGCTTACGTCATCAACCGCGTGAAGCATGCCGTTGGGAACGCTAAAGTACTTTTTAAGGTTTTTCACCTCTAATAATGGTGTTATTGCACCCAATGCAACTCCTCCTTAAAGCATGTTCTCATCGGTATCATTATATAAATGGCATCTTACGCAATGCGTATCACTGAACCATTTCACTTCCGGTATCATTTCTGCACACTCAGGTCTGGCATAATCGCATCGCGGATGGAAAGCACATCCGGATGGCAAATTGGTCGGGTCAGGCATAAGACCTTTTATGGGCTTCAGCTCTGAGCGTCGATCATCAATGTTTGGCAGGGAGTCAAAAAGCCCTTTTGTATATGGATGCCGCATTTTGTCGAAAATGTCCTCAAGAGTTCCGTGCTCGACAATACGGCCTGCATACATTATCGAAACATCATCACAAACCTCAGCAACAATACCCAAATCATGTGTAATCATAAGCATAGACATTCCATGCTCGGCTCGCAGCTTTTGAATAAGCTTTAGAACCTGCGCCTGAATGGTAACATCAAGAGCTGTGGTCGGTTCATCGGCAATCAGAAGATGGGGGCTGCACGCAAGAGCAATGGCAATAACAACACGCTGTTTCATTCCTCCGGAAAACTGGTGAGGGTATTCTGTTGCACGGGAACCGGGGATGCCAACCATTTCCATCATAGCCTTTGCCTGCTCAAATGCCTCAGCCTTGCCGACCTTTCGATGGATTCTAATTCCCTCCGCAATCTGATTTCCCACAGGAGTGATAGGATTCAGCGCCGTCATCGGGTCCTGAAAAATCATTGCGACCTGCTCACCGCGCATTGCATGCAGTTCTCTCGCGCTCATATTCAGCACAGATTTTCCGTCCACATTGATTTCGCCGTATGTTATTCTTCCCTGAGGCTTTGGAACCAGATTCAGGATTGATAATGCCGTTGTTGTCTTGCCTGCACCTGTCTCTCCAACAAGACCAAGTGTACGGCCGTGTTCAATGGTCATATCCATGCCGTTCACTGCATACACGGTTTCATCAGCACTGACAAATTGAACATCCAATTCCTTTATTTCCAGCATATATTTATTTTCATTTTCCGAATTCGCTGTATTCACAGCTTTTTTATCATCCGCTGCCACGCTAATCCCCCTATTGCTTTAATCTCGGATCAAGTGTATCCCTTAAGCCGTCTCCCAACAGATTGAGCGACAAAATTGTAAAGAATATCGCAAGTCCCGGAGCCATAACTATATATGCGTTGCCGCGCATATATGCACGTCCGGTGGCAAGCATGTTTCCCCATTCCGGTGCGGGGGCTTCAATTCCAAGCCCAATAAAGCTCAGAGCGGAAATCGTGAGGATAGCATTCGCAATATATAAAGTCACCTGTACAACGATTGGGCCCATACAATTTATAAGCACGTGGCTCACAATTATACGTCCATTCCGCGCTCCGATAGACCGTGCAGCTTCGATATATTCATTCCTGCTCACAGTCATAACCGCTGCACGCACAATTCTTGATAATTTAGGGGTAAACGCGAGTCCTATGGATATTACAATGTTTTGTTCTGTCTTTTTAAATGCTGCTATGATTGCCAGAGCCAGAAGCATGTCCGGCAGGCAAAGCAGCACGTCCATTGTACGCATTATAATACTGTCCACCCATCCGCCATAGTAACCGGATATTGCTCCAAGCGTTCCGCCTATGAGCAGAGCAACCATAACTGACGAAATCCCAATGACAAGAGACTTTCTGGCTCCATGCACTATACGGGCAAAGACATCTCTCCCCATCTCATCCGTTCCCAATATGTGGCCGGGAGTTCCGGGAGGTTTCAGACTGTTTCTGACATCTATTTTGATAGCCTGTTGCTCATAGCTGGCAATCAGAGGTGCGCAAACTGCCATAAGTACGATTATTGAAAAAACTATCAGTCCCTGCCACAGCAGCCTTGTTTTTCAAAAAACGCGCCATCAACTCTGAGCCTTGGCTTTTTTTACCGAATTCTTTATAGAACTCTTTTTTTGTTGTAAAAGTTCTTTCCATGTTCACGCCTTCCCAGATTTATACTGTTCTTTGATTCGGGGGTCTATATATGCATACAGAAGGTCAACCAAGAGGTTTGAAACCGCAACGCACACAGCCATCAACACAAGACACCCCAAAACACAAGGCGTATCACGTTTATTTATTGATTCCACCAGCATCCTTCCCGTTCCGGGAATCGAAAAAACAGTTTCACACAGCACGACTCCGCCGAGAAGTGCTCCAATATTCATACCCACAACGGTAATCGTTGGCATCAGGGCATTCGGCAGGGCGTGTTTTCTGATTACACTGCCCTCGCTGACACCTTTTGCCTGTGCCGTTCGGATATAATCCTGCCGGATTGATTCCAGCATTGACGAGCGTGTTGTACGCATTGTATTTGCCATGTAATTTGTGCCAAGAGTAATTGCGGGCAAAATCAGACTGGCAAAGCCATTGTCCAATCCGCTGGGCGGCAGCCACCCGAGGTTTACAGAGAATGCTAATATTAGAAGCAGACCAAGCCAGAATATTGGCATTGATACGCCTAATAGTCCAAAAATCATAGTTATGTTCGAGAACACTGAGTTTGGTTTTGTTGCAGAAAGGATACCAATGGGTATACCCAAGCCAACGCAGACCACCATTGCAGCCATAACGACGGCGAAAGTTTTTGGAAAACGAGACAAAAGCTGCTCACCAACCGGCGCCCTGGTGATATAAGATATTCCAAAATCTCCCTGTACTAGCTTTATAACATAATTGACGTATTGGACAAAGAAAGGTTTATCCAATCCCAAATCTGCTTTCAACTGGGCGCTTGCCTCTTCGGAGAACTCATTGCCAAGAATAATGGCAGTTGGATCACCGGGCGTAAGATGCATGATACCGAAGACAACAAATGTCAGCGCAAGAATAACCGGTATCATAAAAAGCAAGCGCTTTAAGATATATCTGATCATACAGGAAGCCTCCAAATTCTAAACATGTTCCGGGTCGCGCACAGGTGGATGCAAGCTGCCGCAGATTAAAAAAGACCGGCGGTTTCAATCCAATGAAACCGCCGGTCCGTTCAAACGGCTTCTTGCATCAATGCGTGGTAATACTATTAATAGCGCAGTTTGTAGTAGTTATAAGGACGTTCGACGTTGATTTCCACACCCTTTAAATCCTTGTTTGCCAAAGCAAACATAACGCTGACATAGAGATCCACTTCAGGAGACTCTTCTGCCAGGAATTCCTGAATCTTCTTATAAATTACTGCACGTTCTTCGTTGTCAAAGGTACTGCGTGCTTCTATTATCATCTCGTCCAGTTCTTCGTTAAGATACCAGTTGCGGTTAACGCCGCCAATACCGGCTGTTCCGAATCTGCGGGCAAGGAACATGTCAGGATCCCAATAAGCACCCCAGCTGGTAATGTACATCGGAGCCCTATGATCAGCTATATATGACGCGAATACAGCATTCTCAATACGAGTAACCTTAGCTTCGATACCTATTTCCTTCAGAGCGGACTGGCAGTACACAGCTATACGCTCGCACTCATCACGGAATACGATAATTTCGGTTTCAAATCCCGGGCATCCCGCTTCTTCCATCAGAGCCTTTGCTTTTTCAACATCGTAAGAGTACATATCCAGAGGGTTGTCCACAGCACCAAGGCAAGTGGGAGCAAATGTAGCGCTGTTATAGACCACTGTTCCCTGTCCATTGTGACCAAGCTGCATGCAAACCTCTCTGTCAATGGCGTATGCAATTGCCTGACGAACCAGCTTATTGTCGAACCATTCCAGGGTGTTGTCCATTCCTAAATGCCATACTGTCTGCGAATAGTGCTTCCAGAGGGAAATATCAGGATTGGCTACAACTCGGTCATAGTCAACAGTATCGAAATCGACATTCAAATCCGCTGTGCCTGTTTCAATGGCAATTGTTCTGCTTGTCCCTTCAGGGATAACTTTGAATGTAAGGCTCTTATTCAGCGCCTTGTCCTCTTCGTTAAAATAGTCCTCAAAGCGGTTTACAACCACACTGTCGCCAATAACTCTGCTGCCGAATGTGTAGCGTCCGCTTCCTATCGGCTTAGTCCAATCGTCATTTGCCACTGCTTCCTCAGCATAGTGCTTGGGAACAATGCAGGTAGCCTGATGGGTAAGCGCTGTTGGCAGTGCGGGGTATGGACCATTTGTGGTAATGGATATTGTATATTCATCCAGCTGTTTTATTTCTTCAACCGGAGCGAAAAGTGCGCCTATAGCGGTTCCGGTCTTAGTGCGGTTCAGCGAATACGCAACATCTTCCGCAGTAAGAGGTGTGCCGTCATGGCATACGATATTCTCGTATATCTTGAAATGCCACTCGGTGTCGCTCACACGCTCATATGATTCGACCATTTCCTCAGTGCCGTTTAAATCTTCATCAAAGGTGAAAAGCTTGCTGTAAACTGTGTTGATTATGTAGCCATTGCTCAAATCCGATGTGTTGATCGGGTCCCAGGAAATCATATCCAAAGACTGTACAATTGTTATGTCCGCATCGAGATTTGCGTCGGCAGCAATCGGCGCAGTGTCAGGTGCTTCTTTCACGCCTGATGCCTCCGCATTTCCGCCGGAGTCCGGCGCGTTTGTCGGGTCTCCGGAAGTCTCAGTGTCTTTCCCCCCGCAACCGCTTAATGCCATAATGAACATTGCGAGAACCAGTAGAATAGCAGTTAATCTTTTCATTGTCGCACTCCTTTCGATTTTGCATGATTGTTAAGACTTTTTATGTGATACCTTTTTCAAAGTATTGCGCTGAATAAAAAAACAAATCATAAAAAATATCTGCTAAGATTCTCACAGATAATTTGCAACTATGCTATACCGAGAACATCACTTTTTAGTCTTTTCTTGATAAATCTATTATACTTATTAAAAATACTGCATTTCATGTGATTTGAAATTTCGCAGTCTGGTTCATAAAAAATAAGTATTATTTTGCTAATGAATAAATATTTTTCCACTATCATACCAAATTCGTTTCTAAATATAAACTATAGCATATAATGTATCTATTCCATTGTCAAGAAAAACTGCTGTGAAGCAACTATAAACTTTAATACATTATCAAGCTATATTTTCGCATATTTATTAACGTTTTTCAATAATAATTTCATTAGAGTGAATTTTCTTATCTCTCTTACCAAATAAAAAGACCATGCACTCTTCCAATCTGCAATGTCCTACAAAAAACCACTACACAAATTGACAGTTGTCATGTGTTTTTTTTAGTTGCATCCAGCTAAAATTCCGGTACAATAGCTATATTGGAGGGGATTTAACATGCTGATAGAAAAAATCAAGGCGGTATATTTCAGCCCCACAGGCACAACCAAAACAATTATATGCAGAATTGCACAGCGGCTGTCGGAAATCATAGATAAAGACACCGTGTACTTTGATTTCACGCTTCCCAGTTCAAGGACATATCCGCTGCAATTTGAGCGTAATGATCTTGTTGTTTTCGGCATGCCTGTTTACGCAGGCAGACTTCCAAATGTGCTGCTAAAATACCTGGACACAATCAGTGGCGGCGGCGCTGTCGCCGTTCCTGTTGTGCTCTTTGGAAACCGTAATTACGACGATGCTCTTAAAGAACTGAAATTCATTCTTGAAGCCCATGATTTTTCTATAATCGCAGCGGCAGCATTTATTGGTGAGCACTCTTTCTCACAAATTCTCGGTAAAGGCAGACCTGACAGAGCAGACCTTGCTTTGGCAGATAGTTTCACTGAAAAAGTCGCTGAAAAAATCATTCACAATGATTTATCATTGCTTGAATTGCCGGAAAGCACCCGTCCCCTCCGAGGATACTATCAGCCGAAGGACAGAGACGGAAACCCAATTGACATTCGCAAAGTCATACCAAAAACAAATGATAACTGCACAGAATGCGGACTCTGCGCCGGCATATGTCCTATGGGTTCTATTAATCCTAAGAACCCAAGAGAGCTTATTAATATATGTATCAAATGCGGCGCATGTATAAAGAAATGTCCGACTGAAGCCAAATACTATGACGACAAGAACTACCTCTACCATAAAGAAGAACTGGAAGATATGTATGAGCGGCGCGCTGAACCTGTTTGGTTTTTGTAGCCAATTGGGAAATATATAACTTTTATTTCTGCTTCAATATCTGTTATAATATATCTATAAAATGCATTTATTTACATTTATTGTTTATAGTATAAGAGGTGTGATTCAGTTATGAAAAGCAGGGTTGTATTGTTAATAAATATGATTATCAAAGGTGTTTCTGGGTTTATTTTACTTGCCCTATTGCTTTTCGGCAGTGCCGGTACAATGAATTATCTAAATGCATGGATGCTTATTATTGCGCTGTTTGTGCTCATGTTGTCTTTCAGCACAGTATTATTAATCAAGTTCCCGGAAACTCTGAAAGGACGGCTGAAATCAAAAGAAAAAGAATCCACTCAAAAAGGTTATGTCGCTGTAATCGGAATACTCATTCTGGTTTCATTTATTATTGCCGGGCTCGACTACCGCTTTAGCTGGACGAAAATTCCTTTTGGTATATCTATTACCGCACTCATCGTAATGATTGCAGGCTATATTTTATATTGTGTGGTTATACTTCAGAATTCCTATGCATCCAGAGTGGTCGAAGTTCAAGAATCTCAGGTGGTTATCAGCAGCGGTCTATATGCCATTGTCCGCCACCCGATGTATTCCGCATTTCTTATTGTTTTTCTCACAATACCGATTATTTTGGCTTCTTACATAGCACTAATCCCCATGATTCTTTTCCCTATAATACTGACATTCCGCATCCGAGACGAAGAATTATTACTGATTTCAGAACTCAATGGCTATTCCGAGTATACTCAAAAGACGAAATACCGTATTATTCCATTTATTTGGTAGTGAGTATTTCAATATATTCGGTGTGTTGTCAATACCGAACCGCTAAACAGACACAGCAAGTGCCGTTTCCGTAAAGGAAACGGCACTTGTTCTTTAATTTCTGATTCTATTTTCTTGCAATTACCTTTTTTACCGCTTCAATAACATTGGTGCTTACCAGACCAAATTCAGCCATCAGAACATCTGGGTCACCGGAAGATCCAAATCTATCGTCGACACCCAGCATCTGTACCGGCACCGGACAGTTCTGCGCCAGAACCTCTAAAACCGCACTGCCCATTCCGCCAGCCATCTGGTGCTCCTCTGCTGTCACAACAGCACCGGTGAGCTTTGCTGCCTCAATAATCGTCTCTTCATCCATAGGCTTTATAGTGTGGTTGTTGATAACCATTGCACTTATTCCCTTTTTTGCCAGTTCCTCTGCCGCAACAAGGCTCTCATACACCATAACGCCGCAGGCAATTATAGCAACGTCTGTCCCCTCACGCACGCAATAGGCTTTTCCGAGTTCAAATGGAGTGTCATCACTTGTTATTGACGGCACTTTTTCTCTTCCGAATCTCACATATATTGGTCCTGTTGACTCTGCAGCGGCAATTGTCGCTTTTCTTGTCTCATTTGAATCAGCGGGAACAACAACTCTCATGTTAGGGAGACAACGCATAATCGAAATCTCTTCCAGAGCCTGATGTGTCGCACCGTCAGGACCAACGGAAATTCCGCCGTGAGCCCCGCCAAGCTTTACATTCAAGTTCGCATAGCAAACAGTTGT
>JGI994J12354_10005068_pt1 | contig 11496 bp, 10 predicted proteins | sample IntmicLarv3ML3BL_FD_12354 | JGI IMG/M metagenome (IMG submission 12354) | reverse complement strand
AGCAATAAGGCGATGAATGATGAAATTGCCAAGTATCGTTTGTCCTCAGCAGAATATCGGGAATACATAGAGCTTTGGGTGCACGAGATAAAGACGCCTATTGCTGGAGCAAAACTGATAAGCGAGAACAGCGACAATGTTGCGTTGCTGAATGCGTTGCAAAGGATTGACCGCCATGTTGAACAGGCACTATTTTACTCACGAAGTAATACGGTTGAAAAAGATTTTCTAATACAGAAAGTCAAACTTGCAGAACTTGTGAGTTCTATTTTGCGTAAAAATGCCAAGCATTTAATTGATAATAAAATGAGTGTGGATATCACCGGTGTCAGTGGTGTGGTCTTTACAGATGCTAAGTGGATAGAGTTTATTTTGTGGCAGATTTTAGATAATGCAACGAAATATAAAGGTAAAGAAATCAAAATCTATTCTACTCAAAGCACGAATAGCACTTCGCTATTTATAGGCGATAATGGCATTGGCGTGTCAAAACAAGATATAAAGCGTGTTTTTGATAAAGGCTTTACAGGTGCAAATGGAAGAAATTACGCTAAGGCAACAGGGCTTGGATTATATCTTTGTAAAAAGCTATGTTTGAAACTTGGACTGAATATATCGCTGAAATCAGAGCAAGGAAAAGGTACCTTGGTGGAGATTGTTTTTCCAAAAAGCGATATGTATTCGATTTTGTAAGCTTACAAAAATGTAAGGTTTATGTAAGGTGAATCTATGGTAGTTTCTTCTGTGTTTGATTAAACTATAGTCATACAAATAACGAATGGAGGAATCATTATGAGCATTTTACAAGTACAAGCAGTTGAGAAGTATTATGGCAATAAAAATAATTTAACAAAAGCTTTGGCAGGTGTTAGCTTTACGGTTGACAAAGGCGAATATGTTGGCATTATGGGCGCATCGGGAAGTGGAAAAACGACTCTTTTAAATTGTATATCGACAATAGACAATGTGACAAGTGGCCATATCATTATTGAAAAGCAAGATATAACCGCATTGAAATCAAAGGCGCTTGCTAAGTTTAGGCGTGAAGAGTTAGGGTTTATTTTTCAAGACTTTAATCTCCTTGATACTCTGAGTGCTTATGAAAATATCGCATTGGCACTTACAATTCTTAAAGAAAACCCGATGCAAATTGATGGGAAAATCGAAAATGTCGCTCATTTACTTGGTATATCAAAAATTTTGTCTAAGTATCCAACACAACTCTCGGGTGGAGAGAAACAGCGTGTTGCAGCGGCGAGAGCGATTATCACCAAGCCGTCACTTGTACTTGCTGACGAGCCAACAGGAGCATTAGATAGTAAATCATCACGAATGCTATTGGAAAGTTTGCAAAGACTTGTAACTGATGTAGGTGCCACCATTCTTATGGTAACACATGATGCATTTTCGGCGAGTTATTGTGACCGTATTTTGTTCATCAAAGATGGCAGACTATTTTCAGAACTTACCAAAGGAAATAGTACGCGAAAAGATTTTTTTGATAAAATAATAGAAGTTGTTGCCCTTTTAGGAGGTGATGGCGATGTATTCTAAATTGGCATTTCGCAATGTGAAAAGGAGTTTTCGAGATTATGCGATTTATTTTTTGACATTGATGTTTGGAGTGTGCATTTTCTATATATTTAATTCGATTGATGCTCAAAGTTCGATGATGGTGATTAGTGAGTCGACGCTTGAAAGCATGGAAACATTACAAATGATTCTGAGTTTTTTCTCTGTTTTTGTGGCTGTTATTTTGGGTTTTTTAATTGTTTACGCAAACCGTTTTTTGGTTAGGAGACGAAAAAAAGAACTCGGGATATATCAAATGCTTGGAATGGAAAAGGGGCAAATATCGCGCATACTTATCATTGAAACAATGTTTGTGGCAATTTCCTCCTTAGCAGTTGGGCTTGTGGTCGGCATATTTCTTTCGCAAGGTTTTGCCGTTTTGACTGCGTCCTTGTTCGAGGTGAAATTATCAGAATTTAAGTTTGTTTTTTCATCAGCGGCGGCAATCAAAGCAATTCTATATTTTGGTATCGCTTTTTTATTAGTTTTGATATTTAATCAAATTACGATTGGAAAACAAAAATTAATTCATCTTTTGTACGCAGAGCGTAAAAATGAAAAATTCAAAACACCACATTTGACAATTTCGGTCATTCTATTTGTGGTATCGCTAGTTTGCTTTTTGATTGCTTATTATTTGGTGCTCAAACAAACTGATAGCTATCGAATGAAAGACAGCCAACTTCTTGTGGCAACAATACTAGGTGGCGTCGGGACGCTATTATTTTTCATTTCATTGTCAGGATTTTTCTTGAAAATTATCCAACAAATGAAAGGTGTGTATTTTAAAGGACTTAATATGTTTGTTCTGCGACAGATAAACAGTAAAATCAATACTGCCTATGTTTCGATTACGATGGTTTGTTTGATGTTATTTTTAGCAATATGTGGTCTATCATTTGGCATGGGATTTTCACAGGCAATCGCAAGTGACTTGGAACATCTGCACCCACATGATGCGACTACAGTGTTAGCATTTTACACTTCTGAATTAGATGAGGAGGTGAGTATTACGGGCGATGGAACACCAGTCTCTATTGATATTATGAAAGAATTTGATAAAGTAACCATACCGACAAGTTCTTATGCAAAAGAGATATCGGTTGTTCGTATGTATGTGCTGGATACGGAACCTCATATGTATGATGAATTTGCGAGTGAAAATCACATGACATTGTCCGAGTACAATACATGTCTTGAACTACAAGGGAAAGAAACGGTTACGCTCAGAGATAACGAGATGATTTTTAATTGTATTAATGAAGAGTGTCGGGAGAACTTTGGTGAATATATAAGCCATAATCAGATTACAATTTCGGGAGTTGATTTGGAGCTGAAAAAGCTTGATGATACGGTTCTTCGTAATACTTTTAGTATGAGTTCATATGATTGTATTCGCATTTTGCCAGATGCGTTATTTACAGATGAGTTGATTGCAAATGCCAGAGGGTATCTTTATATCATCAATATTCAATTTATTGAGTCTACTGTGGAATATGAAGATTTGTACTTTGATGCAATAATGGAACTGTTTGACAATATAGGTTTGGAGTATCAAACAGTTGAAAATTCAGTGTCATCAATGATTATGAATGTTGCTCGTATCGAGAACTTTGAAAGTAACAAATCATACTCTGTAACCATTGCGTATCTGGCAGTCTATCTAGGGGTTATATTCTTGGTCATGGCAGCAGTTGTTCTTGCCATTGCGCAACTTTCGGAGTCAAGCGATAACGCACAAAGGTATACGCTCCTTCGCAAATTGGGTGTTGATGACAGAATGATAAATAAAGCATTGTTTTCGCAAATTGCCATTTATTTTGGGGTGCCATTGCTGTTGGCGATTGTTCATTCCATTGTCGGAATTCGCTTTTCGAATCAACTCATATCAGAATATGGACGCACAAGTATTTTGCGTGATAGTGTGATTGCGGGTGGTATTTTGATAACTATTTATGGGGGATATTTCTTGGCTACTTATTGGGTGAGTAAAAGGATTGTTGGGGGAGGATTGCATTGACAATGAATGGAAATGGTAGTAGGATACATACAGAAACGAGGGAAAAAGAATGCGACTTAGAAATATACCAGGGGCAGATGATGCGATTGCAATTCATTCGTATGTTGTGCAAAATGCAAAGGAAAATCAAAATAAATGGAACGAAGTATTTGAAAATACAAACCCGATTCAGATAGAAATAGGTATGGGGAAAGGACAATTTATATTGTCACTAGCTAAGAATAATCCAAATATAAATTATATAGGAATTGAGAGATATTCCAGTGTACTTGTGCGAGGTTTAGAGAGATTAGAGTTAGAAGAATTTAGGAACCTTGCAAATATAAAATTCTTATGCATAGATGCGAGAGAATTACCAGAAATCTTTGGTGTTGGCGAAATAGATAAAATTTATCTGAATTTTTCAGACCCATGGCCAAAGGCGAGACACGCGCGACGTCGTTTGACATCAAAAGAATTTTTGAAAAGATATGAGACGATTTTAAAAGCCAGTGGCAATATAGAATTTAAAACAGATAATCGAGGATTGTTTGATTTTTCACTAGAAGAAGTGAAAGAGATACATAGCTGGGGTGTAGAAGAAGTGACGTTTGATTTACATCATGATGTAAATATGAATCAAAATAATATTATGACAGAATATGAAGAAAAATTCTCTTCAATGGGTAATCCGATTCATAAGATGATTATACAAAGATACGAAGAGGCATTAACGAAAGAAAGCATTACAGCAGAATCGACTACAGAAGAATATTAGAAAGAATTCACTCATATACGGAATGCAAGCACGCCATAGTTGGTGTGCTTGTTTTTGTGTATTAGGTTATTCAATAAAGACGAAAGATATATGCAAGGTGTAGACATATATGATGAAAGTTAAGTCATTTCTTTCCGCTGACTTCACGAATGAATGAGAGCATTGATTCGAGGGCTTTATCATTGAGTAGCTTTAGTTGTTCGATAACATCATTGAGCAATGCAGGATTCGTATTTCCATCATCAAAAAAGTCTTTTGGAGAAATATTCAAATATTCACAAATATAGAAAAGGCCTTGAATGGACGGGGCTGATTTTCCGTTTTCAATATTACTGACGTAATTATTTGACTGTCCGATTGATAAGCTCATATCACGTGCGGATACATTTTTTTTTGTTCGTAATTGTGCAAGTCTTTGAGCGATAAAAGTTTCCTCCATAATAATACACCTCCTATATGCTATATATTAACGCACACAATGCCCATAAATGCTAAGTTTGCGTGGGTATAATCATTGACATGATAGTTTAAAACTATTATACTTAATAAAACTGTTCGGTTTTAGCTATTGTAAAGAGGAGAAACCATTGGTATGAGGAGGAAAGAGCTATGTATTGTGTAAAATGTGGAGTAGAAAATAAAGATAGCAATAAGTATTGTGACAGATGTGGTACGGAACTCAAAATTGAGAAAAAGAGAGAGGATACGAATTTTGATAAGTTGGGTGAGAAAAATTTGACGGAATCGAAATCAGTAGAGAAAAAAGAGGAGCAAGGGGGAGAAATAAAAGAGCGAAAAAAATATAAAAGGATAATGGCTATCGGAATAGTAGCAATCATATTGATTATAGGAACATGTGTATATTTTCTACATACGATATCAGCCCAACGCTCACATTATGAGCATGAATATAAACAACTGCAAGCACAACATGAGGTTTTGCAAGAAGAGTATGAAATATTAAATCAAGATTGTGAAAAGTACATAGCGGAAATAGCTTTGCTAGGTGAAGCAATTACGGATAAGAAAAATATAGAAGAGGAACGTCAAAATGACAGTGCTACCACAAGCTCAAATGATGACTCGCGAGAAGAAACACTTCAAAGTAGAGAGGGAAAGACGGATATTTTTACATTAAAACCATTTGTGGGTAGCTTACATTCGGTGGCTAAGGAGAGTGAAGATAGAGAAGATAATATGGGTAATACATATACAGGTGGTTATGTGTTGCTAATTGGAAAAGATCACAGTATAACGTATTTTCTGAATAAGGAATATAGTACGCTAAGTACAGAAATAGGATTGCTAGATTCATTGAATAATTCTGACGATAGTCGTTGGTTAGAATTTTATGGAGATGGTGTGAGGCTAGGAGAAACTCCCTTTTTCAAAAGTGGTGCACGTCCCTCTGTTACAGAAATATCAATAGAGGGAGTTGAGGAGCTAGAAATAAGGTTTTGTGGACCGTACAGAAACATAGGTGGTGCAATTAACTCTTTATTGACAAAAGGAATATTTATTGAGTAGCCAATTATTTAATCATAATAATCTAAATGGGGAGGAAAGAGTCATGAATTGTGTGATATGTAACCAAGAATTAAGAGAGGGTATATCGTATTGTACCAAATGTGGTAGTAAAGTAGGGGAAGTGAAAAAAGAGCTAAATCAAGAAATAGCACTGGATAAAAAATGGGAAAAATTAACGGAACACTTAGAGAGTATTTTACAAGAAGAAACTGAGAAATATCAGATGCAAATAAAAGAGTTAAACGCACAAATTAACGACAAAAATCAATCAATAACCAATCTTCAATCTGAAACTATGCATCAGAAAAGTGAGCTAGAAGAATTGAAGAAAGAAATTGATAATCTGAAAGTGCAACTTACTACTGCGCATGAAAGAGTAGTACCCGAAGAAACAAAGGAGGGTTATTGTCCGGAGTGCTCAAATGAAGTGATGCCAGATGTTCACTTTTGTAATCAATGTGGTACTAGAATAAAATAAAGGTAAGAGGAGAAGAGGGAATGATTAGAAAAAGAAGTTTAATAGAATTCATTGTACTTAGTCTTATAACGTGTGGAATCTATTCCATCATATTCTTTTTTGGTTGGACAAATGATGTCAACAGAATATGTCAAGGCGATGGTGAAACCAGTCCAAATTATATAGTTGTACTGCTTTTAACGATTGTAACGTGTGGACTTTATGGAGTTTATTGGATATATAAGCAAGCAAATAGATTGGCAAAAATCGCACCACAATATGGTCTTACGATTGTTGAGACAGGTGGAACTGTGTTGCTATGGTACATCATTGGTAGCTTTTTATGTGGAATTGGTACGCTGATTGGAACGAATATATTAATTAAAAATTTGAATCTATTGGGAGAGGCTTATAATCGCGAATATGAGCCGATACCTGATTTGCTCAACTCGGATATGCCGAACTCAGATACACTGAATGGTGGCGAGAATTATTCGCAAGCAACATTTGCTTCGTTTTGTGGATACTGTGGTAGCAAACTAGAAAAAGGAGACCAGTTCTGTGCAAGTTGTGGTAAGTGTAATAAATCTAACAACCCTAGTGGAAAGAGCATACCACTTGCAAAAGAATTGACAGAAACGAATATACAAAATATCATTGTGGGAATCACAGGATTGGTGAGTGTGGTGACATTTATGTATTATATTTCCATTGATGCTACAGTCTTTCATCGATACGCCTTTTTCTATAGGTGGTTGCCATTTTTCTGTGTATTAGTTTTCTTTGCACTTGTACAAGGGAATATAAATATAAAACATGAATATAAACTTTTACCCTATGCAATTTTTTGTTTTGTAGAGTTGCTAAATGTGTCATATCTAATGGAAATGATATTATATCAAGAGGGCTTTGTTTGGCAATGGCTGGATAGTGCAACGAAAGTGAAGATATTCTTATTTTCGGTAGTTTTGGTGATGGAGATTGCAATGATTATTCTTAATGCTTTTTATAACGAACAAATAAAGGAAATATTGGCTAATTACATTCCGAATTTGACTGCAAAAAAAGTGAGAGAGATGTTATTGTATAGTACGTTTGCCTTAATGGCACTTACGGTGATATACACAGTCTATGAATTTTATATAACGTATTACTATCATGGTTTTTGGAAAAATTTTATCATTTTATTTATAGAGGTCGGAATGATAGCGCCACTATTATTGTTTGTGTTGTGGGAGAACCGAGAGAAATTTATGACAAAATAAACTTGATACGATGAAGTAGAGATAAATCATGTACTGCCTTAAATGTGGAAAGGAAGTAGAAGAAACTTAATCTTGAAAGGCTTGAATGTCAAAGTAAATTCTGTTTCAAATATCACTGGAATTTACTTTGGCAACTAACGAAACAGACAAACTATCTCAAAAAGCTTGCAATTTTCGACCACCTGCTATATAATACGTTTTATGCAATAGAGGAATCAACCTCATATTGTGCGCGATTAGCTCAGTTGGTAGAGCACCTGACTCTTAATCAGGGTGTCTGGGGTTCGAACCCCCAATCGCGTACTTGGAGCACTGTTTTTGGCGAATGAGAGCGTCGGGGGTGGTGCTTTCTTTGCGCGAAAGCAACAAACCATGCAAAGAATAAAAAGACGAACCCCCTGTGCTTGCACAAAGGGAGTTCGTCTTTTTATTCTTTATAGGGCGCGAGCCCGCGACTGAACTAGCTTTGCTAGTGAGGTTTGCATGGTTGTATGATGGCAGAGAAACAAAATCATTCTGCCGCTCTGTGCGTGGCTTTTGGGTGATAAGGCAGTAATTATAATGATACGGCATAGTTCAAAAATGGAATTAGAATTATTGCATGAAAAAACGTGAATGTCCATTACCACCATATGCATTGATGGATATTTCAGGCTATGTTTTCAAAGTGAAATTTGATATACTTATTTTATCAGAGGGAAAGATAAAAATAAATAGAACATTTGTTCTGTAAAATGTTGAAAAATACGTTGGTATAAGATATAATAGAAGCGTGAATAAAATAGATATGCATATCATAGTATTTTTAATACAGTAGCAATAAAATAAAAGTATATTTCAAATATAAATCAGCAGGTTATTGAGAAAAAAGTAATAGGAAAAGTTTGTTTGAAGGAGAATAAAATGTACAGAACAATAGATTTATTTGCAGGCATTGGAGGAATTAGAAAAGGCTTTGAAAAGGCATTTGAGGATGAACTTTCAACAGTATTTGTAAGCGAATGGGACGAGTACGCGCAAAAAACATATAGGGCAAATTTTAAAGACGATTTTAAGATAGCTGGCGATATTGTTAAAGTGAACGAAAAAGAAGTTCCTCAATTTGACATATGTCTAGCAGGCTTTCCGTGCCAAGCATTCTCGGTGGCAGGTAAGAGAAAAGGTTTTGCTGACGATTATAAGGGAATGTACAGAGGAACGTTATTCCAAGAAGTGGTCAGGGTATGTGAATACCAAAAACCAAAAATTATTTTTTGCGAGAATGTAAAAGGACTATTAAATCATGATAAAGGAAGAACTTTTAAAGTGATAAAAAATGCTTTTGAACAAATAGGATATACTGTTTATAGCAAGGTATTAAACAGCAAGGATTTCGGTGTGCCACAAAACCGTGAAAGAATTTACATTGTCGCATTTCGGAATGATATTAATAGTAGTTCTTTTGAGTTTCCAGAGGGAAATAATAAAAGTATATGTATAAAAAATATTATGGAAAAAAAGCCAGTTAGTGTTAAATACTATTTGTCTACTACATACATGGAGACTTTGAGGCGTCATAAGGAACGACATGAGGCAAAAGGAAATGGATTTGGTTATGAAATACGAGATATTAACGGATTAGCGGGGGCGATTGTGTGTGGCGGAATGGGACGAGAAAGAAATCTAATAATAGATAAAAGGTTGACGGATTTCACACCAGTTACACACATAAAAGGAGAAGTGAACCGCGAGGGAATAAGAAAATTAACACCAAGAGAATGGGCAAGACTACAAGGATTTTCAGACGATTTTAAATTAGAATTAGCAGATACGCATTTATACAAGCAATTTGGAAACACAGTTACAGTTAATGTGATAGAGGCAATAGCAAAAGAAATAAGAAAGGTTATAAATGATGTCGAATAAAAATGATAGGAAAATGTCAGGTAATAAAGGAGAGTGGTCGGAACTATATGCTTTCATGAAATTATTAAGTCAAGGAAGAGTTTATGCTGCTAACGAAAGGGTGGAAAAAATAAAAGAAGTATTTTATCCAATCTTAAAAATTATGCGCGAGGAACAAAAAGGTACTGTGATAGATTATGTAATTGATGAGAATGAAGTCAAGATAAAATTGCAAGCAAAAACCATAAAGACCATTTCGAGACAAGATTTGGATAATCAAGCAAACAAGCTTTTAGAAGAAATAGCTGCACACAGTAGCAGTTTTGAATTGGAGGATATAGCTAAGTTTGCAAACGGAATAGAGATTACAAAGATAAAAGCCCCGTCAACAGACAAAACAGATATTTCGATGCAAATAGAGGACACACATACAAATTATATTCGTAATGTTGGATTTTCTATAAAATCTGAGTTGGGAAAAGCGCCAACACTGCTTAATGCGGGAAGAACGACCAATTTTATATATAAAATAACTGGAATCACATCAAAACAGGCAGAAGAAATAAACAGAATCGATACAGATGAGAAGATTAAAGATAGAATAAAAGCTATTAATGATATGGGTGGAAAACTTGAATATTTCGATATGAATCATAAAGGGTTTAAGCGAAATCTAGGGATGCTTGATACTAGTATGCCACAAATGTTGGGTGCTATTATATCTTATTATTATGGTGAAAGTATCAACAAGTGTACGGACTTAATTAAGCTTGTGGCGGAGAGGAATCCACTAAACTATGAAGATTCAATGTTTTACGAGTATAAATTTAAAAAATTACTTTGTGCTTGTGCATTAGGGATGAAGCCAGCTAAAGTATGGGATGGTTTGGAAGAGGCAAATGGTGGGTATATAATTGTTAAGGCAGACGGTGAGTTATTAGCATATCACATTTATAATAGAAATTGCTTCGAGCAATACCTACTAGATAATACGGCTTTTGACAGAGGTGGTACGAGTAAACATAAATATATGAATATTTACGAAGAGAATGGAGATATGTTTATTCAATTAAATCTTCAAATAAGATTCAAATAGAGATTTGCCATTTGATATAGAATATGCCATGAAATAAATTGTATGATTTAAAAGTGAGAGGGAAAGTTATGAAAAACATATTTGAAAAAGGAGTTCTATTAATAGTTCCATACCTCCTTATTGCTTTAAGCCCTTGCACAAAGGGAGTTCCCCTTTTTATTATTTACAATCCCCTCAACTCATTGCTTAAACATAAAAAAATTAATGATAAACATTAAAAAATATTTGACAATCATAAACTCCACATGATATACTGCAAAAAAGCAAAGGAGGACATACGAATGAATGAAACGAAACAAAAGATAGCAAAAACGAGTGGCTTAGTTGCTATTGTATTAAAAATTAGCCTTATCATAACAGCTATAGGAATAGGTGCTGTAATAATTGGACTGGGTGTCTTGGCGTTTGCAGATACTGACGTTGCGCGTTCCTTGCACGATGCCATGATGATAACAAACAAAGGAGTTCCAACTACAGAGATTGCTATTAGCAACATGATTCCACTGGTTGCTCTGTTGATTGTTCAGTTGGCAATGGTCTTTGTGGTGTTGCTTATAATACATCGCATTTTTACAACGATTAGTCGAGAGCATACACCTTTTATGGTTGTGAATGTTAAGAGAATGAAACAAGTAGCGATATTGTTGCTTGTGATGGAGTCCGTAGAGGGGACGCTTGGTTTTATTGTACAAAGAGTGGTGACAGTACAAGGATTGTATAACTATAGTATAGATTTAACATGGGTGTTAATAGCAGGGGTTATATATTGTATCGCTCTAATCTTTGATTATGGCTGTCAATTACAACAACAATCTGATGAAACATTGTAGGAGGTGCAGTGATGGCAATTATTTTACGACTTGATAGAATGATGGCAGATAGAAAGATATCCTTAAATGAATTGGCTGAGAAAGTAGG
>JGI994J12354_10005067_pt1 | contig 11496 bp, 11 predicted proteins | sample IntmicLarv3ML3BL_FD_12354 | JGI IMG/M metagenome (IMG submission 12354) | reverse complement strand
CCGTGACCGCTGTCGTCATGGTCCAGTTGTCGAGCTGGCCCTGTGTCTTTTGTAAGCCCGCCACCAATATTTGCAGCATGATAGGGGATTGAGCTAAAGGAATTGGCGTAATCCCCGCCGCCGTATAGACGGTGCTATCGTAGGTGACAACCTGTGTTCCTGCCTGCTCAAACAATTCGCGAAGCTCATACTGTGATCGACCAGTAAGCTGCGCAAGGCGGTACATCGCATCTTCATAAACGCCACCCGCCTCCTGATATAGCGTCAACTGCCACGTACTTGCATCCGTCACGCCAAGCTTTGCAATTCGCCGGGCCATGTCGTTGATCAAGGAAGTTTGATACTCCTCATACAGGCCTGTAAGCGCGTCTCCCAGCTCGGCGAGGTAATCAGGAGTAAGCATTATTGACTGCCTTCTTTTTCCCACGAATGCGGAATTTTACTTGCGACAAAAATTTTTCTTGCGAATTCATGGCGCGTTATTTTTCCGTCAAGCCAATCACAAACATCATCACGCAAAACATGGAGAGGATTGTCGCGGCTGAAGCCGCAGGGACGCCTTCCTGTGTGTTCGTCACACCAATTCAACATATCCTTCTGTACGCAGAAGCAAATACTACGAAGGGGCGTATGTTTGGCCATTGCCTTCCTTAGCTCTTCGAATTCTTTTTTGGGCGGCAGCATCCTAAGTACATCGCCAATCTTCATTTTGTCCTCCCTTTCTACGCATCACCTGGCAAACGCAGGGGAGCGCCTCCTGCCGCGCCTGCTGCTATCTCCATGGCATCCTTTTGGTCATATCCCTTATACTCAACCAAGTACCGCCAGAAGGGATACATGCCGGAGACAACCCATTGCCAGGCTTCTTTCGCCTCCTGGGTCTTGTCGCGGGTTGCAGAATCGTCAAACACGATGGTTATTTCCTGTTCTGTGGATAAACCCTGCATTTCGAGCACAGCGCGAACAATCTGCGTAATTGAGCTACGCAAACCGTTTTGATGCTTTTCCATCGCCCGCAGCATCGTGCTGTTTTGTGATACGACCTCGGTTGCTGTCTTGGCGACATCACCCGCAGCGCGTACCCACTTGAAAGCATTTTCGCCGAGACCGATCTGTTGGGCATACACCGCCAGTTGCGCACGCAAGCTTTGCTCATATTCTGCCGCGCGGTACTGTGTTGTTAAGTCCTTTACTTCGACGGTGCCTTTCGCCGTCATATCCATACCAAGGTTGTACACAGCAATGTCATTGGCCTCAAACACCTGTATGGGCTCGCCTGTAGTCTCATCAACGCCGATCATATTAGATGACACGCCTATACGTGGCCGGCCGATCTCCATAGCGGTCTTCGCGCCATCATACGCCAGGTCAATGGACTTAAGCGTGTCAATGCAGTTCGCGTAGATGGACATGCCCATTGGCACATCGGCGATATTGTTCGCGATGTTCGGCTTGACAATCGCGAAATGCGGCTTCTTTGTTGTGTATTGCTCCATGATCCCTGTTGGCGTTGGGTGTGGGCGCAGATCACCGCCCTTGGACCACTCAAAGAAATAGTTGCTGACCGTATAACCGCTTTCTGGGTTTTTCTCGTGGACCATCAAGTACAGCAGCCTTTTTGCCCCCTCGTTGTATGAGGCGGCAAAGGCGCAGCTTTCGATATCGTCATTTCGCCACGAGAGCGGGAATACGCTATCGGCGGTAACATAATCAATCACCGCTCGCCCTCTGTTGTTGTAGGCGACATAGGCCCCACACCCCAATGCCCAGGCGCGCTCTATCAGCACGTTTGTTTGGCGCCAGAAGTCGTTGTCTTGCAGTACGTCATTAACAACCTTGTCCGCTGTGCCATCGCGGAGGTTTACAAAGCACTCATGGTTCCAGATCAAATTAGCCCAATACTCACAGCCTTGCTTTGCCATATTGAGACCAGCGCGTTCCCGAGGAAGCCTTTTTCCCGCGTTATAAATCGAATACCTATGGAAGCCCCTTACTTTGCCCTGGTACCACGATCTCCATTGATCGATGCGCGCGTAATACGCCCCGTTAATTGGCTCGTAGCCCATCGATTTTAGATAATCCAATAGCCGCATTACGCCCACCTCCAATCATTTGCAGTTGCCCCGCCCAAGGCTCAACCGCGTACTCAAAGCTATCTAGGCTGTCAACGTTATAAGTCCCGTCATCCAGCCGTACATCTTCTTGTTTTTTGCTGTCCCATGCTGCGTCAGATAGCGCCCGAATGAGCCGTTCGCACCGGCGCATTATGTAAAAGCGGTCTGTGCCCATAAGGCCGGTCACCAACCGGATACGGCCAGTAATCTGCCCCTTAAGCGCATCGTGTACGGCAATGCCGAGGCCCGCGCGCATGACCGAAGCGCGCAGGCCACGTATCAGGATTTGCTCCGCACTGTCGCAGTAGGCATGTGCGCACACGGGATATGCCGTCTTGATTCGGTGACAAAATGCTACAAATGCTGCATTTAACGTGTCAGGATCTTCTGCCCCGGCAGGGCGGTATTCTTCGTCAAGCACGCAAACATGCTTAAACCCGCGCGTCATGGCGACAGCGGTAAATACGGTGGCGGATTTGTTTCCGCCAAAGTCCACGCCGATGTTGACCTGTACAACGTCCTTCGGTGGTGCATCCACAACATACCGGTCCGGTGTGTTGGCAAACAGGGGATAGATAGCCCCCTCCGCACGCACCCAGCGGCCCAGAATGAAACGATCATAAAATACCCCGACGTACTCGCGTTTTAGGTTCGCGACGTACTCAGGGTCAAGGTAGGGATTGTCATCAATGCCAAATTGCCAAATGGCGCTGTTGATCTCGGTGTTTTTAATGACATCCTCATGTACCCAGTGCGTTGGCGCGTCTGGGTTGGTCGTTGCAAACAGCTTTGCCCCGCGCTCTGACAGGCGCGACAGCAGCATGATATAAAACCCCTGGGGGAATAGTGTAAGCTCGTCACAGTACGCGCCAGCCAGCGTCATGCCGCGTATTTTGCTCTCGCTACGTTCGTCATTTGCGCCTTCCAACCACACACGATGGCCAAAAAGCATGCCGGCCTTCTGCGACAGGCTGTACGTAAAATGCTGCCCAACAAGCTGTTCAAGCAGGTTTAGGCAATTGCGCTTCAGCGCAGTTACCGTTTTCCCACACATTATAAATTCTGCGCCCTGGGGGGCGCCGAAAACGAAGAAGGCCCATTTGAGCAAGCTGACGTATGTTTTGCCGGACCGTACACTGCCGGACAATAGGTTGATGCGCCGATCAGTGGCGCGCAGGAATTCCTCCTGCTTTGGGCTAATCGGAGGCTCGCCCATTTTTTTGAAAATACGACAACAGCGCGGGTAAAATGCCGTTGTCAGCCTGCTGTTGATTGCCGCTAAACATCCCCACATGCTTTCCGAGCAATTCCAAGGCGCGGTTTGCCCCACGGCTGTCAAAGGTGTACTCGCCTGTCTCCACCATTGTCTTGGTAGCAAAATCGAATCGCATAACAGGCTCCGCCTGCATTGATTTATCTACTACGCCCATGAGGCGCAGCATAACCAAATCGGCCGTTATACATAAACGCTCTACCTGTTCGCACTGTAATTCCTTTACGCGCGCGAGAATATTGCCTTTCTTTAGCATTTTACAAGCTTGCGTGCTGGCCGATTTTTCGCTGTACCCTGCACGAATGGCAGCCTTTGTCATATTGTAGTCAATTACATATTCATGCGCAAAGCGCTCGTGCTTTAGGTTTTCTAAAGCTGCCATGGGCTACCCTCCTTTCAAGCATAAGAAAAGCACACCTTTTAGCCTGCCAGCGCGGCAGGTTTTTCCCCATGCAAAAGCCACCTGGTTAGGGTGGCTTTTTGTGGAAAGGAGGTGCACCATGAAGAAAATTTGCTGTACTCTATTCTTGCAAATACATCATAACACAGGACTACCGTCCAATTCCATCCAATCTTCAATTCCAAGGGCCTTAACGGCTGCATTATGGATGTTGTAGCACTGCGCCCGCGAGTAGTGCGCCCTCTCCGCCACGTCATCCCATTTTAGCCCGTCCACATAACGCAACCGCAAAATATCGCGCTGATCCGGGCTTCCCAGCTCTCCAATCGCTTGCTCAACGCATTGCACATGCGTGAGATACTTCTGAATGTTTCCGTGGCCCCTTGCAAATACATCGCAGAGCGCCGTCGCCCCCTCTCCTGGTCTATCATCCAGCGGCAAGCCATCACCGCCAATCCTATCGCCCGGCATGCGGCCAAACTCGGCGAGGGACTGAATAAACTCTAGGCTCTCACGAATATTGCGGGCTTCACGCGCAAGGGACGCACATTTCTTTAGATCGTTGTATGTTAGCAATTGCTCTACCTCCCTGCATATGGTATAGTGATGTTGTCGGTACCACTATGCCTCGCAGGTGCGGGGTTTTTTATTGTTGCATTAAGTCGCTCAATAACTTTGTGTAAACCTAATCGGCATGATCATTTCCTTGCCCCTCCAATCCTTGCCTTTAACGCTACCAGTAGCGCGTCCTGGGTGTCTCTCTTGTCCTCCAGTGCCGCAGTAACATCTTCGTCTAGCCCGCCCTGCACAACCAATCTGTGAATGATCACTGAGTGCGGCTGCCCCTGCCGATACAGCCGCGCGTTGGCCTGCATGTACAGCTCCAAAGACCAGGTAAGCCCGAACCAGATGACGTGATGCCCACCGTCTTGGAGATTCAGCCCGTAGGCACTGGATGCCGGATGCGTCAGCAGAATGTCAACCTCTCCGCGGTTCCACGCCTTTTCATCCTCTGGCGTTTTAAGCTCCCGGACGCGGAGGCCACCACCAAGCTTGCGCAACGCTGAGACAATCCGGGGCACATCGTGCCGGAAACTGTAGAACACTAAAGCATGTTGCCCGTTAAGGCCCTCTACGCACTCACACAGCGCGTCCAGCTTACAGCTATGTACTTCTACCCCGCGCCTGGCAGCGTCGTACACAGCGCCATTACAGAGCTGCAGCAGCTTGTTTGACAGTGCTACGGCGGTAGCTACTGTAATTTCCCCCTCCTCCACCTCAAGCAGCATTTCGCGTTCCAAGGTCCTGTATGCCTTCGCCGCTCTGTCATCAAGCGCTATGGGCACGTCCACGGTCAAGCATTCGGGAAGCTGTAAATAATCCTTCGCGCTCATGCTCACGCAAATGTCCCGGATGGCGTCGTGAACAATATCCGCTGCGCCAGTCTTTGGCGTAAATTCATGCCGGTATGGGTTGTGGTGGAAAAACTTCTCGCGGTACGCTGTTACCGTACTGCCAAGCCGCGCCCCGCTGTCCAGTAAATACACCTGCGCCCATAGATCCATCAGCCCGTTGGGCGCCGGCGTACCAGTCAGCCCGATCAACCGCTGTATTCTGGGCAGCATACCCCGCAATGCCTTAAATCGCTTGCTCTGGCCGTCCTTGAAGCTGGACAGCTCGTCCACGATCACCATATCGAAGGGCCAGGCATTACGATAATAATCCACCAGCCAGCGCACGTTTTCGCGGTTGATCACATAGATGTCGGCTGATCCGGCCAACGCCCGCACCCGTTGCTTTTCAGTGCCAAGCACTACACTAACCCGTAGCCGTTGCAAGTGGTCCCATTTCTGCGCCTCCGCGCCCCACGTGCTTTGCGCAACCTTCTTCGGCGCGATCACAAGCGTCTTGCATACGCAAAATCTTTGATACTTCAGCGCCCATACCGCTGTCAGAGTGATCACCGTTTTGCCCAGGCCCATGTCCAACAGCAGCCCGAGGCGGGAGTCATTGATCGCCCGATCAATGCAGTATTGCTGATACGCATGCGGCACAAAAATCACGCTCCCGTCACCTCCTCCACAAATGCCTTTGCCTGATCCCAGCCCTTCACGGTTCGGACATCGGCCTTATGCCCCTGCATCTGGCCAATCTGGTACTTCTGCAAATTACTTAGTCTTCCGACTTGCGTCTTCAACTCCACAAACACCACCCTACCTCCAGGGGTGATAACAATCCTATCTGGCACGCCTGGATTCCCCGGCGATTCAAATTTATAGTACAGGCAGCCGCGGCGCTTTAGCATATCTCCCATGCGTCGCTCAATGTCCTTCTCCAGCACGTTCACCCCTCCTTGTTACGCTTTTCTCGCGCGCGCGTATATATACGTGCGATTAGGCGAATTAGGCACCCTATATATATACCCCACTCTCTATATTCTCTATTTTATATACCTCATATAGAGAAACTGTAACAACTGTAACAAAAGTACTATAAACCCTTGTGCGGCCTTGCTTTTCCCCTGTTTCACTTGCCGTTACAGTTGCTGTTACAGATTTTTGACTGTTGCGGGCGTTTGTTACAGTTGCAGCGTTGTTACACTTCAACTGTGACACGCAGACAGCTCCTTTGTGGCCCATAAGGCCCCACCCTTTTCACCCCGACAGGTATCCAGCCAAGCTGCTTTAGGATCCCGTTGATCTCGCGTGTATCTGACTGCCGCATGCGCCCTTTGTCCTGTCCGAAGCACTCGCACCAGATCTCTGCGGCGCACACAGATTGCCTCTGCACACCTTCCTGAACGTCTGTCCGTTGGAACTCCCCTGCCCAGTATATCCGCCGTGCGCTGATGCTTCTGTCATCCCAATCGTCGGGGATGGGCCGCTCCAGAAACTCCGCTACGAGTCCCGTTTTCGCGTCGCTTACGCGGTACTGCTCTTGCTTCTTCACCGCGTCTGCCTCAATGCCCGCGGGAAGGAAAAGGGGCTCACCACAGGCGAATCTCGCCTTTGCCTCGGCCCAAATCTGGTCAACATTGCCCGCTAGATCGGTGAATACGTTTAGCCGTCCAGGCGTGTCTAGCAGCGTGACTGGCCAGAACCTGCGGTTTCCTGTGCTGTCCCGAAGGAATTCGTCGTCGTTGGTACTGCCGAAGATAACGCACCGGCGCGGGTACTCGGCGGTATGGCGCCCGTAGGGCTGCCTATATACGTCCGTGGTGCGGCTTAGGAACTGCTTCGTTATATTAACCTCGGAGCGTGTCAGGCCGTTCAGCTCGCCCATCTCCGCTAGCCAGTAGCCCTGTATACGCTCGCTGGCCTCTTTGCCGTCCAGCGCCGCGGGCAGGTCCTCCAGAAACCAACGCCCACCCATGAAGCGTAGAAGGGTGCTTTTTCCCTTGCCCTGCTTTCCAACCAGTATCACCGAGAAATCAAATTTTGTGCCGGGCGTCATGGCCCGCGCCACAGCCGCGACGAATATCTTTCGCGTAACAGTCCGCGTATACGGCGTATCCTCCGCGTTCAGGTAGTCGATAAGCAACATATCCAGCCGCGGCACACCGTCCCACAGCAGCCCGTTAAGGTACTCTTGAACGTCGTTGAAAGCATTCTGCCGGGTAACCGCTGCGAAAGCATCCAGGAGCTTTCCAGGAGAATCAAACCGGTATACTTTTTCCATGTAGCAACGGAGCTGCTGATCGTCTACATCGGCCCACCGCCTGCGCTCTGTAAGCTTAACATCCCAAGGCAAAGGCTTTATCACGGTGACCCGGTCCGCGAATTCATCATAGCCAACACACCCGGCTAAGAGCGGATCGTTTTGAAGAATCATTGTGGCGTTTTCCCTCAGCTTCAGCGGATCTCCGAATTTGTTGGTTTGTAGATTAACCATCCAGTTAGTATCTGCCGCGGGGACGTTGAAGTCATCAAAGGCCTTTTCGTACCGCTCTTGCTGCAATGCCAACTTGACAGCCTCATCAGCAAGCGCAGCCTCACACATCTTTACGTAACTGGGGTAGCGGTTCGTGGGCGTGTTGTCCTTAATGTCTGCGTCGTCATCCAGCATGCCGTGCAGATGCAGCCGCACCATATCAAAGGCGTTGACGAGCTGCCCACTACAAGGATCGGTGGCGTGGTGGCTGTAGAGGAACAGGCCACTGTCATACACAACCGCGCCGCCTGTGGTGCTGCCGCCAGTGAATGTATACCTGCCGTCGCCAGTGTCCACAGGTTCATAGATGCCCGGCAGGAACGCTTCCATGGCCTGATAGACGTTATACACCTTGCAGAAGGCGCCCACCACACCGTGTTTGGTTGTGGGGTCTTCCTGCTTTTTCAGCAGGCGTTGCGTAACTGCTTGAACGCTGGGGACCTGCGGCCATTGTCCGGCGTCGTGCCAGTCGGCATACTGGGCGAGAATCGCGTCAGCATCCAGGAAGGGCTTGTCCGCATAGTGGTAGATGTGTTGCGTGTCGGCGCAGCAGGATGGCCAGTACATCATTCGCACGGCTTGGAAAGTGGTAGGGTCGCAATGCTCGATGCCAACCAGCTTTCCCATCATCCGGGCGATGGGCTCGTACTCGTCCGCCGTGACCGTACGGGATAGCGGGAAGATAGCCCGCAGCCGTGGACGGGTAGGCTCGTGCTTGCGGGTAGAATACACCACGTAGGCGCAGGTCAGCGCTTCCAGGTGTTTTAGTACCGCCTCTGCGCCCATGGAGGGTATAGCGTCCAAGTCCAGCGTGATCAGGTCCCGGCCCTGTACGGCTTTTCCTTTGCGCCTACCCTCTGCCAACAGACCGCCCACAAAGCCGCCTACGTCCTTTAGGTCGTCCTGCTGGCTCTTCTTCATTTGGAGGTATTCCGCTAATGTTTCCTGCCCTCTGGCCGCTGTGGCGAGCCGTTGCACGAACTCGGACCACCATAGCGTTTGTGCGGGCCAGCGCAGGGCGCGGCGGTTGCCTGCCGCGCTGATGGTTATTTGCCTATCGTATTGCATCAGTGTCACCGTCCTATAGTTCTGCGTTCAGTGCGCGTAGGAGGCGTTTTAGTCGGGCTTCGTGTTTTTGTGGTACGGTGATGGCTTCTAGCTCCTTGATGGCGCCCTGGATAATCCTCTGATAGCGTTTTGTGATGTTGATATTCTCATCGCAATCCCCGCAATAATTGGCGTTGTCAATGATCTCTCGAAGAGCGTCCACGGTATCATGGCCCATATGGGTGTCTACAAGATTCAGTACAGTATCGTCATCTTCGGCGAAATACCATTCGCCATCAATCAGCAGTTTTCGCATGGATACCCTTCCTCCCGAATCAATCTTTTTTATAAAATTCGCACGTGTAGCCGTCGCCTTTGAGAACTAACCCTGGCGCCCAGGGTACTGGCTCGGCCATAAGTGCTAGCACATCCGAAAGCTGATCAGGCACACCTTCAAGGATAACTTCATCATGGATATGGAACACAACCGGGTAGCCTTTTGCAGATAGCTTCAGCAATACGTCGGCGAGGCAATCGCGAGCAATGGCCTGAATGATGTTTTCTACCAGCTTCCCGCCGAAAGTGTCGAGGAGCACCCATTTTTTTGTTGTCTGGTCCACACCCCAGTATTTAAGCGCCGGCTTTCCCTCAAAACGACCTTCACCGATTTGCGGACGGGCGTAAAACAGCTTTCGTCCCGAGGGGAGCGTGATTGTAAGAAAATCCTGGTTGGTCTGGTGATGCCCTTCCCGGGTGAAAAGCAGGCCATGGGTGCCTGTTTGCGTGTAATCCCGTACAGCCTCCATAGCGCACCGCTCAACGGCGTACCACAGGCGTACGATATTGGGGTTGGCGCTACGCCAGCGCTGCACGATATCGGGCAGCTCGTCTTCTTGTAACCCCTGTCGCAGGGCGCCCATGTTTACCATGGCATTCACCCCGCCAGCGTACCCCAGGGCCAATGTGGCCACCTTGCCGCGCTGCCTGAGGTCGTATTCCGGATTGCCCTTCCGGATGCGGTCCACCGGTACTCCGAACATCTGCGAAGCAGCGGCCTCATAGATTTTCCCGTGCGTTGCAAACACGTCGTTCACCCACTGTTCTCCAGCCAACCACGCGATGCAACGTGCCTCGATCGCGCTAAAATCTGCCACTAAGAAAGTGCATCCTGGCGCAGGAATGAAGGCCGTGCGAATCAACTGCGATAAAGTGTCTGGAACATTGCCGTAAAGAAGCCGAAGATCAGCTATCCGCTTATCCCGCACGTAGCGGCGGGCCAGGTCCAGGGTACCCATGTGGTTACGTGGTAGATTTTGAACCTGCACAAGCCTGCCAGCGTATCTTCCGGTGCGGTTGGCACCGTAGTATTGCAATAGCCCGCGCACCCTGTCATCTTCGCACCTTGCAACGTCCATAGCGGCATATTTTGTGGTGCTGGTTTTGCCAAACTGTTGGCGAAGCTCCAGCATGCGTTCGGCGCTCTTGTTTTCGACGCCCCCGGCTAGCAGATCCGAAACCGTATTTTTTCGAATGTTGTCCAGCTCGTTGTCCAGCTCATCCTCTAGTGCTTCATTTAGCCAATTAAGTAACTGCTTTTGAGACTTTGGATTTTTCAGCCCACTTATCTGTTGTGCTTCGCCAATCAACTCCGCCTGCGAGGTATCACCACACCACAGGGCCCCATGGACAAGTTCGCGATCCACCATAACGCCGTAGGCGTTCATGAGGGTGTCCAGTTCCCACAGTTTTTGCTCCTGTTCTGGCATAGGCCAGGGGGCTAGTCTCTGTTCAAGTGTCCTTTCGGCCTCTACATCCTGCATACAGTACCGTTTGAACAGTTCCCACTTTTCAGGCTCATGCTGCGGGAAAGTACGGGTGCGCTGTCCGTTAGTTTTGGTTGGCTTTTGCGGCACGCAGAATGTGCGTATCAGTGCCATGCCTGTACCCAACTTGCGCTTATCTTGCGGCAGGCCTACCGCTTCGCAGGTTTTGCCCAGGCCTGCTGTGTAGCCGCAGTACAGGCCGTGCGCCATGGTACACCGCCACTGATCAACGGGAGACGGCCAAATTTTATTGAGGCAATACCACTCAAAAGCGGCGTTGTATGCCCGTTTGATTACATCCGGAGCCTGTAGCGCCGTGATGAATGTCAGCAGCTTCGGGTCGTTCGGATTGTTTACAAGGTCGATCAGGTGTATGGGGCCATCGTCCCAAGCAAAAGCGATCAAGAGAATTTGAAAGTCGGGAGACCGTACGTACTTGTACGCCCCTGCTTTTTTTATGTCGACGCTGCTGTAGGTTTCAATGTCGATTGATAGATTCTTCATTTTTCCACTACCCCGCAATACGCCCAGGCTTTGCCCAGCATGTAATTTTTTCGCCGCCCGTCGCAGATAGGGCAACGCTCAAAAGGTACCCCATAAACGGCCTCTAGAAGATCCTCTTTGGCCCGCTCACGTTTGTTTTCTATCATGACTGCACTCCAGTAAACCATGGTGGCTTGCGTGGACGTGGTGGCAGCGGTATACGTGTTGTTCTTCATTTGGTTCCACCTTTAGAGCCGACCGGGAAAGGCCCCGGTCGGCATTGTGCATTTCAAGCTCCGTATTGGCCCATGGGCTGTCCTGTGAGCGGGTTGATTCCCTGTTGCGGCTGTGGTGCGTAGTTCGGAGTGGCGGGTGTGTAGTCGGGTGTGGCGGGCACCCCGCCGAAGTCGGACACTGCCGTTGTAC
>JGI994J12354_10005066_pt1 | contig 11501 bp, 6 predicted proteins | sample IntmicLarv3ML3BL_FD_12354 | JGI IMG/M metagenome (IMG submission 12354) | reverse complement strand
TAATACAGATGCCGCCGTAACAGCCAGATCCCTTGTGCGCAGCACCGGGCGTATTGCGGATGTTTGCGTAGGTGACAGTATTCTCGGGCGGGTAATCGATCCATTCGGCAGACCTCTTGACGGCAAACCTCTTACAGCGACCCAAACCCGGGCGTTAGAGCAACGAGCCCCCTCAATCGTTGATCGAGCGCCTGTTAAGCGTCCGCTTCAAACAGGAATTTTGGCTATTGACTCTATGATTCCCATTGGCCGCGGCCAAAGAGAGCTTATTATCGGCGACAGGCAAACAGGCAAAACTACAATTGCCCTTACCGCAATCCGCAATCAGCAGGATAATGATGTTATCTGCATTTACTGTGCAATCGGCCAAAAAGCGGCAACTACAGCCCGCATTGTTAATGAACTGGCTGAGTCCGGACATATGAAAAAAACTATAATAGTTGCCGCCTCTGCAAGTGACAGCCCTGCCATGCAGTATCTTGCGCCGTTTTCGGCCTGTACAATTGCTGAGAATTTTATGAATGAAGGACATGATGTTCTTGTGGTTTATGACGACCTGTCAAAGCATGCCGTTGCTTACCGCACAATGTCTCTGCTCCTTCAGCGCCCTGCCGGCCGTGAAGCCTATCCGGGCGATATTTTCTATTTGCACAGCCGTTTGCTTGAACGCTCCGCGCAGCTTTCGTCAGCGCTGGGCAGCGGCTCAATGACCGCTCTGCCCATAGTGGAAACTGTTGGCGGCGATATTTCCGCCTATATTCCGACAAATATCATTTCCATAACCGATGGTCAGATATATCTTTCCGGCGACCTTTTCTTTGCCGGTATGCGCCCAGCAATCAATCTGGGCTTGTCAGTTTCGCGTATTGGAAGCAGCGCCCAGCATAAAGCTATAAAATGGATTGGCGGCAGGCTGCGCCTTGCCCTTTCCCAGTATAGGGAAATTGCTGTTTTCTCGCAGTTCGGCACAGAGGTTGATGCCGCAACCAGCCAACAGATTCACCGGGGCGCGCGTATTCAGGAGGTTCTCAAGCAAGCTCAGGATGAAACCTATACGGTTTCCGAAGAGGCGGTTTTACTGCTGGCCCTTTCTCATGGCGTATTCTACAATATGGAGCTTAATGAAATCAGCCAGGCTAAAAGGGATTTGCTTGAATATCTCCATACTATACAACCGGGCTCATTTCATGCAATTGAATCCATAGGTGAACTGAAAACAGAAGAAAGTGAAACTCTTAAACAAGCTATGGATGCTTTTTTGGAGGAATATTCCCATGCCGGAAAATGATCTTTTTGATATAAAAAAGCGCATAAACGCAGCTACTCAAACGAGCAAAATTACCCGCACTATGGAGCTTATTGCATCTTCGCGCCTTCAACGGGGCAAAATATTGCTCGCCAATTATCTGGACTGGTTTAATTCTATGAAGGATGCCTCCAAATGCCTGCCTGATTCATATTTTGAATCACCGGAAAACCTTCAAGCGGTTAAGAAAAAGGCTTATATAATATTCGGCGGCGGCAAAGGGCTTTCGGGCGCTTACAGCCCCAACCTTTTACAATATGCAAGGCCGATAGTTCCCGGCCATGATATTATTGCCGTAGGCAGTGCGGCTGAAGCGGCTTTTCCGGATTCATATGGTTTTTTCCCTGATGACCTGCCTTCTTTAAGCTATGCTAAAAGCATAGCCCGCAAGGCGCTGGATCTATATGAGAGCGAAGAAGTTCAGGAAGTATATATGCTCTATACCAAAGGGTTGAAACATGTTTCAGACAAGCTATTTCCTTTAGCGCGACCGAAAGAATATGACAGCGCTGTGATTATTGAACCGCCGGGGCAAATATTTTTCCCCGTATTATTTGAAGAATATTCTGCATCTGTCGTGTATGAAGCGCAGCTTCACGCCTTTATATCGGAGCAGGTTGCACGCGTTACCGCCATGGACAGCGCAACTAAAAATGCAGATGATATAGTAGAAAATTTGCAAGCCCGCTACAATCGTATAAGGCAATCCCGCATTACTCAGGAAATTATCGAGCTCAGCAATGTTGCAAGAGGAGATGGTTAACCAGTTATGAAAAATAAAGGAATTATTTCTCGGATAAATGGCCCTGTGCTTGACGTTCGCTTTCAAGAAAAACTGCCGGACCTTAATGAATTGCTTATTTCAAAAAGCGGCATTCATATGGAAGTGGCAGCCCATATTTCACCTATAGATGTGCGCTGCATAGCCCTTGACCCCATAGACGGTCTTTTTGCCCATGAAGAGGTTAGCGCAACAGGCGGCCCTATTACCATACCCGTCGGCGAAACCACCTTGGGAAGAACCATGGATGTTCTCGGCCGCCCAATAGACGGAAAAGGTCCTATTACAGCAGAGCGCTGGAGTATTCACAGAGAACCTCCGGAATTTACAGATATTAACCCAAACACCGAGTTTTTTGAAACCGGTATTAAGGTTATAGATTTGCTAACCCCTTATGCTAAAGGCTCTAAAATAGGATTATTCGGCGGCGCAGGCGTAGGAAAAACCATTCTTATTATAGAGCTGATCAACAATGTCGCCAGAGATTCGGGGGATTATTCTGTTTTTGCAGGCGTTGGCGAGCGCTCCCGCGAAGGCAGCGATATGATTCTTGATATGGAAAACACAGGCGCCCTCTATAATACCGCCCTCGCCTTCGGCCAGATGAACGAACCTCCGGGCTCGCGCTTTCGCGTAGCTCTTACAGGTCTTACCCTTGCAGAGTATTTCCGCGACGAAATGAATCAGAATGTACTTCTCTTTATTGATAATATTTTTCGTTATGTACAGGCAGGCAGTGAGGTTTCATCCTTGCTTGGGCGCATGTCCTCGGCAGTAGGCTATCAGCCTACCCTTGCCAATGAGCTAGGCAAGCTCCAAGAGCGTATTGCCTCTACTAAAAATGGCTCTATTACTTCTGTTCAGGCTGTTTATGTGCCGGCAGATGATTTGACTGACCCTGCTCCGGTTTCAATTTTTTCTCACCTTGATGCAACTACAGTTCTTTCCCGCTCTATTGCGGAAATGGGTATATACCCAGCCGTTAATCCTCTTGAATCCAGTTCAAGAATGCTTGACCCGAATGTTGTGGGAAAAGAGCATTTTGAAACCGCAAGAAAGGTTCAGGAATATTTGCAGCGCTACAATGAGCTTAAGGATATTATCGCAATTTTGGGCATAGATGAATTATCTGAGGAAGATAAGAAAACTGTCGCCCGAGCAAGGAGAATACAGCGATTTCTCTCCCAGCCCCTTAGCATGGCGGAGTCTTTTACGGGGATTCCCGGCCGCTATGTGCAGGTTGCTGATAATGTGCGCTCTTTCGGCGCAATTTTAAACGGTGATTGCGACCATATTCCGGAAGCCGCTTTCTTCATGGCAGGCGATATTGATGATGTATATAAGAAGGCGAAAAACTTATGAGTCCGTATTTATTGAAGATTCTTCTGCCGGATAAAAAAATATATAACCATAATATAATATCCATGACTATTCCCTGCGAAAACGGCCCGTTAACTGTTCTTGCAGGCCATGCTCCCATGACTGCCATGCTGGTAGAGGGCTCCGTTATAATCAAAACCGAGCAGGAAACTCTTGAAGCAATTATAGGTCAGGGTATTCTCCAGGTCGGCAAAAATACCGCTACTGTAATGGTATATTCTTTTAAATGGTCTGCCGATGAATCAGAGGAAGAAGTAACTGAGGAAACCGGTAAGGAAGACCTTATGCTTTAGAGCTTTATGAATTTTCACGATAAAACAGCCCGCTTTTAGGCGGGCCGTTTTTTAATTTCTGTATTTTAATGTTCATCAATATATGCCTGTAGCTGATTATGCCATTCCACCGTATCGTAAATATCGGGAGATGTGCTTTCATTAAACAGCAAATCCAGAAGATGCCTCGGGATTTTCCCTCCGATATACATTGATTTAATGCAGGAAACACAATATACCACAACATTTTCACAAGGCATTGAATCCGCCCTGCTCTTCATTTTTTCACGTACTCGCTCTATAGGCAGGCTCGGATAAAGATCATCGCCGCAACAAACAGACTTTACTCCGTGATTTTCTGTTTCAATTACTTCAATATTCATTTTATTCAGCAGAGACCTTACAGTTGAATGAACCTGAGGCTTCTCCCTTACAGGGCAGGCATCATGTATTGACATCTTTGTACCCGAATAATCAGGATATGCAAAATTATCTAATCTATCAAGCACTTCCCAAAATGAAATGGTACTGACGCCTTCATAAAGGCTCCTAAAGCGCCTGTCGCAGCCGGCGCATATGTTAATTATAAGAGAATTTCCCCCAACCTTCGGATCATGGCGGCAGCAGATTTTATGCAGCTCAACCTCTCCGTAATTTTTATTAAGAAAATCTAAAGCCTTTTTCTCCAAATCAGGCTTATAAATACTCAAAGCGCAGCCGGGATTAAAATAAGTTTTCCCCATATTCTCACCTCTTTATGCTTTATACATAAAATTATATCAGGTTTTTCAAAAGATTAACAGAGAATGTTAAGTTTAATTAAAATAGCATTGATTATATCAATCGCTTAAAATTTCTCCTGTTTCTTCCTCTCATGCAAAAAGCTCAAATCCTATATACCGGATTTGAGCTTTTTGCATTTCAATTTAAATTTTATTAAAATCACTGCCGCTTAGCCGCTATCATAAATTGGTGTATCATTGCCGCTGTTTCCGCTCTGGTAGCCGGAGCTTTCGGATCAAATATATTTCCCGTTCTCCCGCTAATTACCTGAGCTCTGTAAAGTATATCCGCAGCAGCCTGCGCATAGCCTGATATATTTCCCCTGTCATTAAATAAATTCCCTTGGCGGACCTGAGGCAGCGATATATTCGCATACGCCGCATAGCGCATGAGAATAGTGGCTATATCTTCTCTGCTGACGGGAGTATTCGGGCTAAAGGTATTTTTGCCTGTACCTGTTACTATTCCATTTTCAAATGCCCATGACACAGCATCTGAATACCACATATTCTGAGCCACATCAGCAAAAGGCGTTTTCGCAGCCCCCAAAGGCTTCCCTGCTATATTATGCAAAATTGTAACAAACATTGCCCTTGAAGTATTCATATTCGGCTCAAAAAGCATTGGCTGAGTGCTTGTGCCATACATCCACGAGTTAAGATATACAGCATTTACGCTATTATAAAACCAGTCAGACCTGCTAACATCAACAAAAGAGTTAACGGAGCCTAAAGGAACTTCATTTTCGCCTTCAATTACAACTGTATTGGCATTGCCTGCAATATTTCCGGTATTCCCGCTGATATTACCTATACCGCCTGTGATATTTCCGCCGTATTGTACGGCATTATAGTAAAATATTATATCCGTTGCGCTGCTTACCGAGTATCCGCTAAACCCCCGCGGTATGGTATTTACAATATTTCCATTATCTATGCTGTAGCCACTTAGCCTATATCCGTCTTTATGAGGAGGATATAAAATCGCTCTGCTTCCGGGCACGGTTTTCTCGGATATTATGCTTTCATCAATATTATTTCTAATATTGGTTTCAAAGCGTATATCATTATAAACAAGGATTATTTTATCGCCGCCTACACCTTCCGTTGCGGACATAATACTCTCACTTAAAGACAATTCATATCCGATTCTTGCCAAATTCGGAGCCTGATTGGAGCCTAATGCAACAGTTTCACCTTGCTTTACGGGTATAAAATAGTTTAGCAATATTGATGAATTTATGCCACCCAGCCGCATTTCCACCTCAACAAATTTATCTTCTATACGTGTGTAATAAATTTTAGCTATATTCTCACTTGGTGCCGCTTCAATATAATCAATATTGAAAGTCGGGGAAATAAGAATATATCTGTCCGGATATGCCTTATTAACCAATTCCGTCAGCTTGTCCACATCATAAAAATCATAGCTGTAAGGGAGATTTGCAGGTATCGACTCTATTACATATTCAATATTATCAATAGCTGTATCGCTGCCTTGAATAAATGCCTGCAATTTAATGCTACCTATATTATTTGTATACTCATACTCTTTAGCGGCAAGCGGAGATATTCCGTCCCATGTGACCTCCTCTGCGGCTGCATTTAAATGCGCATAGGATGCAATTTGCGGAAAATCAATGGCAGTCGGTATATATGCGGGCAGCGCTATAATTTCCGCTCCGATTATATCGCCTGTTACACTGTCTCTGCAAATTACAAGCTGATTACCCAGCGGCAGCCACAGATGAATGCTTTTATTTTCATCGGTAGTGGCTGTATATAAATAACTGCTCTTTGAGCCTTTGGCGCTAAATTCCAGCTGCCTGCCTTCATAATTATCCGTTGCGCTGACCATGCCCACGGTATCGCCGCCATAAGAAATTCCATTTTTTGCTCCATTTGTGTTTAGGGCATATATATTACCGCTGTTAATTGTAATTGTACCCAATGCTCCAGCTATTCCGCTTCCGTTAACTCCTGAGCCTATTCCTGTACCGTTCCCTTTTGCTGATATTATAGGATTTCCCAAAATAGTAATCATGCCGCTATCTCCGGCTGATCCGTTCTCAGATCCGCCGCTACCGATTCCCGCACCTAAGCTCCCGCTTTCGGCATAAACCTTTGCATTTCCATAAATATTAATTACTCCGCCGAAGCCTGAATTTTTATTTATGCTGCCTCCGCTGCCTATACCTGCACCGTTGCCTTCACTTATTGCGCTAACATCCGCATTGGCGCAAATAGTTATAATACCGCCATTACTGCCGCCAATCGCAGTATGCCCTCCTCCACCGCCAATTCCTGCTCCGTTACCGCCGCCTATTTTTCCACCGAGTTCACGAGCTACTGCCTTAACAATGCCGCCTTCCATTGTAATATTCCCACTTGATTGATTAGGCCCGCCGCCGATTCCCGCAGCATATGCCCCTCCCGTAGCATTTAAAACGCCTGAATTATATTCCTGTCCTTTAACAATCAAAGAAGCTGACTCAAGAACATTTATACCTGCCTGTGCAACATTTGACGGTGTTGCAACGCCATTGCATGTGAACTCATTAACAGTGCCGTCTAACAAAACAAGAGTCACATCGGATCCCGCTTTCAACTGCAATGGTGCCCTTGAATCTATTCCGGTGCCCGATGCACTTATGCCGATAACATTCTCCAAAATTAAAGTAGTTGAAATGTCCGTTTCCACTGTTATAATTCCAACATTGCCCACAAGCCTGTAAACCTTACCGCTTTCCGATATTGTTATGTTCGAGCTATCGTTTATATGCTCATAGTCAGGCTCATAAGCTGTGGTGGTTCCATCAGCATTATGCGCAGTATAAATAGCAGCAGCTTTTACTGTGGACAGCCCGAATTTTCCGCCAGATACCGGCGCCATTGCTATGATTCCAATCACCAGCAGCAATTTAAAATGTATTTTTATATTTTTTTTCATTGATATACCTCCAAAGCAGGAAAGTTTTTCTCATATATTCATTTACTCCGGTTTCTATTTTGCCCCGTTTCATATTCTGTTATATCAAAAATATCAAAGGTAATTTCTGTATTTTCTATCAGCCAAATAATATATTTCGATTTATATCAAATTATATTTGACATTTTACCATTATATCTATACAATTGTATTGCGTAAATTTATTTTCATAGGAGGAAACATGAAATCTATCAGCGCTTTACAAATATTCAAATGCTTAGCAGACACCTCCCGCCTGCAAATTATCAAATCCTTGATTAAAGAAGATATGTATGTTGAGCGGCTGGCCGGAAGGTTGAATCTTTCACCCGCAACCATTTCCAGCCATTTGAAAAAGCTGGAGGAAATCGGGGCAGTTCAATCCCGAAAGGAGCAGTACTATACTGTATACTCTCTCTGTCCTGATGTTTTTTCGCCCAACATTATTGATTTGATAAATAAAGAAAACAGCGGCACTGAAGAAGATGAGAGGGATGAAATTTATAGGCAAAAGGTTATCTCAACCTTCATGGCAGATGGAAAAATTGCCAAAATGCCTGCTCAGTTAAAGAAAAAGCTGATTCTTATTGAGGAAATCTGCCGCGCATTTGAAATGGGAAAATCCTACACAGAAAAAGAGATGAACATTGCAATAGCCGATTATTATGATGATTTTTGCATGGTGCGCCGGGTATTTATTGATTATGGCTTATTCAGCAGGGAAAATGGTATTTATCTAAAGCAATGCGGAAAAATATCAAATTTAAAAATGCCGAATACTTATTAATTCCGGTTTCTACGAAAAAAAGCTGCCCCCTTTTGGGACAGCTTTTTTATTTGAAATATCAAATTAATATTAGTATTGTTGAGCTGCAAGGCGTTTGTAAGCTGCAAGGCGAATCTTTGAATCAGCTTCAGCAGCTGCAAAGAGCTCTTCCGCCTGTTCAGGGAAAGCAACCTTAAGTGAGGAGTAACGAACCTCGCCTTCAATAAACTCCCTGAAACTTTCGGAAGGATCTTTTGAATCCAATGTAAACGGATTTTTACCTTCTTCAGCAACCTGTGGATTGAACCTATACAGATGCCAGTAACCGGAAGCAACGGCACGCTTGGTTTCTTCCTGTGTGAGACCCATGCCCGCTCTGATACCATGGTTGATACATGGAGCATAAGCGATTACAAGAGACGGTCCCGGATAGCTTTCAGCTTCCACAAGGGCTTTAATGGTTTGTGCTTGGTTAGAGCCCATACCGATTTGAGCAACATATACATAACCGTAGCTCATAGCCATCATACCAAGGTCTTTTTTGCGGATTTTCTTACCGGAAGCCGCAAATTTAGCAATAGCGCCGGTTGGTGTTGATTTAGAGGACTGGCCGCCTGTGTTAGAGTAAACCTCCGTATCAAATACGAGAACATTTACATCTTCACCGGAAGCAAGCACATGGTCAAGGCCGCCGTAACCGATGTCATAAGCCCAGCCGTCACCGCCGAAGATCCATTGGCTCTTCTTAGCGAGGAATTCTTTATTATTTAAAATATGCTTCTTAATAACATCAGCTTCACCTGAAAGGCTTAAGCCTTCAAGAACACTAACAAGATTTTCAGTAGCCGCTTTGTTTTTAATACCGTCATGAGCTGTTTCAAGCCAAGCATCTGTAACTTCCGCTAATTTAGCATCTGTTGCTTTTCCATTAAGAGCTTCCAGCTTAAGCACTAAGCCTTCGTGGATTTTCTTAACGGCTGTGAACATACCCAAGCCGTATTCGGCATTATCTTCAAACAGAGAGTTGCCCCAAACAGGACCCCTGCCGTTTTTATCAGTTGTATATGGTGTTGAAGGTGCACTGCCGCCCCAGATTGATGAGCAGCCTGTAGCATTTGCAATATACATTCTCTCACCAAAAAGCTGTGTTACGAGCTTAGCATAAGGTGTTTCACCGCAGCCTGCACAAGCGCCGGAGAACTCAAGATAAGGAACTTCAAACTGGCTGCCTTTTACGCTTTCTCTGTTTGCAGGATTTTCCTTCTCTGAAAGCTCAAGAGCGTATTCCCAGTTTTCCATCTGATTCATTTGAGTTTCAATAGGCTTCATAACAAGTGCTTTTTCTTTAGCCGGGCAAACATTGGCACAGTTGCCGCAGCCTGCACAGTCAAGCGTATCCACTTGCATTCTGTATTGATAGCTTTCAAAGCCTTTGCCGATTGCTTGCTTTGTATCAAAGCCTGAAGGAGCATTTTTCTTCTCTTCTTCACTTAAAAGAGCAGGCCTGATAGTTGCATGAGGGCAAACATATGAGCATTGGTTACATTGGATACAGTTTTCCATAATCCATTCAGGAACATCAACAGCTATGCCGCGCTTTTCATAAGCAGCTGTGCCTTGAGGGAAAGTACCGTCTTCTCTGCCTGCAAATGTGCTAACAGGAAGGTCATCGCCTTTTTGAGCGTTAACAGGGAATACAACCTTCTCAATAAATTCAGGAACTTTAACGCTTTCGGTTTTAGCGTCAACAGCATTTGCCCAGTCAGCAGGTATAGCTACCTTCTGGAATCTTTCAAGGCCGGCATCAACAGCGGCATAGTTCATGTTAACAATCTTTTCACCGCGCTTACCGTATGATTTTAAAATAGCATCTTTCATATAACCGGCAGCTTCATCTATAGGAATGATGTTTGCAAGTTTAAAGAACGCAGCCTGAAGCACTGTATTAATACGGTTGCCGAGGCCAATTTCTTTAGCAATTTCAGTACCGTTAATGATGTAGAGCTCAATATTGTGGTTGGCAATATGGCGCTTCATAGTAGCAGGAAGTTTTTCTGATAACTCAGCTTCACTCCAAACGCAGTTAAGAAGGAATTTACCGCCGTCCTTAAGGTCGGAAACCATATCATATTTATCAACATAAGAAGGATTGTGGCAAGCTACGAAATCCGCTGTTTTAACAAGGTAAGTGGATTTAATAGGCTTTTTGCCGAATCTTAAATGGCTGGTTGTAATACCGCCGGATTTCTTAGAGTCATAATTAAAATAGGCTTGAGCATACATATCAGTATGATCGCCGATGATTTTAATGGAGTTTTTGTTGGCGCCGACAGTACCGTCAGAACCGAGACCCCAGAATTTGCAGCTGATTGTGCCTTCTGCTGTAACATCAATTTCTTTACCCAAAGGAAGAGAAAGGTTTGTCACATCATCATTGATACCGATTGTGAACATTTTTTTAGGCTTGTCTTCTTTAAGATGGTCATACACTGCGAGAATTTGAGCAGGCGTAACATCCTTTGAGCCTAAACCGTAACGGCCGTTTGTGATATAAGGCTTAACATCTTTATCATAGTAAGCGGCGCAAACATCAAGGTAAAGAGGCTCAGCTAATGCGCCGGGCTCTTTAGTTCTGTCAAGAACGGCAATATTTTTAGCGCTTGCAGGAATAGCTTCAATAAGTTTATCAGCTCTGAAAGGTCTGTAAAGATGAACCTTTACATAGCCGACTTTTTCGCCCTTGCTTAATAAATAATCAATGGTTTCTTCAATAGCATCACAAGCTGAGCCCATGGAAACAATAACTCTTTCAGCATCGGGAGCGCCGTAGTAATTGAAGAGCTTATAATCTCTGCCTGTAAGTTTGCTGATTTCTGCCATATATCCTTCAACGATTTCAGGAACGGCATCGTAGAATTTGTTAGAGCTTTCTCTGGCTTGGAAGAATATGTCAGGATTTTGAGCAGTACCTCTGAGAACAGGTCTTTCAGGGTTTAAAGCGCGTTTTCTGAAAGCATCAACCGCATCATAATCAACGAGTTTAGCTAAATCATCATAATCAAGCGTTTCAATTTTTTGAATTTCATGAGATGTTCTGAAACCGTCAAAGAAATGAAGGAAAGGTACTCTACCCTTAATAGCCGCAAGGTGAGCAACCGCGCCTAAATCCATAGTTTCTTGAACATTGGCGGAAGCGAGCATGGCAAAACCGGTTTGGCGGCAAGCCATAACGTCAGAATGGTCACC
>JGI994J12354_10005065_pt1 | contig 11502 bp, 10 predicted proteins | sample IntmicLarv3ML3BL_FD_12354 | JGI IMG/M metagenome (IMG submission 12354) | reverse complement strand
ATTGTGGGCGGCGGAGTAGGCAACCTTATTGACAGGGTTATAATGGGCTATGTTGTGGATTATCTTGATTTCAGCGCTGTTTTTGGCTTCCCGGTGTTCAACTTTGCTGATTGCTGTGTGGTGGTCGGCGCTGTACTGCTTATGATTTACATGCTTATCTTTGATAAAAAAGCAGAAAAAGAAAAAGCCGCACCCAAGGGAGAAGCATAAATGCAGATTTTTGAAATTACAGCCGAAAACGAAATGGCCGGTACAAGGATTGATGTTTTTCTTGCCGAGGTTATGGAGAATCAGACAAGAAACTCTGTCCAGCGGCTTTTGGAGGAAGAAAAAGTAACAGTAAACGGCAAGATAGTGAGCAAAAGCTACAAAATAAAAGGCGGAGAAAGTATTTTTGTAACAATGCCGCCGCCCAAAAGCGGAGAAGTAGAAGCACAGAATATTCCGCTTGAGGTAGTTTATGAGGACGATGACCTGCTTGTGATAAACAAGCCTAAGGGTATGGTTGTTCATCCCGCAGCCGGTAATGAGGACGGTACGCTTGTAAATGCTCTTTTGTGGCACTGCGGTGAAAGCCTGTCGGGGATAGGCGGAGTTGTACGGCCGGGTATAGTCCACCGAATAGACAAGGACACCAGCGGACTGCTTGTTGTAGCCAAGAACGACAATGCCCACAGAAGCTTATCTGAGCAAATAAAAGCGCACAGCGTAACAAGGCTTTATCATGGTATTGTTTACGGCAGAGTGAAAGAGGATGCAGGTACTGTTGATGCACCTATAGGCCGTCATCCCAGAGACCGCAAAAAAATGTGCGTGACAGAGCGCAATGCAAGAGAAGCTGTGACACATTTTGAGGTAATTGAGCATTTGGAAGGCTTTACATATTTGGCTCTGAAGTTGGAAACAGGCCGTACACACCAAATACGTGTGCATATGGCATATAAAGGCTTCCCCATTGCGGGAGACCCTGTATATGGCCCCAAAAGGGTTATAACAAGCCTTGACGGGCAGTGCNTGCATGCAAAGGTTTTGGGGTTTGTACACCCGGTAACAGGCGAATACATGGAGTTTGAAAGTCCATTGCCCGAATATTTTGCCGAATTTATAAGAAAGAAAAAGACTGATTTGGGAGAGGACTAAGCTGAAATGAGCCTTAAAATATCTGACTTTATTATAATGAGCGATGTTGACAAAACGCTTATTACAGTTGACGGCGAAATTCCCGAAAGGAATATAACGGCTATAAACCGTTTTGTGGCTAAGGGCGGCAGGTTTGCCATAGCCTCCGGCCGTGCGCCTGTTTGGATACAGAAATTAGCAGAAAAGCTGCCTATAAATTTCCCATGTGCGCTTATAAATGGTGGTGTGCTTTACGATTTTCAGCAGAAAAAGTCTGTATGGGAGCATTATCTGCCAGATGAAGCAAAAAAGCATGTTGAAGCTTTGGCTAAAGACCTGCCATATGCAAATATTATAATTATGACATTAGAAGGCTACTGCATAATAAAGGATGACACCGAGCTCAAAGGAATCTCGCAGGAGAGATGGGCAAAATGGAAGAGCGCAAGCATTAAAACGCTTGACTGGCGCGAAATAAAAGAAAAATGGTGCAAGGTTTTGTTTTTTATAGATGAAGAGGATTTCCCCAAGACAAAAGACTATTTTGATACACGCAGATTTGCAGGGGTCGAGTTTGTGCCGTCTGACCCGAGGTTATACGAAATGATGCCCGAGGGAATCTCCAAGGGTGGGGCAATTAAAAAAATGTGCGATCTTTACGGCCTTAAAATTGAGCAGTTTGCGGCAATAGGCGACTTTTATAATGATGCCGACATGATAGAGACAGCGGGACTGGGTGTGGCTACAGCAGGCGCACCCGACGAAATAAAAGCATATGCCGATTATATAACAGGCCCGCATGAAAACGGCGCTGTCGCAGACCTTATTGAGTATCTTGAAGATAAGTATGAATAGTTGGCCGGTATTTTTAAAAATATTTTAAGAGGGTGAATATATGCCGTCAACAATGATTCATTTGATGACAGCGCATGAGCTGGAGCAGGAAGTCTCCACTTTGTTTTGGGTTGGCAATTTTGCCCCTGACTATACAAATGATAGAGAGCTAAAGGACAAAATACATTTGCGTGTATCGGATGACCGCTGGGGTGAGCTTAAAACATTGCGGGATAAAATAGATATGGAAAACCCGTTTGAGCGTGGATGGTTTTTGCATTTGTTTATCGATGCCTGTTGGGATGAACATGAGCTTATGGAATATAAAAGCTATGCGGAATCGTTCGGCAATGCAGAAAATTGGTTTTCGGGCTACAGGAACGAGATTGGCCTTGCTACATATTATTTGTATCACCATTTGCCGTGGGCAAAACAGGTTTGGGATTTAATAAAAAATGCAGATTTAAGCATGATTAACACTAGCCTGCCAATCTCGCAAAGTGATGCCGGGTGGTATAGAGACAGGGTTGTTGCCAGGCATTTTGAAAGTGAAGCCAACATAAAGCCTGAATTTTTTACATATGATAAAATTTTGAATTTCTCGCAAAATACTGCTGCAAGGTATAAGGCCTGGCTGATGGAATAATATTGGTGACGGATGAAAAAACAAAAAAGCAAAGGGAAACCGTACAGGCATCCCTTTGCTTTTTTGTTTTTATGCAGCTTTAAATTTATTTCCCTACAACTTTTTTAAGCATATTAGTAAGCTCGTTTTTTACATCCAAATTAGCGATAGGGTCACGGTTTGCACCCCATTTAGCTTCCAAAGCGAATATGCGCTCTGCATCAGCGGCAGTAAGCTTTCCACGCTCCTGCTCATCGTGAATCCACTGCGGGAAGCTGCCTATCCAGTAATCCTTGCAGCCGATATCCTCGGGACAGCGCTCGATTTTATCCCAGTCAAGTCTGTCATAAACAAGGCGTACATTGTCAGTTTCGGGTGTACCGCCTTTGCCTATAAATATCTCCAGAATGGGGTCTATGTGCATAACACCATAGCCTGCGTACGGCTCTTGTTTGTTGCGCTCGTCAAGTTCTTTATGAACAGTTACGCCGACAACCTCGCAAATGTAATTTACCCATCTTTTACCCAGATAATGCTTGTGCAAAACCTTGGCTTCCAGGTTTACAGGGCATTCAACAATGCCATCCGGCTTAACCTGCTCAGAGGGGAGAGCGGTAAGACCCATAACATCAATTTCGTTTATACCTTTTGGAATAGGCATGCCTGCAATCCAGCTTTCACGCAGCAGGTTGTAGCCGTAGTAGCTTATTACGCATTCGGGTATTTCCTCAAGGTTGCAGTAACCCTGTTTTATACCGTCACGGTATTCATTCTCGCGCTGATCCCAGTTGTCCTCAAACAAGTTTGACAGTGTGAACGAGAAAAAATTGTGGCCTATACATGTTCCCATAGTAGTGGGAGTTATGTTTACATTGCCTTTTTTGTCCACAGTGCTTACAAAGTAAGCTACCTGCGGCGGCTGTATCCACCTGTGGTGAGCGCCATTTAGCTGGCCGTCAACAATTTTATATTTTGCAAATTCCATAAAAGCAACATCCTTTCAATCATTAGGTAAAATTTAACAACTAATTTAATATTTAATTGTTACAATATGCTTATGATTATATATTAATTTTTTCTGCAAAGCAATAAGTTAAGTATGCAAATGTTGTGAAAAGTATAGAAAAAAATAAAAGTTAAAAAATATATATTTATTTACTTACAAAAAACTTGAATTTGCACAAATATTATTTATATTTTATATTTTAGGTTTTTTGGCAATGTGGTATTATTTAATATAACAAGAGTAATATTGCAGGCAAAATTAAAATAAGACAAACTTTTTGAATTTTGTTTGCTGTATACTGAAAAATATTGTTTTAAAATAATATAATTTTTAGGAGGATTTTATAATGGCAATACCTGTTAATCCATATACAGCGCCAAAAGGGCCTGTTAAAATTTCTGACGGCAGTGAGTATCTGCCCGGAGCAAAGCCGGGTGTAGTTGTAGAAAAAGGCGAATTTATTTTTGGGTCTGTAGGACTTGACCACGGACACATTATGTCTATGACAAAGGAGCTTATTGCTGCCGGCGGTGTATGTAAGGCTGTATATGACCCCGACCCCAAAAAGGTTGAAAGATTTGTCAAAGCTTTTCCGGATGTAAAAGTAGCTGCAAGCGAAGAGGAAGTGCTGGGCGATAAAGAGATAAAAATGATAGCCTCTGCCTGTATTACCTCCCAGCGCGCCGATTTGGGTCTGCGTGTAATGAGTGCCGGCAAAGACTATTTTACAGACAAAGCTCCGCTTACATCTATGGAGCAGCTTGCCGCAGTAAGAGCTAAGGTAAAAGAGACCGGTCTTAAATATATGTGCTATTTCGGCGAGCGTGTTCACTCCGAAAGTGCAAACTTTGCAGGATATCTTATTGAATCCGGCGCTATCGGACAGGTTGTCCAGGTTCTCGGCCTTGGTCCGCATTATCTTATGCCCGAGGGCAGGCCAAGCTGGTTCTTTGAGCGTGAGTATTTCGGCGGAATCCTCTGCGATATAGGCAGCCATCAAATAGAGCAGTACATGTTCTTCTCCGGCAACGAGGATGCTACAGTTGTACGCTCCAACATAGCCAACTTTGCCAACCTGCAATACCCCACATTCGAGGACTACGGCGACGCTATGCTTGTAGGCGAAAACGGCGCTGTCAGCTACTTCCGTGTTGACTGGTATAACCCCAACTCCGCTATAAATGTAAGGGGCGGCGGTCAGATTTTGCTTGGAACAAAAGGCTTTATTGACAGACGCAGCCACTTTGACCCTGCAACAGGCAAAAGTGTGGGAGAGCTGTTTATGGCTAACGATAAGGGTGAAATCGGCTTTGAAATTGCAGGAAAGGTTGGCTTCCCGTTCTTTGGCCAGCTTATACTGGATGTGCTTAACCGCACAGAAACAGCAATGACACAGGACCATATGCTGAAAGCTGCTGAGCTTAGCGTTCAGGCGCAGATGCAGGCTGTCAAAATTTCTGACATTACAAAAAAAGCAAATATCTAATATGCCTTAACCGAAAGGAGCTTTTGATATGAATGATTTTTTAGAACTTTGCCTTAAGCGCCAGAGCTGCCGTACATTTAGCGGACAGCCTGTAGAGCATGAAAAGCTGCTTAAATGCGTGGAGGCAGGACGTCTTGCACCATCAGCCTGCAACAGCCAACCCTGGAGCTTTGTTGTTGTAGAAAGTCCGGAAATGGTTGCCGAGGTTGCGAAATGCGGCCAACAGATTGATATGAACCCGTTTCTCTCCAAGGCAGGCGCATTTATAATCATTTTGGAGGAGCATGCTGTTCTTATGAAGCGTGTGCGTTCTATTATGGATAGCCAGTATTTTGCCAAGGGTGATTTAGGTGTCGCAACTATACAGGTATGTCTGGAGGCTGAAAGCCAAGGACTGGGCAGCTGTATAATCGGCATTTATGACAGGGAAGGCCTTTGCAATCTTTTGGATATTCCAATGGAAAAACAGTTTGGTGCTTTGATTGCTATTGGTTACCCCGAGGAGGGGACAAAGCTTCGCCCCAAAACCCGCAAGGCTGTTGAAGATATAACAAGATTTGTATAGATAAAGCTAAAAAAGGCATTGGGTTTTTACCCGATGCCTTTTTGCGCTAAAATATATTTTGATATATTTGAAAAGCTGTTTTGCTGCTACATATCAAGAAAATCAGGAGTATCCTCGACAAATTCGCAGGGGAGTCCTATTTTTTTAAAATATTTTACCATTTTTATACATGCAAATTTTTCGGTGGAATAATGTGTACCCGAAATTATATTTATGCCGTGAGCTTTTGCAGCCTTGTGTGCTTCTATAGCCGGGGAATATCCTGTGTTGTCCGCAGCCACCCCTGTTACAAATGTATTAAGGCCTTTTTCGGCCAGAATTTCATATACCTTTACATCATTTCCGCCACCTGCAACAAATGCCGCTGTGCCGCGTTTTATTTCTTCATCACCATAAAGATACAGCTTGGCCTCGTGACCTATGGCGCTTTCCAGACTTTGCTTTAGTTCGTGTACAGTTTCGTGATTTGTAATGCAGTAAGCACCTACATTGCAGCCATGATTTTGGTAAAATTCGCCCACCATGTCAGCACCTACAGCTTTTGCCAGATTAACCGAGGTGGAGTAAGTACCGTTTTTATCAAGAGGTGTGTGCAGTGTATACAGCGATATATGCCTTTTTGCCAGAGATTCCAAATATTTGTCAGGGATTCCCGTAAAAGCAGGCATACCGGAAATGTTCCATATCATAGGATGATGGGTAAAAAGAAGCGCATTGGAAATATCACTGCTGCAAAGTTTTTCCAAAACATTTTCAGACGGAAAAACAGCAGTATAAACACTTTCGATTTTTTCGGTATTATCCAGGACAAGTCCCATATAAGACCGCTGAAAGCTTTCGGTGTAATAATCGTTAAATTCAAGATTGCTCCAGTCATCCGAGCAGTTTTGAAGAATAAAATCCTGACCTAACATACTATACAGGGCTTGGGAAATCATAAAGCACGCCTCCTGCAAAAAATATTTACTGTAAAAACAAAGATATTATGTCAAATTGCATATAAGACACCTGAGTTTTACTCTTATATTAATAGTTTATCACAAAATTGCTTCACTTACAATGAAAGTTTAGATAATTTATCCATTGAATATATGTTCTGTGTGTGTTATACTATTTTACGTTGAAAAATGCTGAATCTGTTTTTTAGTTGTTTGTTCATATATAATATAGTTTCATTAGTGGCATATGTATTGATTTGGAGGGTGTTTTTTTGGCAAGAGATAAAATTATTATTAAAGGTGCGCGCGAACATAACCTAAAAGGTGTGGATATTGTTCTGCCAAGGGATAAGCTTATTGTTTTTACAGGACTTTCAGGCTCGGGCAAGTCCTCGCTTGCATTTGATACTATTTATGCGGATGGGCAGCGCCGTTACGTAGAAAGCCTTTCCAGCTATGCAAGACAGTTTTTGGGGCAGATGAGCAAACCCAAGGTTGACAGCATAGAGGGACTTTCCCCCGCAATTTCCATAGACCAGAAGACAACCTCGAAAAACCCGCGTTCTACCGTGGGAACAGTTACCGAAATATATGATTATCTAAGGCTTTTATATGCCAGAGTAGGTGTTCCGCACTGCCCTGTCTGCGGCAGAGAAATACAGCAGCAGACAATAGACCAAATGGTCGACAGGGTTATAGATCTGCCGGAAAAAACAAGGGTACAAATACTTGCACCTGTAGTGCGGGGAAGAAAAGGGCAGCATGTCAAGGAGCTTGATGCTGCACGCAGAGCAGGATATGTAAGGGTGCGTGTGGATGGCGCAACATATGATTTGTCTGAAGATATAAGCCTTGATAAAAACAAAAAGCATACTATAGAAATAGTAGTGGACAGGCTTGTAATAAACAGCGATATTCGCTCCCGCCTTGCCGATTCTCTGGAAACGTCTGTAAATGTTTCCGGCGGTATGGTGACTGTTGATGTTATAGATGGTGAGGAAATTACATTCTCCCAGAATTATGCCTGCCCTGAGCACGGTATAAGCATAGATGAGCTTGCACCCAGAATGTTTTCCTTTAACAATCCGTTTGGTGCCTGCCCCAAATGCACAGGACTGGGCATTTTCCTAAAGGTTGACCCTGACCTTATTTTAAGNGACAAAAACCTTTCNGTCAGGGAAGGAGCAATAAAAGCATCCGGTTGGTATTTTGCGGACGGCGGCATTGCCCAAATGTACTACGAAGCGTTGGCAAAGCATTATAAATTTTCGCTAGATACCCCTGTAAAGGATTTGCCTAATGAAATAATTGATATTTTGCTGTACGGCACAAAGGGTGAAAAGCTTACCATGCACAGGGATAATGGCATGGTAAACGGCACGTATACCAACAGCTTTGAGGGTGTTATAAACAACCTTGAGCGGCGCTACAGGGAAACCGGCAGCGACTGGATGCGGGAAGAGATTGCTCTGTGCATGTCCGAGATGAATTGCCCTGAATGCGGCGGAGACAGGCTGAAAAAAGAATCGATGTCTGTTACGGTTGCAGGAATAAGCATTATAGATTTTTGCAGAATGTCTATAGAAAAAGCGCTTGACTTTGTTGAAGATATGAAGCTTTCCGAAAGAGATATGCTTATAGCAGGGGAAATACTGAAGGAAATAAAGGAAAGATTGACATTTTTGAAAGGTGTGGGACTTGGATATCTTACACTGTTTAGGGTTTCGGGTTCACTTTCCGGCGGCGAAAGCCAGCGTATACGGCTTGCTACACAAATAGGTTCGTCGCTTGTAGGTGTGCTCTATATTCTCGATGAACCCAGTATAGGCCTGCATCAAAAGGACAACGACAAGCTTATTGCGGCGCTGAAAAACCTGCGTGACCTTGGCAATACGCTTATAGTTGTAGAGCATGATGAGGACACAATGCGTGCGGCAGACTATATAGTTGATATAGGCCCCAGAGCCGGAATACATGGGGGAGAAGTTGTCTGTGCGGGAACAATAGATGAAATAATAGACTGCGAAAATTCGCTTACCGGCCAGTATTTAAGCGGTAAAAAGGAAATCGAGGTTCCGGCTAAGCGCAGAAAACCCAATGGGAAATTCCTGACAGTAAAGGGCGCTGCAGAAAACAACCTGAAAAACATAGATGTAAAAATTCCGCTTGGGATTATGACAGCGGTTACAGGGGTTTCAGGATCGGGCAAGTCATCGCTTGTAAATGAGATTTTGTACAAAAAGCTTGCACACGACCTAAACAGGGCAAAGGCTTTTGCCGGCAAGCATAAGGAAATGCTGGGGATAGACCAGCTTGACAAGGTGATAGCTATTGACCAGTCGCCGATAGGCCGTACACCTAGGTCCAATCCTGCGACATATACAGGAATGTTTACTGACATACGCAATGTTTTTGCGCAGACCAATTCCGCAAAAATGCGCGGATATACTGCCGGGCGATTTTCGTTCAATGTTAAGGGCGGCAGGTGCGAGGCCTGCGAGGGCGACGGAATTATAAAAATAGAGATGCACTTTCTGCCTGATATTTTTGTGCCGTGTGAGGTGTGCAAGGGCAAGCGCTACAACCGCGAAACACTGGAAGTTAAATACAAAAACAAAACTATTTATGATGTTTTGGAAATGACGGTTGATGAGGGACTTGAATTTTTTGATAATGTGCCCAAAATCAGGCGCAGGCTGCAAACGCTGTGCGATGTGGGATTGGGGTATATAAAAATCGGGCAATCCTCTACAACGCTTTCGGGTGGCGAGGCGCAGCGTGTAAAGCTCGCTACAGAGCTCTCGAAAAGGCCTACAGGACAAACTGTATATATTCTGGATGAACCTACTACAGGACTTCACAGTGCGGATGTACACATGCTTATAGCTGTGCTGCAAAGGCTGGTGGATACAGGCAATACAGTTATATTGATCGAGCATAATCTTGATGTTATAAAAACAGCAGACTTTGTGATAGACTTAGGCCCTGACGGTGGAGATAAAGGCGGAAAAATAGTCGTGCAGGGGACACCTGAGCGGGTTGCCAAATGTGCCGAATCTTATACAGGGCAGTATTTGAAAAAAATGTTTGATAAAAAAACAAAATAAGCGACAGCTTTTGCTGTGAATACAAAAACACACATGGATTTTTAAATTCATGTGTGTTTTTTCTGCAAAAAACAAAGTCCCTCCTTTTCAGGAGAGACTTTGAAACCAACAAAAATATTCTGTCGATTTTATATTATTGCTCTTCTTTCATTTTTGCAAAACATTCGCTGCAGTATACAGGCCTGTCTTCTCTTGGGCGGAAAGGAACTTTTGCGTCAGTTCCGCAGGAAGCACAAGTAGCAATGAACATTTCTCTTTCGGGCCTGGAACTGTTTTTGCGTGCGTCACGGCAGGGTTTGCATCTCTGAGGCTCGTTTACAAAGCCTCTTTCAGCGTAGAATTCCTGCTCGCCGGCTGTGAAAGTAAATTCTGATCCACAATCTTTACAGTTGAGCGTTTTGTCTTCGTACATGTTTTTACCTCGCTTAAAGTATTGGTTTTACCCGTGGATCTTAAAACGCTGTTCCAAGGCCATGGGCATTATTAGAACAATTCGGCTAAACCCAATTATCCTAAACATGAAATTAAACAGGACAGACCGAAAAATAAATAAATAAAAGTCTGCCATGAGCACAAAACGGGCATAGCCGCTTTGCAAGTTCGCAAGCTATAGCTCGCGAAGGTCAGGAGTCTGACCGAAGTTTTCGTCTTACTCTTTGCAAGGCATTGTCAATAGCTTTCGTAGAAGCATTCAAAAATTCAGAAGACTGTTCATATGTGTAGCCTTGTAGATAAAGCCTCAAAACACGCCGCTCAAAATCTGACAAAAGGGTTTGAATCTTTAGTCTGCGCAGAGAAGATTTTTCCATATCCAGATAAGTGTCACCTACCTGGTCGCAGTAAGAACCGGAGAACGCCAAATGCAGTTCAAGTTCATCAATTTCGTCAATATTAACATCAGACCGCAAATTTTTCAAATGTTTTTTTAAAAACGAAACCATGGAATTCTGTATGCAGGTTATGGCATATGTGTTAAACTGATTTCCCGATTCGGCTCTGTAATTTTTTACAGCTCTAAACAGAGTAATCATGCCTTCTTGCAGTAAATCCTCGCGGACTGCGCCATAAGCTCCGGAATATTTTGCGGCACAGGCCTGTAAAACAGACATATACCTGTTAACCAAAGCATCAAAAGCGTCAGTATTACCGTTCTTTATCAGGGCAACAAGCTCAACATCCGAAGAGTTGTCCCGCAAAGTGGAGTCCAAAGGAAGCATTTTATCACCAAAAAGTATAATTAACAACCTATGCGGTAAAAAAGCCAAAAGAAAAGCACTTTTGAAATTATTTTACACTCAAACAATCAATTTTTTTAATAAAAAACGATTGTCTATAACCGCAAATTAATATTACTCTAACTAAGATAAATTGTCAATAGTTATCAGTATATATTGTAAAAAAATGACGAGCGATAAGGTGTATTTATGTTGAAATTCACAAAAAACGGCAAAACTATGAAAGCCATATAGCTTCATTGTTTTGCCGCAATGTTATGGCTAGTTGCCTTTTCTTATCTCAGCACGTCTTATTTTTCCGCTTATAGTTTTTGGCAGTTCCGGCACAAACTCTAAAATACGGGGATATTTGTAAGGTGCTGTTTGCTTTTTGACATAGTTCTGAAGTTCTTTCGCAAGGGCATCGCTTGGGGAATAGCTTTGTGTTAAAACAACAGTAGCTTTTACAACTGTTCCGCGGTCGGGGTCCGGGGCACCTGTTACAGCGCATTCGAGTACGGCAGGGTGTTCCATAAGAACGCTTTCAATTTCAAATGGGCCTATACGGTAGCCGGAGGATTTGATAACATCGTCAGTACGGCCTACAT
>JGI994J12354_10005064_pt1 | contig 11502 bp, 10 predicted proteins | sample IntmicLarv3ML3BL_FD_12354 | JGI IMG/M metagenome (IMG submission 12354) | reverse complement strand
GACGCCCGGCTGGAGCTTCTCCAGCACGACCGGCCCGATGATATGTCAATGGCCGACCACGAGTTCATCGAACAGGCTCTAAACTTCATCGTCGCTTTCAACCTTCTCGACCAAAGAGAGGTAACTTATGTAAAAATGGCTCGAAAAATCGAGGCCCGTGTTCTCAAGGGTTTTTTGACCTCTATCGTCCAAAACTTTTGTATAAAAGATGGCCGAATCGAGACCATAAGCCTAAAAATCGGCGTAGACCTGCGATTTGTCTACAAAGATGAGGAAACGTAAAAACACCCCGGAACCGCTTGTGACAACGGCTTCCGGGGCTATTTTTTTGCCTATCAAAATCATTTATACTATGAGCATCGCGTCTCCGAATTGAAAGAAATTGCTACGATGCTTGATCCCCATTACCAATCCGCCGCCGCAAAGAATATTGCGGAGTGTGAACGGGCATACGAACGCATGTATTCCGGCATAACCGCTCTAAGAAGCAATGACAAAGCCTACTCCGCTTTTACACTCGCAAACAGGGCGATGTTCATGCAAAGAGTGCATCTTCGTATGCAACAACATACTTCCGACATTGACCGTTATCCCGATGATGAGCAAATAGCCAAACTGCTACAGAACATGAACTACCGCCAACAAGATGACAAAGATAGCAGATGGCGTCCGTTCCAGATTGCGTTTCTCTTGATGGATATAAACTCCGTTATATACGATGAATCGCCTGAACGTGACATCGTAGACTTAATTTGGTTTCCCACAGGCGGCGGTAAAACTGAAGCTTATCTTGGATTAACGGCTTTTACAATATTTTATCGGCGTTTGACTCATCTTTCGGAATCGGGCGGTACTGCCGTAATAATGCGGTATACCTTGCGATTGCTTGCGGCACAACAATTTACCAGAGCGGCAACGCTTATTTGTGCGTGTGAATATATCAGGCAGGACTGCGAAGCGAGAAGACGTGTTTATCCTTCATATCCGCTGGGAAAGGAACCGATTACCATAGGTCTTTGGATCGGAGGAAGCCACATTCCCAATAAAAATGAAGGTACAAGCAGTGCCAAATATTATCTTGATAAGTTGCTTGCCGTTAAAGATCACTACCAAGTCAGAAATGAAAAAGACCGTAACAATAAATTTCAAGTTTTAAAATGTCCGTGGTGTGGGACAAAACTTGTTAAAGACGACAAAGATAAAAAGCTCGTCGGTTCATGGGGATACAAAATGCGGGACGGCAAGCATTTTTATATATCCTGCACCCACGAGGACTGCGATTTTACGGCAAGACTTCCAATTCAAATAATTGACGAGGAGCTTTATGATAACCCTCCAACGCTTCTGTTCGGAACTGTGGATAAATTCGCCATGTTGCCGTGGGATGGTCGCATAGGTTCGTTTTTTGCCGTTGGAAGCGACGACCGCTCCCCGGAACTTATCATCCAAGACGAACTCCACCTCATATCGGGCGCGCTTGGTACCATTGTCGGATTGTATGAAACAGCCGTTGACGCAATATGCAGCCAAAAAGGGGTGCGTCCGAAAATTATCGCTTCGACGGCTACAATCAGAAGAGCCAAAGAACAATGTTCGGTTCTCTATAATAGAGATGTCGTTCAATTTCCGGCTCCTGGATTGAATTCCGGCGATTCGTTTTTTGCCCGTGAAGCCGAAATTTCCTTTGAAAATGGCGTGTTCGGGCGCAAATATGTCGGATTGATGCCTTCGGGTAAAACGAAAGCTATGATGGAAATTCGATCAATGGCAGCTCTTTTGCAACGGATTCACATGATGAAGTTGCCTGATGAAATGAAAGATAAGCTCTGGACGCTGACGGCATATTTCAACAGCCTGAAAGATATTGGTAAAGCATCCACGCTTGTGGAAGATGACGTTAAAGACTTTATTATTAGAACCGCAAACAGGTTGTTCGCCCCGCGTCGTATGATCGTCAGTGCGGACGAGCTTACAAGCCGTGTGACTACTACGGAATTGAATGAGACATTGGATAAACTCGAAAAGCTGGAGTATTCACAAGCAAATAGGGACAACAAGCGCTATGCTTCCAATGTTCTGCTTGCTACAAATATGATTTCGGTTGGTATTGATGTTGCCAGATTGAACGTTATGCTCCTTATAGGGCAGCCGAAATTGACAAGCGAGTACATACAAGCATCCAGCCGTGTCGGGCGCTCGTTCCCCGGAGTCGCTTTTGTCCAGTACGATGCGACAAAGAGCCGTGACCGTTCCCATTACGAACAATTCAGATCGTACCACGAATCATTCTATCGTTTTGTTGAACCGACGGGAGCCACTCCGTTTTCGAAGCCCGCGCGGGAAAGAGCGTTACACGCTGTCGTAACATCCATGATTAGGCAACGTACAGGGTTATCTGAAGATAAAGATGCCGTGTATTTCGACAAGGATTATTTTGCGGATGCCGTTCGTGAAACCGAGCAGTTTATTATTGAAAGGATAAAACAAATCAACACTCGTGCCGAAAATGGGCTTGAGGATGATATTGAAGATGTTAAAACTGAAATCAAGGAATTCATTGACGAATGGCAGAAAAACGCCAAAGCTGCGGACGAAACTAAAACTCCGTATTATTTCGGGCGCAGATTTATGGTTGTTCCGCCGAGTGCGGGAGTAGGCAGATTATTACGGCAATATAATTCCGCAGGCAAAGACAACTCAATCGAAACTCTTACCTCCATGAGAAATGTGGACACTCAGGTTTTTGGAGAAATCGTGATTTGGGAGGGGAAATAAATGGAATATCAGATTAAGGATAAGGTTGCCCTTAATAAGGTTACGCATTCCGTAAGAGCGGCACAAGCGGTGCTTCAATATGGTGTCGGAGCAATGGCAGATTTTCCGGATCAAACGCTGATTACCGCCGCTCCCGAAACGTGGAGCGAAACTCAGCGTATTTCCGATGACCGTTTTGCAAAAGCATTAGGTGTTGATTATTTTGCCCTGCCGACAAAGATTTCCTATTCACGTTTTCCGGAATGGTATTTTTGTCCCAAGTGCCGGAAGTTTCAGCCTATCGGGAAATGGATATCCGAATACCAAAAACGCGAAAAACAAAGGGTTCTCGAATTTGATCCGCATATGGCAAAGCATATGACATGTATGGATTGCAAACAGGACTTGGTGGTTGCCCGTATCGTTACCGTTTGCGAGCACGGACACATGAATGATTTTCCGTGGGTAGAATGGGTTCATAAGCAAAGCAAGAAACCCATCTGTGGGAATCCGTCGCTTTCATTTAAAACAGGTGCTTCCGGAACCGAGGGGCTCGAAGGCTTAAGTATTTCGTGTTCTTGCGGAGCATTTACCACTCTTAAGGGCGCATTCGAAAAAGACTGCTTTGAAAAGCTCGATAAAGATGCCGATGATGGAGTTTTCCGTTGCGAAGGCGGTCATCCCCACAAGAACGTAAAAGAAAAGTGCATCTTATATCCGAGAACAGCACAGCGTGGTTCATCATCTGTTTATTTTCCGGTAATTTATAGTTCTTTGGTTATCCCACCGTATGCCAACAAACTCAATATTAGAATTGAAAAGAGTGGTGCATTCGCGGATTGTGAAGCCACGCTTTCCAAATTACCTGAAATGCGAAAGATGATTCTTGAAAGTCATTTCACAAAATGGGTAGGGGATATTGCCCAAGAGGTTGGTGCGCCACGAGCCAGCGTAGAATCTGTCTTGAGAAGAAAATGGTTTGACAACGGAAACGCTGAAATTGATATAACAAGCGTTAAATATAGAGCCGAAGAATATGAAGCTCTCAGCGGTGAAATAAGTACACCGTCAGGTGCGTTAGGTGATTTCTCAAGAGAAGGTATTCGCAAAGAACTGTTTCAAGACAAACTCTCCCATGTCAAAGCCGTCTCTTTGATTGATAAAGTCAGGGTGGTTAATGCACTAATCGGCTTCTCTCGTATCAATCCTGTGTCCGGCAAAGACGATGACGGCTTCGTTCACATTAAGGAGCAGGAAACTCGTTGGTATCCGGCTTATGAAGTGCGTGGTGAAGGCATATTCATTGAATTTGAACAATCCGGTATTGATGCATGGATTGCGGAAAATCCTGCGGTTACGGAACGAGTTGAAAAGATAAATCATAATTATGCGGACTCGTTCATAGGCAAAAACCATCCTCGTACAATTACGCCGAAGTTTCTTCTATTGCACACAATTTCACATCTGTTGATCAAGCAGTTGAGCTTTGAATGTGGATATAGCATTGCAAATCTCAGCGAACGATTATACTGCGCGGATGCAAGCGACGGAAAACAAATGGCCGGAATTTTTATTTATACGGCAAGCGGCGACTCGGAAGGCACACTCGGAGGTCTCGTTCGGCAAGGCAAACCGGATGCGTTTCCGCAAATATTCAAACGAGCGATAGACGGTGCAAGAAGCTGTTCCAATGATCCGGTTTGCATTTTAAGTCACGGGCAAGGTCGTGAGTCGCTGAACCTTGCGGCTTGTCATGCTTGTGCTCTGTTGCCGGAAACTTGCTGCGAAGAAAGAAACGGTTTCCTTGATCGCGGTATTGTTATCGGAACATATGATAGTCCGCAGATTGGGTTTTACAATTTGCTTTGAAATATCTAAGCTCGAGCTATACTGATGTTATTATATCTTTGCCAGTCCGGACAAGATACCGTTCGTCGTATCCCAAAGCAAATCATAATGTTGGCGCAATTCTTCGATATCATCGGCGTAGGCGCTTCGTGTTTCGCGTGACACTTTGGCAAGTTGAGCGATATTATTATTGATACTTCTCAGCAGACGGATCATTTTATTTATATCGGATAAATCCATTGTGACATGATATCCTTTGATTGTCATTTCGCGGATGTACGCCGCTCTGCTAACCATGTTCGTCGCGGCAAGCCGTTCTTTGATTAACTGGGATTCTTCTTCATCAGCACAAAAGTGAAACAGGATATTTCGTTTTTGAACAGGGCGATTTTTCTCTATACGCATAATTTTGCTCCTCCAAAGTTGATATTTTTACAGGCAGGGAAAAGGAACGCCACGTTCCTACCCCTTTAGTGTTCATAACGAACCCCTTTCAGGCAGCCGATTTATTCGTGGCAATGCCATTATTCCATGACTGTGATGATTTTACAGCGCCTTTTTGTAAACATTCTGCTTTTTCATTTAACCCGCCGCCTTTCCGGTTTGCACCTCGTTACGGATAAGGCGCATGGTTTTGTCGTTCATCGTCTCCTTCGCGTCTGAATTGAAGTACACATTGACCTCGTAGACTGTGGAACCGATGCGTTTCCGCACGTTCAACGGCTGGTCGGCGCTATTGTGCGCGGTTGAACCGTCCGCGCACTTCAAAACGCGCCTGCTCGCCATGCGTCCCGGCTCGGCATTGGCGTTACAGCCCTGCGGCCCAGCCACGGCTCGGATTTCTGTTTTACTGCCGTCTGCATATCGCTCGGCCCCTCTCAATATGATTTTTGATTTGTTTTCGGACTTGCCGCAGTCGCCACTCCGCGTCCTGTGATTGCCCACGCCACAGGTTTCGTGTCGGGAGTATTTTCTGAATCGCCACCCGATTTGCCCGGGCGATACGCACCGTTACCGTGATGCGCGACGGTTTGCGACAACGTATATAATTTGCTGTTGTTGTCGCTGATCGTATTATTGCGGGCTTGACAAAAGCCAATATTAATATACAATAATAAATATGTCGTTAAATATTCGCTTTTTTAATGTATACCTATTGTCGTTTAACAAGGAGTGAGATTAGCGAGATAGCCAGCATTTACATCAAGGGCGATGCCATTTACTTTCATAACGAAAAAGGCAACTATTCCAACATAGGTGGTCTTGCCTATGAGTTGAGAAAGCCTCTGTTGAACTTTGTATGTTATGAGCCGGAGAGGTTCATCGACGCATATTCCGTAATCGCGGAAACCTATGACAACGACTACGCCCACATCGGAGTGAAAGACCCAGAGTTCATTGCTGCGTTAAAGGAATCCATGAGCGAAACCCAAAAGCACGAGCCATATATTTATTTTTACAGTCAGATGCTTACGGAGTTTATCTACACTTTTATTGAATCGCCGAAACAAGCAATATTGGCTCTTGAAGATAAAATGCCTGGTGCAGAAGAAAAACTAAGCTGGACGATTGACCTTGAGTGGCCTACGGCAAAATCTCCTTATGTGCAGGTGGCTCATTATGCCGACAAAGGAAGGCGGCTCTTTCGAGCCGCCCGGGACGTTGTGGTGGTCATGTATGACCACCTTTGTAGATTTCAAAAGTGTATCATCCACGAGATTGAAGTTTTATTGCATTATCGCGAAGAAATCAAGGTGCCGGATGGACGATCAATTGACTACATCGACATCCTTGATGAATACCACGACATCCTTGGGCTAAGGAGTTGCTATCTTGAAAAGGCGTTCAAAACCTTCTACGGACGGGCAACAGACGGGAAAGTTGAGCAGCTATATGAAATTGACAGCGTAGAAGATTTTTCCGATTTGAGTTTATAAAGATGATTGAACATGATATTTTTATAAAGAAGTGTAAAAACTGCGAGCGATTTTTCATTCCGATGCGCCGTGTTGATGCTGAATACTGCAACCGCATTTACGGCGACACGCAAAAGAGATGTAACGAAATCGGCGCGATACTCCGCTACGAAAAGAAGGTTGCGGAAAACCCTGTATGGGAAGCGTACAAAAAAGCGTACAGGCGTTTCAACTCCCGTACCCGCGCAAAGAAAAAACACAGGGTGAGTTTATGGCATGGTCTGATGAAGCCGCCAAAAAGCGGGACGAGTGCTTGGCTGAAAGGCTTCCCTTTGACGAGTTTGTGGCTTGGCTGGAGCAAGGCAGGATTCGGAAGCCAAGGAACAAACCGATAACTGAGGAAATCACGCCGGAATAAGCAAAACAGGACACCTTTTTTGATGTCCTGTTTGCAGGTTAATTGTAAACCCGTTCGTTGAGTATGACCTCATGCACGATTTCAGCGTTACCGATTGTTTTCAATCGGTGCGCCGCCGCTTCATCGACCTCGCGACATTGTGGATACAGTTTTTCCGATAGCAATAGTGAACTGTATAAAATCGGGCGATGTTCACGCAGGTATTCTTTGTGCAACTGTCCGTGCCATCCGAGTGGTGCTGCGCCCAGCGGGGTCTGACAGCTTTATGGCCGGTAGCAGATAGTCACCGTGCTTGATGTAATCAATTAGCATCTTTTTTGCCCCTTTCCTGCGGCGGTTTTGGCGCTTGATAATGGTGTACGAGTGTTATTCCCTTCACGAATAATATGAGAGCGTACAGAGCGATCGTCGCGCCCTGTATCGCTCCGTGCAGTTACATTTCCCTACGCGCACCTCCTCCGGCTATACCGTTGATTCTGCCACGAATAAACCGGCTGCCAATTAAAATGAAAGTAGGTTTTCTTAACCCACCTTCATAGTATAATGCCTCAGCTCTCCTTTTGTGTGCGCACCCAATCATCATAGTTGCTTGCTTTTCAAACGAAAAAACAACATCGCAAACAACGATATAACAAAAATTACGGGCAATACAAGGCTTTGCGCAGGGTTGTTTGACACAAAAATCGAAGTTGGACCATCCGCGCTACCAATGATTCCAATCGCTTCGGGTTCGGAAAGCAACCGGTTAATAATCCGGGGCGCACAGTAAATCGCGAAACACATCACCCCGGATAACACGGTTATTCCAAGCACAATCCACCTTGCTGTTTTCATTATCCAATCTCCAGATATACAAATTCGCGCTTAGCGCCGCTCCTGCCTGCATCTTCTTTACCGCGCGCCATCATCCGCTTGGCCAAGTTTAGAGTATACCTCTATGCCTTAGGATTTACGCCGGTCGAGGGCGGTACCGATCGCAAGGCCGCATCCGATTCCAATGCTTAGCCCTACGCCTATATTGTCAAATACGGTTAAACCAAAAACAACCCCGAGGCCTGTCCCTATGCATAACCCAATCGTCAAGCCGGAAGCGGTCTCTTTCTTTTGTTTATCCTGCACGTTTTGTTCCTGGCTTTGCCCGTCGTGTTCGTTTTGGTTGCTGTCCATTATACGCATCTCCTCTGCTGCTAAATATTTAGTGACTATTTTATTTCCGGTTCGGCATAGCTCCACGCTACCCCTTCTCCACCCCGCGCTCCATCATCCGCCCGGCCAAATCCAGATACGCCGTAATCACATCGCTAACGGCGCCGTTCTCCGCCTCGTCAACCGCCTTGATGGCGGAAAGCTTATCCCAAAGCGCGGCGATATGCGTGTCCAGCTCCGCGAGGCGGTTTTCTACGCTGTCCTTATCGGCAAGAAACTGCTTGTGCAGCTGCATTTGCGTCTCCGCGCTGTCCGCATGGGCAAAGGGGTCTAGGGAGGCGGACATGGGAATGCGCCTCGTGCGCATGAAGCTTTCCAGCTCCTCGCCGGTTTGCTTCACGATGCTGCGCATGGAATCAAAGCGCTTGGAAAGCTGCTTGTAGCTCTCGTAGTCGCGCAGGTGTACGCGCAGCATTTCGGCGTTGCGCACGTTGAATTTTTTGTATTCGTAGTTGAGGAAGTTCGTATAATGCGCATAAATGATGTTCTTTTTATTTATGATTTCTACGGCGCGCAGCTGCTTGCGGCGGTTTAACTCCAAGTCGCGCTTGATTTTGCCGCGCATATAACGCGTGCCAAGCACAACCGCCGTGATGAGCGCAATCAATATAGCGATGGGTAAAAACGTCGGCGTGCCGTTTATGGCAAACACAATGCCAAGGCCGATCGCTGTAACGGAAAGGACGATGATAACGATAAGCGAAAAGCGTTCCACGAAGCCGGTCGCGAACACAAGCGTCTCCCGCTCGTATTCCAGCTCCGCTTTTTCGCCTTGCAAATAGTTTAAATCCTGCTTGAACACGCGCTGCTTTTCCTCCGCCTCGCGGATTTCCGTCACGGCGGCGCGCGCCTCCGCTTCCACGCCGGATACGGCTTCGATCGCGTTGTCGAAGCCTGTAACGCGGTATTTAAGCTCGTTTTTATCCTTCGAGGCCGCGTCGTATTGCATAATCAGCCGCGTCAGCTCCTCCGCGTCCTCCGGCGAGAGCCGCGCGAAGCATTCCGCGCCTATCAAGCCCTCGGAAATGTCCTTTAGCTGTTCTATCAAATGCAGCCGTTGCGACATAATCTCTAACGCGTCGTCGCATAAATCCACCGCCATCTGCGCGCGCTCATAGGCTTCGCTGTCCTGTTCCAAATCCTCCAAGAAGCGCGAAAACCATGTGAAATGGCTTGGCGGCTCCTTTTTAAGCTGCCGCTTTGCGAATAAGCTGCGGCAAAACCGCATGAACGCCCGGAAAGGCGACGGCTTTTTTGCTTTGGTTTCTGCGCTCATATCTGCCTCCAAACCGTTACCTCTACCGCTCGCCGCTGTTTTTTAAAACAAATGCGGTTTTCACGCAATCGATGGCGATGACCATTGTATAATCGCCGTTTTTGTACACAAGCGGCTTGTCCTCCTTGCGCACGGCGACGTATTCCTCGCGCGCGTCCGCCGCGTCAAACAAAACCAAGAAGGAAACATTTTCCTTCTCCGGCAGCATCCATTTCGCGTGCGTCGCCGTGCGGACGGGGTATTGCTCCGCGCAGCCAAAGAAGCGAAACAGCCCGTCCCGCGCAGCGATGTATTCCTGTACGGCCTTACGCATTCCCGTTTCCTCCCGCTTGCTTCTCGAAGTCCTTATACAAAAGGCTTGGCTGTATGCCGACGTTGTTTTGGTACTTGCCGGACTTATATTCCTCATGCGCGCCCTCCAGCGTATGGTAATAAATCTGGCAGATTTCCACATACGGATAAATGATAATCGGCTGCACGCAATGGATTTCCAGCGTCCAAAAGCCTTTAAAGCCCACGTCGCCAAAGCCCGCCGTCACATGGATAAACAGCCCGAGCCGCCCCACGGACGAGCGCCCCTCCAGCATGGGTACAAGATTCTCCGTCGCGGTATACTCCATTGTGCGGCCGAGGTACAGCTTGCCCGGCGTCAGAAGGAGCCCGTCCTCCGGTATCGTAATCATATGAGCGGTGTTCGGCTTCCGCATGTCCAGCACGTTTTCGTCATACACAAGCAGCTCGTTGTGCAGCTTGAGGTTATAGCTGTTCGGGTTCAGCTGGCGTTCGCTATACGGCTCAATCTTAATGTCGCTGTTTATACGGTTTTTGATTTCGAGGCCGGATAATATCATATGGAGCGCTCCATTCCTGTTTATACTTTTGCATACCAATATAACTATACCGAAAAAAACGCAAATTTTCAACAAAAGATTTTCCCGCCGTGGCGCTGCTTGGTTGCAAAACGTGTATTTTCCTTATATATTCAACATTTCCTATTGCTTTTCCAACCAAATGGTGTTACAATGGCTGTATTCTAATGAATAAGGTATAGACACAGGAGTGGGTGCGAACCCACTCTTGCTTATTTGTTAAGGCAATTTATGAGGAGGCAATGAGCAAAAATGGACGCAAACGCCGAGTTGATTGACGCCCTGAATCAAATTGAACGGGAAAAGGGCATCGACAAGGAAATCATTTTCGAGGCCATCGAAACTTCCCTTATTACCGCTTGCAAAAAGAATTTCGGCACATCGCAGAACATCAAGGTGAACATGAACCGCGAGACGGGCCAGGTGCAGGTGTTCGCGCAAAAAACGGTTGTGGAAACGCCGGAGGATGTGCAGCTGGAAATTTCGCTGGAGGCCGCGCAAAAAATAAGTATGCAATACCGGCTTGGCGACGTGGTGGACATTACGGTTACGCCGAAGGACTTTGGCCGTATCTCCGCGCAAACGGCGAAGCAGGTGGTTGTGCAGAAGTTCCGCGAGGCGGAGCGCTCCATCATATACAAGGAATACAAGAACAAGGAGAAGGAAATCGTTACGGGCATCGTGCAGCGCCGCGACAGGAAGAACATCATCATAAGCCTCGGCAAGAACGAACTCGTCCTCATGCCGAACGAGCAAATCCCCGGCGAGGAATACCGTTTCAACGACCGCATAAAGGTTTATGTCCTGGAAGTAAAGGAAACGCCAAAAGGGCCGCAAATCAGCGTTTCCCGCACGCATCCCGAGCTTGTTAAGCGCTTGTTTGAGCAAGAGGTGCCGGAGGTTTATGACGGCACGGTCGAGATTAAATCCATCTCCCGCGAGGCGGGCTCCCGCTCCAAGCTTGCCGTGCATTCCAAGCACCCGGAGGTTGACCCCGTTGGCGCCTGCGTCGGCACAAACGGCCAACGCGTGAACGTGATTGTCAATGAGCTGAACGGCGAGAAAATCGATATCGTCACATGGAGCGAGGATCCGCGCCGGTTCATTGCCGCCGCGCTCAGCCCCAGCAAGGTCGTCGCCGTGGTCGTTAAGCCGGAGGAGCGCAGCGCGAAAATCGTTGTGCCGGATCACCAGCTCTCCCTCGCGATCGGCAAG
>JGI994J12354_10005063_pt1 | contig 11503 bp, 23 predicted proteins | sample IntmicLarv3ML3BL_FD_12354 | JGI IMG/M metagenome (IMG submission 12354) | reverse complement strand
CCGGCGGTGTCGGTTCGGCGGATGGCGTGGCGGGTGCAGTGTGTGCAGTGTCGGGTTTCATCCCGTCCACATCATGAACGGACAACCCGCCTTTTTCCTTGTATTCCGCAAGCGCTTCCGCTTGCTTGTCCTCCGGCAAACCGCTCAACCCATACGCGGCCGATACACCCAACCGGCCCGCTTTAAATTCCTCCGCCAGCTCCGGCGAAAGATTCTTTGCAATCACGTTCATACGCGCAATTTGTGTTGCGGATGTGTTCAAGGTTTCCGCCACAATGTCACGCACGCGCCCCGGCAAATTATCGCGTTTTTTCAGCTCCGTGAAAATCGCTTGCAATTCCTGCGCTTGCTTCATCCGCTCCCAATCGGTCAGCTCCCGCGCGGTGCTGTTTGTCATTATCAACAAAATGCGTTCCTTGATTTCGTCGCGTTCGTTTTGTATACCGCACGGCACATATGCAAATTCCGTCTTGCCCTCCGCGACAAGCTCCACACAAGCACGGTGGCGGCGATGCCCCGCTAGGATTTCATATTTTCCGCCGTCCAGCGGTTTCACGGTTAGGTTTTGCAACACGCCGAACATTTCTATGGAGTTTTTCAGCTCCGTTATGTCGCTTGTGTTGTAAAAATTGTTATCGGACGGTACAAGGTCATTCACGTCCAACGATACGATTTTCAATGGCGGGTGCATTGGCGTTTCCGCTACTGTGTCCGCGTTCGCACGAAGGGATACTTTGCTTAAAATTTGATTGAGATTAAAACCGGATTTACTCATTGTGCGTGCTCCTCTCCGCGTCCGTTTCGGACACAATTTGTAAATATTCCTCCACAAGCGCAAGGTAATCCCGCGAAGCGTTGCAGTATCGCGAGTATTCCAGAATCGGCATACCGGCAAATGTTGATTCATCCACCTTTTCCGTGCGGCGGATGTGCGCTGCAAACATGGGGTATGTTCCTTGGCTCCGCAACCACTGCTCACCCTCGTAATTGACTTCGTTCCGCTGGAACGCCGTCACGAAGCACCCGCGAAACGTAAGCGCCGGGTTCAGCTCCGCGCGGGTGTTTTCTATCTGCTCCGCCAGCTCCGCCAAACCGTCAAACGCAAACTTGTCTATCTTAATCGGAATCATTACATCGTTCGACGCCACAAGCGCGTTAATGGTGCTGATATTGATGTCCGGCGCGTTGTCTATGATGCAAAAATCATAGAACGATTCTACTTGCCGCAATGCCGTGCGGAACCGCGTCTGTTGTGGTCGCGACGGGTCAAGCAACACTTCGAGGTTCGCTTTCAGCAATGACATATTTGCGGGAATCATATCAAGTGTGGCGTACCGCGTGTGCGTGACGGCCCGGTGAATCGCGCCGGAATCCCGCGCCGTCAACAGCTCCGCCACGCTCGGCGCGTTGTAGCTGTGCGCGTTGAACAGCTTCGAAGCGTTGCCCTGCTTGTCGTTGTCAATGAGCAACACGCGCTTTTTATGTACCGTTGCCAGAATGTGCGCCATGTTGGCGGCGGAAATTGTTTTGCCGACGCCGCCTTTTAAGGCTACAATGCTTATAGTTTTCATTGCTGGCCGCTCCCTTCGTCCGCGAGGGTGTCCAAGTTCAATTGGTCGCTTCCTTCGGGTTCGTTGTCCTCGGACGGTACATCGTCGTTATCTTCATCCGGGCGAACGCTTGCATACAAGCTGCGGAATTTGATTTTTTCATACTCCATATTTGCATACGCCCATACAATGGTTTTGATATTGTCTATATACAATCCCGTATCATTTAGCAAGGTCGGAATGATAATCGCCCGAAGCTCTAACCCCGCTTTACAGGCAAGCAGGAACCCGCCGCCCGTTGTCTCGCGCTTGTGGTATGTCAAGTATGACGGCTCATCGTGAAGCGGTGCTATGTATTCTTCGTTGATGGTGTATATTCTGCGTTCATCCTTGAAAAACCGATAGCTTTTGCCATCCCATTCAACAGTAAGCCGCAACGGCTCTATCTCCCATTCGGCGGGTATATGGTCGCGGCAATCAAGCGGCATGTCCATTTCCTCACAACGCCATTCTTTGTGCTTGTCCGTCGGGATGTCAAAAATCCGCAAAATGGCTTCGGGTGTCATATGCGGTAGGCCGCGCATGGAATACAGCGCGGAACCATTGGAAACCCATTGCACGCCGTCCCCTGCGGTGTATATGGTAAGGTGTTTATGTTTTTTAAATAAGGATGCTATTGTCTTTAACTTCATAAATACAGCTCCCTTCGCATTGTTTACCGCTCCGGCATGGCATAACCACACGTCGGCGTGAAAACAAATGTTTTGTCCGCGTGATTATACTTTGTATGGGGCTTGTGTCCTGCGTACAGCTCCGCAAGCACGGCCATTGCCCGCGCCCTTGTGCCGTACTCGCCCAGCTCCAAGACTTCGCCGCCCAGGTCGGCCACAATGCGGACGGTGTGCTTGGTGTCCGCAAGGTAGATGGAGCGGCACTGTGCAAAATTCACGAGACTGTCTTTGTGCTGTGTAAGTATAAGCATTTATTTTCCCTCCTTGGCCGCTTCAGGCCCCGCAATATTCGCAACAGTTCACTTTCACGACAAGCCCCCGCAAACCGCCACAATGCCCCGCATAACGCGTTCGGCGCACGGTACGGCCAGACTATTACCCAGCGCCGCATAACGCGGTGTGTCGGCTATTGTCGTGCCTGTGTCCTTATACATCGTCCAATAATCGGGGAACCCCTGCAAGCGTTCGCATTCCAAAGTTGTAAGCCGCCGCAAAGCGTAGCGGACAGAATACGCCATCTTTTGAAACACAATCAAAAGGTTTGATGAACTGCTTCCGCTTTTACCCATCCGCGCCCGCAAGGTTCCCACACCTTCCGTAAACCCGCCATGCCCGCCCGGTGCGAAGCATACAGCAACGGCGTGACGGTCTACCGTGGAAGGCGTCGGCGCGGGCGCGCCGTTGTCGCTGATAATGAACCCGTTCGCGCTTTGGTTCAACGAGGGGTCACGGATGGGATATACGACAAATACACCGTGTCGGAATTTCCGCTGCGCGGAAACGGCGCTTCCGTTCGCGGTAGGTGCGTCCGCGAACTCCAAAACGCGCCGCCCTTGTTCGTCGGGTTCTTTACTGTGCGCAGCCTGTAAGGTGTACGCGGGTTCCCCGTTCTCCGCTAAACCGTAGCCCGTTCGTTCGCCTAACTTGTTATGGCGCGTGGCAACTTGTAAATTGATTGCTTGTGTAATCGGTTCACCCTCGCGCAACAAATACAAACCCGTCTTTGAACCGCCGCCGCCGTTTGACGCGGTTATGGTTCGCGCGGTGTCGGCGTTGAGATATATTCTATCGGCGGTTCGTCCAAAGTCAACTGTTTCCGGCGCACCTTCATGCATGAAGTATATACCCGTCGGGCAACCGCTTCCGCCGCCGGATGTGCATGTTAATGTTCTTGCAACGTTGGCGTTGATATGTATTCGGCTGGAGGATTGTCCAAAATCAACAATTGATTCTCCGTTGCCAAGCCGGCCCCAATCATCAATACCGCTTGCAACAGCGGCGGCAATGTCTTTTCCTTCCGCTCCGCTCTTTTCAACATACCCAAGCACGCTTTCGCACCCAAAGAGTATTTGTCCGGCGCGGTCGGCTCTAAAATCTCCCACAAGGAAGATACGTTTGCGACGTTGGGATACTCCCCAATACTGCGCATCAAGCTGCCGCCAAGCGACACTTGCGCCCCCGGCGCTGCCTCCAGCCATTCCGGCGTTTGCCCATCTCCCACTGTTAGGCATTGGAATGCGGGCGTTTGTGATTTTTTCAAGGACGGTGCGGAAATCTCGACCGTTATTGCTGCCGAACGCGCCGGGTACGTTCTCCCAAATAATGAAAGTTGGATATCTGCCATTTGTCGCAAGCCTCATTTCGTATATAATTCGTATGGCGTGGTGGAACAAGCCGCTTCGTTCTCCGTCGATGCCGCGTTGCGCGCCCGCCGTACTTAGGTCTTGGCATGGGGAACCGAACGAAATAATATCAACGGGCGGAAGCTCCCCGCCGTGCAGCTTTGTTAAATCGCCCATGTGCTGTATGTGTGGGAAATGCCGTTTTGTGATGGCTATGCAATTCGGTTCGATTTCCGACGCCCACACGGTTTTGATGCCGTTGCGCTGCGCCGCGAGTGGAAAGCCGCCGATTCCGTCGAATAAGCTCCCCAATGTGAGTTGCTTCACCCGCGCCAGCTCCCTTCGACGTTTTTACCGTTGAGATAGTCAAGGAACAGGACTGCTCCGTTAAATCTTACTTGAAATGCTTCCAAATCCTCTGCTGTAACGTATAACCGCCCAAACGTAAGCTTCATATTGTGCCATTCTACCCACGGCACAAAAAAGAAGTCCGTTCCGATACCCGCGCAGACATACGAGGCGGCTCCGAGTTCGGCGTGTTCGCGAAGCATAAGCATCTGCGTTGCCGTTAATACATTGCGGTTTAATCTGTCCGTCGTGGTGTACTTCGCTTCAAATACGATTGATGCACCACCGTCCAGCGTGCCTTGGAAGTCCGGCTGTGCGTGGGCGGTGAATCTGCCTGTAAATATGCCGTTTCCTTGCTTGTTCATCACGCGGAACGGCTCCGGGGGTCTTTTCGATAACGGCGCGTCGGTCGCGCTTGTATATCTCGCACGCCGCCTTGATGTTGGTTTCAAACGCTTGCCCCTGCGCGTTGTTGGCGGTGTTTTGGTATATCTGCCGGGCTTTTTGTGGGTTAATCATTGCCACCGCCTTTCTCGCACCCCTTGCAGCACATTTTATTGTAGTCCTCTTTGAAACACTCAAATTCTTCCGGCGTAAGAAAAGTATTTTCGTATGCGGCAAGCTTGGCCGCTTGTTTCCGAAACTCCATACACTCCGTACAATGTGGTTTTGCGCATCCCCGGCAAGCGATAAAACTCCAATGTTCACCGTCGCGTTCTGTTAATCGCCCCATGAAACTCATTCTTTTCCCTCCTTAACCCGCGCGCCCGGTAAGCACTATGTCCGCTGACGCGTCTGTTTCGTTCCGCTCCGTGCATTCGTCCGTGCAGTCGCATTTTTCCCCGTAGTCTAGGTTTGCTCCGCAATATTCGCATGTTATGTACATCATACGTATTCCCACCAACTCCCCCGGCTGCATGTATATTTCCGCTTACCGTTTGGCGTATCCGAAACGCCTACAAAAAAATATTTTGTAACTTGCTCTACGCGGCATATGATTAACCGCTTGCGGCTTCGCCCGGCGTTGTCCGCCATAGTCTCATCCGTTACAAAGCGCACGGTTTTACCCTCTTGCGGCATTTGGCCGTGCCTTGCCGCTTGCGTGTGGCTATACGCGTCCGCGTCACGCGCTTCGGTTATGTATTTGTTTTCCGAACGGTAACGCCTGTATGCTCTTGTTTCCATATGCTTAACCCTCCAGTGTGTGTTCTGTCAACGGCATGATTACACCCCCATTTATTCCCGAATCCGCCGTAACTTGATATACAACCCCCATCCGCGCGAATCGCTATATACCGCCTTAAAGCCGTAATCGCCGCCCGCTATGGTGTACCCCTTGTACCGCTTTTCCCAATACGCCGCGTCCGGCGGGGTTTTGGCGATACGCTCCACCTCCTTGCGGCTGAAAGCGTGGTCGCTTGTCCGGCTCCATGGGCGGGTTAGGTTTGCGGAGGCGGAGAAGTGCGTTTCTTCCGCGTGCGGCGGTGTGGGCGGCGTGTCCGGGTCTATTTTGGGTTTTTCAAGCCCTTGGGACGGGCTGAACCGTTTTTTGCCGCTTGGCTGATTGGCCAGATAGTCACATAATCTTGCGAAGCCATTCTCACCGGGCAGGGTTTGCAACCGTTTTGCGTCTGCCGTACCTATTTTAATATCTTCTTTTTGCCCGGCGCGGCGCGGCTTTCGCCATAAGGCTTCCAACTCGTCACGGTCAAGGCCGCCGCTCATGATGATATGATGGTGCGGGCGTGCGTAGGTTGTTCCGTCCTTTTTGTAGAGACATGCCGGGATGGCTATGTATTTCATTGGCGGTAAGCCTAATTTCTTTCGTCTATACTCCACCCGGCGCAAAAAGTTACGCAAATCCCGTTCTGCATCCTCTGTAGATGCCGGGAGGAAACCGTCTGCATATGTTAAGCTGGTATGGAAGTCTCCATCGTGAAAATTGGTGTTAACAAGCTGTACAAACCGCCTCTTGGAATTTATCTCGTTCCATTTAACTTGTTTTAAGGAGGAATCAACCTCTTTTTTGCTCCGTTTGCCCCGGCGGGCGTTTTCATCCTCGCTCTTGGTGTAGTTGAATATGTCAACCTCCAAGTAATCGCGCCCGCAGTATATCTTTTTTTCCCGGACGAAGGTTCTCATGCAAGCACCCCCGTCATAGGCTGTTATGTATGTCGTGCCGGACGAGGTTTGTATAGTGCGCGTCCAGCTCGAAAAGCGCGTTATAAAGAGCGGTTTGCAGATATGCCCGTTTGTTGCGTATCAGTCTTGTCTGCGCCTTGAAATTGGCCGCTACAAACTCTATGTGGTCATGGGTAAGCGCGCGGTATACTTCTTGTACTATGGCCGCTTCTATGTCCGTGCCGTGTATCCGCACAATGGCGTTAGGCGGGCGCACAAGCATTTCGGCGATATTCAGGCAGATTTCGTTATACAGCGGGTCAACGTATGCGTGCATGGTTCGATCGCGCGCGGCGCGGGCAAAGCCTATGTAATTAACCTGTTCGTTGACCGCCGCCAACGTCTTTAAAAGAGACGGACAGGACGAGACAGGACAGGACAACGGACGGTCGGTCGCTTTATCGTGGCAATCATATGACATTATTGAATCACTCCTTTTGCGGTATGGGTATCGTCATAGTGTTAATCACCATTACAAGCCCGAAACGCCGCAAATACGGCGTTTTTTTTAGGGCAAAACTCTTTACAATCCGCCGAAAGTGTGATACAATAATTCTGTCAGAATTGTTGTTTTCTCCTTTGGTTTTTTCGGTTTTAGGTTTTTATGCTTTCGGCGGATTCGCCCGGCGCTTGGCTTTGGTCAGCTACGCGCCGGGCGTTTTCTTATGTAGTTTTTTGGCCGTTCCGTTCCCGTGCCGGGGTATGCGTTTCTTGCCATCCTTACCCCTCCCGCCTATCGGCTATCAACCTATCCAGATACCACTTCGCCTTTTCTAAATCTTCCACGCCGTTCTTCCGGCTGAACCGCCATAAATACTTGATAATATTACCCACACAATACCCAACAAATCCCGTCAAACCTTTTGTTGCCGCCCGAATCGCGTCAATACACTCAATGCCGCCGCTGGTGTAATGCGGCGGGTGGTTTACCATGTCCGGCGCGGACGGCTCCGTCGTTGTTCCCTCCATCATCCCGGCTATCTGTTTAACTATCTCGTTCATTCCTTCCCCTCCCATTCGTCGCAGGTGTCGTTATAGCCTGTCCAATCGGTGCAGTAATCGCTTTTGCCGCATACACAGATAAAGTCCTCCGGGAAATCAGCGCATTGATAATGCCACTTGCATGTGCCGCAAATCTTATTTTCCATCCCGCTAGCCCCTCCCATTATAGACAACCACCATCGAAGGAAACGGCGCATGGTATAGCGTCGTCCCGTCGTCAGTTCCAAATGACAACCGCCCGCGCACAAAGCGTATTTCAGCTTTACCAAGTATGTAATCGTGGAAATATGCCGTATCTGTTCGCGCCGGAATCAACAACACAATCGTTGTACCGTGGGCGTTGGCTTCGTCGTGCGCTTTCTTAACCCACTTGCCGATCTCACGTCCGTATGGCGGATTGCAAAATACCGCGCCAATGTCCAATTGCCACGAAGAAGCCAGCCCGTCCGTTTCCGGCGTATAAAAAAACGTGCATTTCGTGTTCTCTTTTGTGGCCGCAGCGTCAATGATGAAGCAAAATTCCTCGTTAAGCTTATCGAAAAAGGCTTGCGGCGTGCGCCAGTCCATTTTATTTGAGCTTAGCAGTGCCTCTTCCATCCCGTTCCATCCCCTCCCGTGTGGCCAATTCTTCAATCATCCCGCGTTTATGTAGGTCGTTCACCTCAATTTTAAAATATTCATTTTGCGGTATATGGCTGGGTTCATATTTTGAAATTACAAGTAACGCCCTGCCTACGCAGGCGGCTAAATAAGCTACATAACAAACTCCATCGACCCGCCAATTCAGCCAACACGCGCGGCCCCGGCGCTGCTTGGTAAACTCCGTCTCCTTCATGCGCGGCAACGGCTTATATGTTGATACCAGCTTGTAAAGGCTTGTTTTGGTTGCTTTTATCACCTGCATGTTATGCGCTTCCTTCCCTATGCTTGTCCGCCCGCCGCGCGTGCTTGGACACGGCGTTGCCTTCCGAAACGATTGCGCTGCGGAAATCCTCTATGAAATCCCGCACCATTTGTTCAGCCAACCACCACATGACAGGCAGGAGAATGAACAACGTCTCGCCGCCTATGGCTTCGTAACCGCGCTCCGCCGTGGCGTATACGTGCGCCGCAAGGCTTAGCAATACGCCGATTGCCGTTAGGGCTATGTATTTTTTCATCTTGGACGGCTCCTTTTTTACAGTTTTATTCGCAGGGTTTCAGCACCCGCGCACGGCGCGTCGCCGCAGAGTTGACCGGAAGCGCACTATAAGCGCATGCAAGGATTTCCATATCCCCACCCCCAGTATTGTTATAATGCATAGGCTTGTCCAGTCGGTTGTTACCATCATGTCACCGCCTCGGTTCCGTGCTTTGGCTTGTACTGTATTTCGCCGTCGTTGCAAAAGTGGCGGGCGTTTTTATATCGCCCGGTGATGCTTGTACAGGCAAACGAATGAATGGCGAAGCATACCGCGTAGTATGAAATGCGCTCCGCGTTGATGTTCCGCGCGTTGATGTCCCACGCGTTGATGTTCCATGCGTTGATGTTCCATGCGTTGATGTCCCACGCGTTGATGTTCAACGCGTCGATGCTCCACGCGCGGATGTTCCGTGCGTTGATGTTCAACGCGTCGATGCTCCACGCGCGGATGTTCCCCGCGTGGATATGAGCGCGGACGTGCGCCGGGAACGTAAACGCTATATCCAGCCGCTCACCGTCCTCGGCAAATATGTATGTGTTACTGTCCGCGTGGTGATACGGTTGCATTTCTTCAAGGTTGTTGATTGTCAGCATGGTTGGCCTCCTGTGTTTGTGGCTGTACGGCTTGTCCTGCGCCGCTGTTAGGCGGTTGTGGCCGGGTCTGTTTTTGATATTTCAACCGCATACGCGCGCGCCGCCGTTCGGCTATGATGATGGGCGCGTCCGGGTATAGGGCTATACAATTCATGTGGAATGTGTGTCCTTTGGGGTTTATTTTCATGCCCGTGCCTTGTGTTATGGGGTGGTTGCAGACCGGGCATGTTTCTTGGGGTTGTGGTTGCATGGGCGCGACCTCCGGCTTGTCCGATTTTTACGCAGCTTAATACAATGTGCTTGACTGCATAGCTGTTGATTATTAACATAGTTTACCTTATTGTGCTTCTATGCCTTGTCCTTCTGCTGGCGTATCTCAAACATTTCTGCAAACGCTTCAGATAGGGAATGTATGATTCCTTCGCTTCCATGCGTGCGTCCGGTTTTAGGATTGCAATTTGATACATCCTCCATAAAACAAAGCGGCGTTCCCGGTTCTTTTAGCGGTAATGCGCGCCCGGCTTTCAATGCGGCAAAGCGTTCTTCCGCGCGTTGTTTGTCGGTAAAAAGCAAGCCTCCGCATACAAGCTGCTTTCCGCTTTCAATCTCCGTTATGGCAGTGGGGTCGGCTTTGTCGGCAGGAACAATTATGTATTGCGGTACGGCGGTAAGCGGTTCGCCGTTTGGGGCGCGTAGTACGGCATTGCCCGCAAAAACAAGGCGTTCGCTCTTGTTTAACTCTATCAATTGCGCCCCTCCTTCCCGCGTACGTTCCTGCGGCGGTTTATCCTGCCTTTGCAATAGATTACTGCCCTTCCGCCTCCACAAACTTTTCTAACGCTTTAATAATTATTTCCGTCATGCTGATTGCGCGGTCTTCATTGATTTCATACGTAGCTTTAACCCTTCTCGCTCTTGCCATCAGCGCGCTTGGATACCTAAGCGTCATTGTTTTGCATTCATGTTTTACCGTTTCTGTGCTTACCATTGTAAAACCTCCTTTTGTTTTTATTTAAAGCGATCACTGCAACCTTTGACTTGATTTCATTGCCATTCACGGATTTAATGATTCAATCTCTCATTAAACACCTTCTCCATGTCCATTTTCGGAGTTTATCTTTTTCGGCTTTTGCAATATTAATTAGATCACTCATATCTTTGAAATATCCATCTTCCCAGTTGCGCAAAACATTGCTAATAATCAACACCACATATTTCAATTCTTCAGCACGATTATACACTTGCTCCTGTGTTTCCGTTTCCATGCTATCGCTCAAATTCATTACACAGCTTTCCAACAGCACTCGCATAGCTCTAGCGTCCTTTTTTATTATTTCATCCATAATGAACCCTCCCTTGTTTGATGTACCGGGGAGCGGAGAACCCCGCTCCCCGGTTGCTGCGCTACTTCACAAGCTCAAATCCCATTTTAGCCGCAAAACCTTCCGCACCCTTTGCCGTTGCCCATTTGGCCGTTGCGCCTGTCAGGATGTTGCTGTTGTTGGCGTTCATAAGCCCGTATCTTTTTCCTATCGTTGTGTTTACCTCGTATACTTTAACTTTCATTGCTGAAACCTCCCTTTTTGAATAAAGTGTCAGTTATACCACTGCAACCGTTGACTTATTTATTCTGTGATGGTATTATGTTTTTATGGTTGTTCTAGGTATGAAAGGGGATTTATTATGTGGAGATATAAAAGCCCTGTTGGCGATATTCATATCAAAAAAATGCAAAATGGCAACTACGGCACTATTCACGACGGCATTGTTTGGGAAGAATGCGATACACCTCAGGCCGCCGCCGACAATGTGTTTTCCCGGGCTACAGGTTGTGAGGCATGGGATTTATATGAGTTCCCAAGCAATGTTGCGGACAACACGCCGAACGACCTTAGTGAATGGGAAAAATACTAATCGTGTGTTTGTTGAGGAACTCCGGTGCGCCGTGCTTGACGCACCGGAGTTTTTTGTTTATTCCGCCTCTACCTCGTCCACATCAATGCCCAAATAAGGATTGCGGCGTTTCCCCATTTCCAACCCCTGCAACCGCTCGCAAACATTGACGATCACAATGCAAAGCTGCGCCGCGTCCCGAAGCTCTTTCACCCCTGTTTCTGTTGCCATCAGCTTGCGTACCTTCATCGCGCAATTTGCTATTGCTGCTTTTGTTTCGATGATAATTTTTTCAGTTATATCTTCCATTGCTGAAACCTCCCTTTTTGAATAAAGTGTCAGTTATACCACTGCAACCGTTGACTTATTTATTCTGTGATGGTATTATGTTTTTATGGT
>JGI994J12354_10005062_pt1 | contig 11503 bp, 11 predicted proteins | sample IntmicLarv3ML3BL_FD_12354 | JGI IMG/M metagenome (IMG submission 12354) | reverse complement strand
CCCGCGCCGCGGGCTCATTCAAGCGGCTCGGAATCGCGCTCATTTCATTATAGGCGCTTTTCACCTTCCATTGGGCGTACAGTCCCAGAATCAGCCCCGGCAGCGCAAACAAATATGTCCAGTCAAAATACATCTGAAAATCCTCCTTTGGCAACATACACCACTTATTATATCATACCGCTTTTTTCATCTTGTTACAAGCATGTTCAAATAAGTTATCTCGTCGCCCTTTCAGCGTCCGCAAAAAAATGTAACAAAGCGTAACAAAAAAGAAGGAATTCCTTATCACTTAGTCGAATTCATAAAAAGGTTATGTCTGTCCATATAAAAAAGCGTTGAAATCAGTCTAAGTCTGATGAAAAGGTGGTTCGTTATGAAAGGCGAAAAGAAAAGCAGTCCCTACCGCACGCTGGTTAAATTATCCATCATTTTAGCCGTCATCACCCTTGTTTGTTGGGTTGCGGTGGAAGGCATTGGGTTCTATACGAAAAACGCGCTCGACAAAAAAATTGCCGATGTAGAGGCTACCAATGAAAAGCTGGAAAAGGAATATTTCGCTGCCAAATCAACCTATGAGAGCATGACCCGCACAGGGCAAAGCCAATCCTGGCCGGAAGTACCTCAGGAGGGCGTGGTCATGCTGGATTTGAGCGCCTATCCCCTTGAAAACACGACCGACTACGAGGTTGGCCGCGAAGCGCTGTTTGAAGGCGGACTGATGCTGGTGAACCATTGGCATCCCCTGCCGAATGACGCGCCCAAACAGACCAATAATGCTACCATTAATTCCGTCCGCCATTGGACAGATGGCCGCGTGCCTATCAGCAGCAACGCCGTACATATGTACAAAGCGCCCGCGGAAGCCATCGACGCCATGGTGATCGATGCCAAGCTCGAGGGGCTGGAGTTCTATATCGTTCAATCCGCTTTCCGTTCCGAAGCGGAGCAGCAAAAGCTGTTCGACGATAAGGTTGCCGCCATCCTGAAAAGCAAGCCCAATCTTTCCGGCAACGCGTTGACTGCCGAGGCCACCAAGTCCGTCAACCAGCCCGGCACCAGCGAATACCAGACCGCTCTCTCCGCCGATATCAAACTATACAACAAGGACGATGCGAAGATTACGGGCACACCCTTCCAGGAGAGTGCGCAAGGCAAGTGGTTTACGGAAAATTGCTGGAAGAAGGGGCTCATCTTCCGCTTCCCCACCGCCAACTTCCCCACGCCCGGCACCATTGATAAATCCTACAAAACAGGCGTGTCGGCCAAGCTGAACCTCTACCGCTATGTGGGCATCGCCCATTCCACCGCCATGCGCATGCTGAACATGTGCCTGGAGGAATACATTGAGTACCTGATCGAAACACCGCACTTCGCCATTTTCGACAACGGCAATCTGAAATATGAAGTTTTCCGCCAGCCCTATGAAGGCGGCGCCGCCAGCGTTCAGGTTCCCCAAGCCGCTTCCCGCTTTGTCTCCTCGATGGACAATATGGGCGGCGTCATCACAGCTTATTACTACGAATAACGCGCGGCCCAAGGGCCTCCGTTGCCTCACGCGTGATGTTCATAATGCAAAGGAACGGCCTAAAGGCCGTTCCTTTGCATTTTTTTACAACTGCTTTATTCGCCCATTTGCGTCTAAGGCGCAGTTTACGTTCGCTGTTGGAGTTGTCACAAGCGGCGCCTTGACTTCAGCGGTTGAAATAGCCTTTTTCTTTGAGAAGCTGCTGATTGCTTTTTGCACACCAACCGTTAGTGCGATGCCTCCCGCAAAAGCAACACCAACCCAAGGCAATACCTTTTTTTCTCCCGACTTAACCAAAATGTCGATGAGTTTTTCAGGTCCCCCACTATTCTTTGCCATTTTTGATAATTCTGAGTAATTCCATGCCATATTCCTCCGCTCCTTGTAAAGACTTATTTCACAGTGGACATTATTGTCCGCATCTGATATGATCATTGTAGATATTATTGTCCGCATTGTAAACAGAACCGACTGCGGCGTTTTTGCTCAAAATGTCCGCAGGATTAGGAGGGCGCAAGGAATGGGTAACAAAACAACACGCAAAGTGCCTGTTAACAAGAAACGCTTTATGGAAATTTTAGAGTTAAGAAACTATAGCATTCGAAAACTCGGCAAGGGGAAAGCTTACGACGCGATTGAACGCGACGAAAAAACAATACGCCGTTATTTAGATAGCGGCGAAATGCCGCCGGATTTATTAGATAATATAGCCAAGCACCTTGATGTTCACCCTGATTATCTGGCAGGAGTCTACGATAACAAAGCTGACAAAATAGAAGATGCTTTTTTATGGGCGCTCTCTCGTTCATTCATCAAACCTGAAAAATATCCGTACATTTTGAAAGCTAAAAGCGATATCGGTTACAAAACTTATTTTGAAAACATTCTCACCATGAATGATATTTCAATGGCGCTTTTCAAAACGCTCCCACCGAAAGAACGTATTCTATTCCGTCAAGAAATGGTTGTTGCAATTTTGCAGGTTGTTGCAAAGCATTTTTCACACGATTCAATGGGCAATGATTTGACTGAACAGTTAGCTTATTGCGAATCGTTTGTTGGTGATTTTGACCCATTCTCCTATTTTGCGGAATTGGAAGGTGTCGGACTATCAGAAGATGACCTTGACGGATTTAGTGATGATAGCACCATAACTGACACCGAAGGACAGCTATAATGGAACAAGAAAAGCGGAGTGTGACTAAACAATCTACACTCCGCGCCGGGACACCTTGCCGCCCTTTTTTCAGACGCTGCCGCTAAGCCGTCTTTTCCAAAGAAAGCTTGTCGGCAATCATGGCGATAAATTCACCGTTGGTGGGCTTATCTTCCTTTGTTGCCACCTTGCAGCCGAAGGCGCGGTTCAATGTATCGATGCGCCCGCGATTCCACGCCACCTCAATGGCATGGCGAATCGCGCGCTCTACCTTGCTTGCAGAGGTGTTGAAATGCCTGGCAATGCCGGGGTACAATTCCTTCGTAATGCGGTTGATCATCTCCGGGTGATTCATCACCAGTTTGACCGCTTCCCTCAAAAATTGATATCCCTTGATGTGGGCCGGGATGCCGATTGTCAAAAAAAGGCTGGACAGCTTCTCATCCACAGATTGAACGCGTTCCATCGGGCGCTGCTGTGCGCTGATGGCTACACCTTGCGGCGCGGTGCCTACCAGCTCGCGTATTCTTGTTAAAAGCGCGGCAAGCTCAAAAGGTTTCACAACATAGTACTTCACGCCCTTTTCAATCGCCCGCATAATAAAATCATCTCTTCCCAGTGCTGTTACTGCGATGACCTGCGGCGCAGGTGTCAGCGGCAGCTTGTTCATCGCGTCCAGCAAAGCGTAGCCATCCATTTGGGGCATGATGATATCCATCAGCATCACATCGACCGCTTCTTTACCCAAAATCGCCAGCGCCTCAATGCCATTGCCGGCTTCCCCCACCACCGTCATGTCCTCCTGCTTATTCAGGCATTCCGCCAGAGTGTGCCGCATCTGCGGATTGTCATCCACTACCATAATGCGCGTCTTGTTCACAACCCTCGTCCTCTCTACTTATAGTCAAATTAACTTTGCCGATACGATTCGATTTTTTTGCCGCTTTCGTCGGAAATTATAACACACCGTATTGAAATTTGGTAGATTTTCTCTAAAAATTCTGTCTTTCTCACAAAATCCGCCCTGTTTCGACAACCTCCGCCATCCGAACAACAAAAAAGATACCACAAGTAGAGTTTTTTCTCCCTTGTGGCATCTGTTCTTTTAAATAAACTGTTTTAGCTAAAAGCGTACCAATGCTTGATTCGCGTTACCTTGTCGCCCGTAAAGTAAAATTCGATTGCCATCGTGTTGCCGTCCGGATGCTTGCAAGTATATCGCAGCATGCCTTCGCCGTTGCCAAGGTTATAGTAGCGCCCTACCCCCGCATCCGAATAATACAGGCCTCGATTGCCACTCTTGCCAGCGGGCTGCGTAGAATCGCGGAACAAATCCATAATGCTTTGTGACGCATCGCCAAAGTGAATACCGCGAGGCGGTGCGAAAAGCTCCCGATCCATATCCACTTCAATCAGCACCCAGTTTCTCTTCATGCGATCTCTGCCCACCAGAATACTGCCCCATTCATAGGGAATGCGTCTGCACGGCTCGTCAAAACCCAAAAGAACCTCCTGGGTTTCCTCGCCGCCCTTCCCATGCGCTGCTTCAAAATCCGCAAGGGTCGTCTTCAAAAGCTCAAATCCCGTGAATAAATCCTTGCTGTCATACACAGACAGCTGGTAGGGTTTCACATCGAATTTGTAGCTTACCTCCGAAGCGTTGCTGACCTTGCCCAGCTCGTTCACGGCGATCATCTTCAGCTTCACATTACCGGAGGGCGGGATAATACCCGCCTCCGTATAGCTTGGCGAATCCTCCGGGTTCGGCTCGGAGCCATCCATGGTGTAATACATCTCGCATGTCTTGTCCCCATCGGAAGGATAGATGTAGATGGTGCGACGCTTGTTATAGGTGCCCGACTGCAGGCGAGACTTGGGCGAGGGGGGCGAAGGCAGGTACATGGTATAACCCGCCGCCAGCGGATCACTCACCAGCCGTCCGCTGACAGCCACGACGCGGTAATTGTATACCCCTTCTTCCAGCGTGATAGGTTCCGTATAAAGAATCCAATCGTCCGACAGGATTTTTTCCTCTTCGGCTTCCTCCTGCTCTTTCGCGGGCTCCTCACCCGTATTCTTATCCTCTTCCTTCTTATCCTCTTCAGGCTTTAAAGTGTAATACACATCATACCCCTGGGGCGAAGTGAATTCAATGAACCGCCTTTCACTGTAGCGACCTGCAGGCAGGCTGGTTTCGGGATTTTTCGGCAGCAGATCCGTCCGCTGCTGGCGGAAGTTTAAAACGCCTGTTTTTTCAAAGGCCATCTGCATAAGCTCGCCCGCCTCCCGATCCATATCCTTTTCCATCAGCAGACGAATCACATTGCGGTAGGGCTCCGGTCTTGACGGCACAATCTTTTCGTACAGGTTTGTGTACAGCGCTTGCGCGTCCTCCAATCTGGCATCGGCTTCATAGGCCGCGCCGAGAAGCAACAGCCCGTCGATATTGTCAACCCGCGGGTCTTTCTCCGAATCCATGCCCCGCGCTTTTTCAAAGGTTTCAATGGCACGGGAAATATAGCCCTGGTTTAGGTACTCCTCGCCCACCGTCCAATAGGCGAGGGAATCCTTCGCTTTATCGCGCCTGGCCATCACGACCTGCCCGTTCATCGTATTGTTTAAATAAAAGTAGACCCCCAGCATCGCCGCTAAAACCACAAGAACCGCCGCCAGCAACATTTTTGCCCAGTTCATACTGCGCTTTGATATCGGGTTGGCCGTTTTTTCCCTTCTTAAGAGAGGTTGCAGCTTTACACTGTCCGTCATGGCGGGAACGCCGCGCTTCGTATGGGGGCGACCCGCGTCCCTTTCATAGGAACGCAGCTTTCTGTTGTGGCGGGAGCGGCCTGTTTTGAGGGCTTCGCGGCGCTTGCCCGGCATGGCCATGGGCACGCCGAAATCATCCTCCTCACCGTATATTTTTGTATCCGGCGGCAAATCCCTCAAGATATCTTTTGGCGCTTCAGGCGCGGCTTTGCCCTGCCTTAGATTATCCACCCCGGGCACGGGGCCTTTTTTTCTTGATAAGAGTGAGCCGCATTTTGCGCACACCAATGAGGCATTATCAACATAAGCGCCGCATCTTTGGCAAATCACTTTCCCATCACTCCTTGTCTTTCAGCGGGCGGTTGTTCACATGGGTGCCGTTGATATTCAGATCGAACGTACAATTCAAATAAGTTGCCGCCTGCTCGCACATGACGATACGCGGCATGTAAATTTGCAGGTACTCCAATATGGAAGAGCTCTCATCCATTGATAGAACGTGCCTGATCACGCGATTCTTTCTATCCACCTGAATTTCGTTCATTTCAATGGCAAAATTCACTTTATCGTGCACATCATAAGCAATGGGCTTGCCGTGTCTCACACGGGTGCGATGGGCATCGGATTTATCGCCAATCACCAGCGCCGCGCTGACAGCGCTTGAAACATAGCCCGATTCTTCCTCATGATTGCCCACAGCCGTAATGATCTCCATCACGTCCGCCAAATCAAGACCCGCTTCCCTTAAAATCGGGAACAGCATCACCGCGCCCGTCGCGCCATGGTTGTGGCGGTTAATCGTGTTGCCCACATCGTGTACCCAGCCCGCGATCGCTGCCAATTCCATTTCCCTTGGGGAATAGCCCAGTGTCTTCAGCACGTTTCGCGCCGTTTTGCTCACATAACTGACATGCCGCGGGCCGTGATCCGTGTAGCCCAGCGCTTCCAAATGGCGGTTTCCCGCCTTGATCATCGCTTTAATGGCATCGTTTTGCTTAATATCCTTGAGCGTTATCATCTATCAGCTTCCCCTTCTGCTCATTGCATGCGCTGCAAGGCATCATATCCTTCATCGCTTTCGTATTCCCGCTCCGGGGCATCGCCACCCAGCCGTTCAATGGCATTTCTCACTTCTATAAAATCCAAGTAGGGCAGCTTTTCATCCTCCGCCGCCTCGATAAGGGCAGGCAGCGCCCTATCATCGCCGAGCTTGCCGAGATAGCCCGCCAGGACAGCACGCTTCTTTTTATCCTCCTTAAAGAGCGCCAGGGCGATGCCGAATACCTTTTCGCTGCCGGGGTAGTCGGAGAGCACATCCAATATGGCTTCCTGCCCCGCGCGGGTCGCACCGCCGATGACTTCCGTTAGTTGTTTCACCACATCCCTGCCCATCTGGTGCAGGCTTTCCAAGGCGTTGTCGCACAGTTCATCCTTTTCTTTGCGGTTCTTCGTCCATTCAATATACAAGGCTCTCGGTGCCGTGCTTTCCATTTCACGAAGCAATCCGATGGCTGTCATTCTCGCTTCAAGAGGCGCGCTTTCATCCTTCAAAAGCAATACAAGCCGCTTTTCACAAGGGATACCCACCTCCACAATGCGATCCAAAAGCTGGGCGGGAATCGGCACCTTCTTTTCGGTATAGGCGCGCATCCAATCCACCAGCTCCTTGCAATCGTCAAACTGCGTGAAGTACGCGCCCGGTGTCACCCCTTGCAGCCAAGCGGCAGGGGTGTTTAAAAACTGCATATACACATTGGGCATATCCTGCTCCATGGCCTCAAAATTTTTATATTCGTCCTTGTGCTCCTTCACCCATTGGTTGATATAATCCGAAAACCGCTTATCAAAATCAATCAGCTTCATTTACTTTATCTCCTTTTTGTATCTTTTCCAAGGTGAAAAGCGCCCGCTCTACCCGACGGCGCGATATGAGCAATTCCCGCATATACCGCTCCATTTCCTGATCCATCCCCTTTTTATCAAGGTAAATTATTTTCAACGCCGCGATGTAGGCATAGGTGTCCTCCCCTGAAGCCTTGGCTTTTTTATCGGGTGGCAGCCTATCGTAATACTTCGCCGCAAAATAAGCCGCGCCGTTCGCATCAGAGGTTTCCCGCGCCTCCGCCATGAACCGCTTGATGAACGCGCATCGGGCAGATGCCTTCAGGCGGCGAGCCGTCTTCAGCGTGGAAGAGGCAAGCCTCCCATGAACAAGGGACAAGTATGTTTCATCCGGGTGCGCTTTTAAAAGGCAGCGTGCCATATCGTTCCGCATGCCTTCATTGATGCTCTCTTCCACAAGCCACAGCTTGAACAGGATTTCCGCTTGATCGGGCGCGTCGCGCATCATCATTTCCATAACGCTCTTCCCACGATCGCCGACCGGAAGGGTAAAAGCGGCTTCCAGCTGCTGCCTTTCGACCGTGGTGATCTCTCCCGGCGCGCGCTTAATAAACGCCTCCAGCTGTTCCAAACAAAACATGATTGACGACATCGCATGCTTGCCCGGCAGTGGCAGCATATTTTTGGGCCCGGCAGCAATCAGCCTTAAGGCCATCCATGCCCAAATAAACATCGGGCAGACAGCGAGGCAGCGCTTTAGCAGATGCTCCGCCTGTGCCGCTTCGCCCCTTTCGGCGGCCAGATAAGCCAGCATATACATCACACCGACATCGTAGGGACGTTTTTCCAGGGCGGCAGACAACCGTTTGTACGCCACCTCCCGCGCACCCGCAAGGCACGCGACAGAAAAAATGAACGCGTCCTCCTCGGGCCTATACTCACAACGATCAACGCGCTTCAGCAGCGCCGCCGCCAAGAGCTTTCTCCCATTGTCTGCCAGCACGGTACTAAGGGCACAGCAAGCGCTCGCATCCCTCGGAAACCGCTTTACGGCGCATTTTGCCAGCGCCAGCGTTTCCTTCTTGCAAAACGAAAGATGATTCATATGCGCTACCAAATCCACAAGCTTGTCGGGGCTTCTAAAAAGCAACTTGCCCGCCCGCATAAACCGCTTAGCCGCCAAATCCCGCCGCCCTTTTCGATCGTCCCTGCCGGCGAGAGCCACAAGCTTTTCCGCACGCCGTCCGCCGCTTGGCATATCAGGCATGATGGCCCAATCCATCAGCTCCTGCGCCTCGCAAATAGATATGCCGCAGGGTTCGTGCCTTAAGTACAGCACCGCCGCTTCCATCGTTTGCACACGCTTATTTTGGAAATAGGAATTGACGGCCAGCTCATAAAAGCCATCGTGCAGCGCGGGGTTCAGCGCCAGGGCGCGGCGAAGATATTTCGCCGCGAGATCGTGGCAGCCCATATCCTTATACAGCAGCGCCAGATCATAGTATATCTGCGGATCATCCTTTTTTTCAAGGGCGCGAAAAAACAGCCCCACCGCCTCCAGATAGCGGCCTGCCTTGTGGTTCTCCTTCGCCTTTAAGTGGATGTATCCGCTCGTCTGGTTAAAGGGAACAAGATTTCCGTTCCCCGCAAGCTTTCTCATTCTGTCTCCTTATCAATCATGGGTGGCTTTTTCAAGCAGCGCTTTTAAATCGCAGGTTTCAAACTTGAATTGGTTGCGGCAGAAATGACAGGTCAGCTCCGCGCCCTGATCATCGGCGATGATTTCAGCCAGCTCATTTTTCCCAAGGGCAACCAACGCCTTTTCCATCCTTTCGCGAGAGCACTCGCACAGGTAGGCAAGGGGCGTTCTTTCAATCACCACGGGATCCATCCCACGGAACCAGTCGTTCATCAATTCCTCATTATCAGCAAAGGTCATTTCGCGGCTGATATCCTGAAATAAAGGGCTGCGCAGCTCCAATTCATCAAGCACCTCATCGGGACAACCGGGCAGGGGCTGAATTAAAATGCCGCCCGCTGTTAATATCGTTTCGCCCGATACCAGCACCCCGAGGGCGACAATGGAGGGCTGCTGTTCGCTCACGGTGAAGTAGGCCGCGAAATCCTCCGCAATTTCTCCTGATAAAAGAGCCGTCTGCCCCACGTAGGGCTCGCCGAAGCCCATATCGCGAATTACGCTGATGCGGCCATCCGTTCCCACAGCGCCGCCCACATCCAATTTGCCATTCTCCTTCAAGGGCAAATTGACCCGCGGGTTATCCGCGTAGGCTTTCAGATTTCCGCCATGGCCGACGGCGCAAAGGGTTCCGATGGGACCGCCGCCCTTTATTTGCACCGTGACGGATGCTTTTTCATCCTTCATCCCCACAGACAGCATGGCCGTGCCCGTGAGCAGCCTGCCCAACGCGGCAGCCGCCACAGGGCTTAGCTCGTGAATATTTGCCGCTTCCTGGGTTAAGCCGGTGGTATCCGCCAGCAGCACGCGCACCAGCCCGCCCTTTAGGGTGATATGCAGCATTTCGTTTTTTCTGTTGATCTCTTTTGCCGTTGTGTTCATACGTAAACTCCTTTACACCTCTCGCTTGGTCGCGGCGAAGTGCCATCTTGATTCTTTTTCATGGGGATCGCTCATATCCTTTTCCCCGTAGATTTGAGGCGCGGTAAAGCCTGTTTCTTTCAGCCATTCCGCCAGTTCCAGGGCGCTGTGCGCGCGCTGAGTCTGCCTTTCATCGACGCGGTCATACCGCCCGTCCTTGCCCTTTGTAAAGATGCACAGATCCATGTCGATCCGCTTTTCCGCCTTGTTAAACCTGTTGCTCCACAGGTAGGTAATCCGCGGCGTATCCTGCATGAACAGGTTATTCCCCAGCGTGTTTTCGAGCTTATAGGGAGTCGATACATCAAAAAGCAGCCCGCCGCCGGGTCGCAACGCCTCATAAGCGGCTTTAAAAAACGCCTTCACATCCGCTTCCGTTAATAAATAATTGACCCCGTCACAGGTGCAAAGAACGGCATCCATCGGGCGGTGCAGCTTCATTCGGCGCATGTCCTGCTGCACAAAAGGGATATCCATCCCTTCGGCGCGCGCCTTTTTCGCCGCTTCAAAAAGCATTTCCGCGCTTAAATCAATGCCTGTCACCTTATATCCCAAACGGCTTAAGGGAATGGTCAAGCCGCCTGTTCCGCAGGCACACTCGGCGACTATTCCCCCCTTAACGCCAAAGCGGGTCATCATTTTGCCGTAAAGATTCGCCCAGGCGATGTAATCCACATCCGCCATCAGTTCATCATAAATTGGTGCAAACGCTGTATACATGGTTACCCCTTTAAAATACTAGCGCCTCAGGCGGCGCACGCCGTTCATCCTTCCGTCGACGCTGCCTGATTCCTTGGCGGAAAGCCCTGCCCAGCCTACTTCCTTCAGCTTGTCGCCAAGGCCCAGTTCCATCGCGATTTCGTACTTTATTCGTTCGTTTTCCGTCAGCCGCTGAAAATTGTCGCCCATCAAAACGCACCTCGCTTTTTTATTCAAAAGGAAGTGTGTTCGAAAGATGCAAAAATCATTCCTCTTCGTCCTCGTCGTCATCCTCTTCCTTGCTCAGCCCGCGGTTCACTTCAGCGCCTTCAATGCGCGAGTTGATGTATTTATCAAACACGCCGTTTGTATAGCTGGCATAGCAAAAGCGGTTGAAGGCAAACAGGAAGATAATGTACAAAAACAGCAGCACCAGCAAGATGATTTCCAGCGCGCTTGTAAAGTAAAACACCACCAAGGCAAGAGCGAGTGGCATAAGAGACATCAGCCTGAGCCCCAGCGATTGGGGAAGCCTGCCGACGGCAAGCAAAAGCGCGTTTCTGATAAGCTGGCCATAGGTGAGCTTGTAGGATACCATGAGCGGGTAGATATAGATTAGCATAAGGCTCCAAACAAGCCCCAGCAGCATTAAAAGCACCTGCGGTATCACAAAAAACACGCCGCTGTCCTGCGCCATCTGCCCATAGGTGAAATAGCCCACATACATGAGAATCGGCAATACAGCCGTGATGCAGCTGGTTAAAAGCGCCTGCTTCCAGTTTTCCTTCATGGCATCTTTGAAATCGGACCATACGAAGCTATGCTCATCCCTGGCCCAATTGCGCGTTACATATGAAATGCCCGCCGTAAACGGCCCTGTAATGGCAATGCAGGGGAT
>JGI994J12354_10005061_pt1 | contig 11505 bp, 11 predicted proteins | sample IntmicLarv3ML3BL_FD_12354 | JGI IMG/M metagenome (IMG submission 12354) | reverse complement strand
CTGGTAGAGCGCATTACCGCCTGTGTCGGGAAACGGCAGGAGGCGGCGCGGCAGCCGGATATTGAGGCCATTCATTTTTACGAAGACGGGCTATCCGGCGGAGCAAACAGCGGTGAGCGGCGGCGGGCGCTGCTCCTATACTGCGGGCTACCTACCGCTATGACCGCGAAGCAAATGTTGTACGCTTTTCGCATTTTATACACTTATAACGAATACAAAAAGCACTTAAATGCGTGTTTTTTTAATTATTGAAAGGCAGGAAGCTTATTATGAGCATCAGTCAAAAAGAAAGAGAAATCCTCCGCGACCTTGCAAAACAACAATTAGAACTGTCAAAGTCGGAAAAAAACAAGGAATTGCAACGCCTTTGGTATCTGCACAATGACCTAAAGGGCGAGCGTCCTATGGCAACCTTTGAGATTTGGACTTGTATGCAAGAGTTCATGCCGCCCCTTCTCTGCGAAAGTGAAGAAGCCCGCGGCATGGAATATGCGCTGCGCAATGCCATGCTCAATGCCGTTGAGGTGCAAGACGACACCGTAGTAAGAGACCATTACACCGTCGGCTGGGACATCCAATGGAAGCTTTTTGATTTGGACGTTAAGCGGGATACGGCGGCGGAGGGTCTTGGATATCACTTCCAATCGCCTGTGACCGATATTGTGGAAGACAGTGCTATTTTTAAGGAATCGACATTTTCCTTCAGTAAAGAGAACACCCTGCGGGAAATCGACATGGTGAGCGAAACCATCGGCGACATTTTGCCTGTAAAGCTGTCGGGCGGCGGGCTGTATGCGGTACCGGCCTTCCACCTCATCGAAATGATGGGAATGGAAACCATGATGCTGCAAATGTTCGACCATCCGGAGGAATTTGCGGCGCTGGTAAACCGCATCTGTGATGATTACATTGCGTATTATGATTTAATGGAAAAAAATGGGTTATTGCTCTTAAACAATGGCAACACCGGTATCAATATGGGTACATATGGCTTTACAAACAACCTGCCGAAGGACGGCTTTGACGAAGCGCACATTCGCACAACAGACCTGTGGGGTCATATGAATTCACAGGAGACCGTTGGTATTTCGCCCGGTATGTTCGGGGAGTTTTTTGCACAGCCGTATAAAAGAATTACGGAAAAGTTCGGACTTCTTTCTTATGGCTGCTGCGAGCCTGTTGATTACATCTGGGAATATATTAAGGAGATGCCAAACCTGCGCAAGGTGTCCATTTCCCGCTGGTGCGACGAGAACTTTATGGGCGAGCGGCTGCAAAACAGCAGTTGCATTTTCCACAGAAAACCCGACCCGAACATGGTTGGCGTAGAGGTGAATTTTGACGAAGATGCGTACCGCAAGAATATTCGAACTACGCTTGAAGCCGCGAAAGGCTGTAAAGTTGAGTTCTCCTACCGCGATGTATATGCCCTGCCCGGCGGAAAAGAAAAGGCCCGCCGCGCCATACAGCTGATTCATGAGGAGTCGGTTAAGCATTGGAAGTAAAAGCGCGCCAGGGATACCGCGGCCTGTAAGCGAATAAATGTTGACATTCCCCCCGCAAAATGATATACTACTAACCAGAAATGCAATGACTTAGAAAAGTACCTGCACCTTTGCGGAAAGCGCAGATAAAACCTGCGCCTTACAGAGAGGCTGCCCCATCGGCTGAAAGGGCGTCCCGAAGCAAGCTGCAGCGAAGTTCACCTAAAGAGCAGGCAATCTGAACAGTTACAGTAGGATTGCACGGCAGCAGCCCGTTACAGCTGAAAGAAGAGCAGGCAAAGCTTTGCCTGAACTCGGGTGGTACCGCGGAGCTTTTAGGCCGTAAATTACAGCTTAAATGCCTTTCGTCCCGTTTTTTGGGATGGAAGGCATTTTTTTATTTTTTAAAGATATAGTTGCAAATATTGAAAGGAGCATGAAGATGAAAGAGCAATTGCTGGCAATTAAAAACGCCACACTGGCTGCGATTACGGAAGCGGCAACGCCTCAGGCACTGGAGGAGCTACGCGTAAAAGTCCTTGGAAAAAAAGGCGAATTGACCGCCATTCTGCGCCAAATGGGTGCATTGACTGCCGAGGAACGTCCGGTCGTCGGGCAGGTTGCAAATGAAGTGCGCGCTGCCATTGAAGAAGCATTGGAGGCTTCACTTGAAGGCATGCAGGACGCTTTGCTGGAAGCAAAGCTGGAGGCGGAGCGCATTGACGTAACGCTGCCGGGAGATAAAGCGGCTTTGGGTGTCAAGCACCCCCTTTCAAAAGTGCTGGATGAAATTTGCGACATCTTTTTGTCACTGGGGTTCGTCATTGCGGACGGGCCTGAAGTGGAGTTTGACTACTATAATTTTGAAGCACTGAATATCCCAAAAGACCATCCGGCGCGGGATACACAGGATACATTTTATATTTCAGACAACATTGTTTTGCGCACGCAAACCTCGCCTATGCAGGTGCGCTTTATGGAGAAAAACAGCCCGCCCATTCGCATGCTTTGCCCCGGCCGCGTGTACAGGAGCGATGCTGTGGATGCCACCCACTCTCCCCTATTTCACCAAATTGAAGGCCTTGTGGTGGATGAAAATATCACATTTTCTGATCTGAAGGGCACATTGGAACTCTTTGCAAAAAGGCTTTACGGTGAGGAATCGAAAGTACGCTTCCGCCCCCACCACTTCCCATTTACCGAGCCGTCTGCGGAAATGGATATCATGTGCTTCTCCTGCGGCGGCAAGGGCTGCCGGCTTTGCAAGGGTGAGGGCTGGATTGAGATTCTCGGCGCGGGTATGGTGCATCCGAGGGTCTTAGAGCGCTGCAACATTGACACGTCAAAGTACACCGGCTTTGCCTTTGGTATGGGGCTGGAGCGGCTGGTTATGCGCCGCTTTAAAATTGACGACCTGCGCCTGTTTTATGAAAATGATATCCGCTTTTTGCGCCAGTTTTAGGAGGGAATAAAATGAAATTACCAATCAGTTGGCTGAATGAATACGTTAATACAGAGGGACTGTCCCCCGCTGACCTGACGCGCGAACTTACCATGTCCGGCTCCAAGGTAGAAGGCTTCGAGGACCTGCGCCAGGGCATTGAGAACATTGTTACCGGCCAGATTTTGTCTGTGGAAAAGCACCCCAATGCCGACAAACTGAATGTTTGCGCCGTTAACGCAGGCGGCGAGGCACCCATTCAAATTATTACGGCGGCGCAAAATGTTTTTGCGGGCGCTTTTGTTCCTGTGGCGCTGCACAAATCCACTCTTGCAGACGGCACAAAGATTACCAAAGGCAACCTGCGCGGACTGCCTTCCGACGGCATGTTTTGCTCCCACGCGGAGCTGGGGCTTACAAAGCACTTTATCCCCTATGCAGCTGAGGACGGCATCCTGATTTTAGAGGGAGAGCCGAAGCCGGGGACGGATATCGGGGAAGTACTGGGATTGAACGAGGTTGTGCTGGAGTTTGAAATTACATCGAACCGGCCTGACTGCCTTTCGGTTACGGGGCTTGCGCGGGAGACAGCGGCTACGTTTAACCGCCCGTTAACAGTTAATGCACCCACTGTCATTGAGGGTAGCGGCGATATTACAAAAATGCTTAGTATTAAGGTGGAAAATCCTGCGCTTTGTCCCCGTTACACGGCGCGGGTTTGTACGGATATTGAGATAAAGCCCTCCCCTGCTTGGCTGCGTGAGCGGCTTCACGCTGCGGGGATTCGTCCCATAAACAACATTGTTGACATCACAAATTACGTCATGCTTGAGTATGGACAGCCTATGCATGCCTTTGATTACAGCACCCTGCATGACGGCAAAATTGTGGTGCGCACCGCAACAGAAGGGGAAATCATTACGACCCTGGACGGGCAGGAGCACAAGCTTACTGCCGCCGCTCTTGTCATTGCAGACGATCAAAAACCCATTGCGGTAGCCGGCGTTATGGGCGGTATGAACACGGAAATCACGGAAAAAACCAACACCATTGTTTTCGAATCAGCCAACTTCAACGGTCCGTCTGTGCGCCGGACTGCAAAGTATATCGGAAATCGTACCGATGCCTCCTCCCGCTATGAAAAGGGCCTTGACGCGCAGCTGACCGACCCGTCGGTGGAACGCGCTTGCCAATTGGTAGAAGAGCTTGGTGCGGGCAAAGTAGTAAAAGGTAAAATTGACGTAAACAATGCGGACAGTACACCCAAAACCATTGCACTCGATGCTGCGGAAATCAATGCGTTTTTAGGCACGGATATCACGAAGGAAACCATGTGTGAGTACCTGACGCGGCTGGGCTTCACCGCTTTCGGCGACACGCTGACTATTCCATCCTTCCGCAATGATATTGAGCGTATGTGCGATGTGGCGGAGGAGGTTGCGCGTATTTTCGGGTACGGCAATATTCCGGCGTCTCACTTTGGCGGCGGGCTGATTCGCAGCGGACTTTCAGAGGTGCAAATTTTTGAAAAGACTGTCAACGAGCTGGCACGCGCGCTTGGGTTCTCGGAAATTATCACCTACTCCTTTATTTCGCCCAAGTTCTATGACGGGATAAATCTGGCGGAAGACTCCTCCTTACGCACCTCAACCACTATTCAAAATCCGTTGGGTGAGGACACCTCCCTTATGCGCACTACGGCGCTGCCCTCTCTCTTAAATACCCTGCGGCTCAACCAGAATCACAGAAACATGGCGGCGCGGGTGTATGAACTGGCGAAAACCTATCATCCCGTTTTGCAGGATGGAGCGGTGAAAGAGGCGGAGCTGCCGGAGGAAAAGAAGGTACTGCTCTTTGGTGCCTATGGTGCGGAAGAAAGCTTCTTCACGTTAAAGGGCTGCATTGAGGCCTTCTTTGCTGAAGTCAATATGACGGGTGTCACCTATGAAGCTACCGAGGAGAACACGGCTTACCACAAAACCCAGACGGCGAACATCCTGCATAACGGCAAGAATATCGGCATCATCGGGAAAATTAGCCCCAAGGTTTGCAAGGCTTTTGAGCTGGATATTCCTGCCTTTGCCGCAGAGCTTGATATTGCATATATTTACGCAAACCGCGAAGCTGCCCCGCTCTATACCCCGCTGCCCAAATTCCCGGCGGTCACAAGAGATATTGCGCTGCTTTGCGGCGACCAAGTGCCGGTTGGCAAGCTCATGGAAGTTATTGAGAAAAAGGGCGGCAAGATTCTGGAAGCGGTTGACCTGTTCGACGTTTACAAGGGTGCACAAATCGCAGAAAATCAGAAATCCGTCGCCTTCGCATTGACCTTCCGCGACAAGGAAAAAACCTTGACAGACGACGATATAAATCCCGCAATGACCGCCATTTTAGCGGCGTTGGAGGAAATGTACGGTGCAGTGCTGCGGTCATAAGGAATGGCCGGGGGATCCTTCGCTTACGCTCAGAATGACAAGCGAAGGAATGAAGAAACGACAGGCAAGCCCGCTGCTGTAACAAAACTGTCACTTGAACTTTTAGCCGATTCAGAGTATAATAAACTTGTAAAACAAGAGTATTACGCAGAGAGGGAGGGTATCAAAATGCTTGAAGATTGCACAAGGAAATTTAATATTGAGCTGGAACTCAAAAAGGAGCGCCGCGTAATTTTAACGGAAGTATATAACGCGCTCATTGAAAAGGGCTATGACCCTATCAGCCAAATTGTCGGATACCTCCTGTCCGAAGACCCCGGCTACATTACCAATCACAAGAATGCCCGCAGTCTGATTCGCAAAATTGACCGCGATGAACTGTTGCAAGAACTAGTGGAAGGATATATTTCCCGCTAAAAAGAAGATTGTTTTTGAAAAAGTGCTTGACAACAAGCACTTTTTTTGTTATAGTTATAAAGGAAAATAAAGAAGGTGGATTTGCGTCCATCTCACCTGACCGTCATTACGGTGTGGGTTAAGACAGTCTGACCGTGCAAGTTGTACGGTTTTCGTGCTGGCGGATGGATTTTCCATCCGTGTTTTCATTTTTTTAGGAGGTGGCTGGCCATTAACAACAAGGAGCATCAAATCAACGACGAAATCCGCGACAAGGAAATTCGTCTGATTGGCGCGGACGGTTCCCAAATGGGCATCGTAGCATCAAAATCCGCACTCGAATCCGCCGCGGCGCAAAACCTGGATCTGGTAAAAATTGCCCCCCAGGCCACACCGCCTGTATGCAAGATTATGGACTACGGAAAGTTCCGGTTCGAGCAGGCAAAGAAGGAAAAAGACGCGCGCAAGAACCAAAAAACCGTGGAAATCAAGGAAGTCCGCATGTCCCCGGGTATTGATGTACACGATTTTGATGTAAAAGTCCGCAATGCACTGAAATTTTTACAAGCAGGCAACAAAGTAAAGGTTGCAGTACGCTTTCGCGGCCGTGAAATGGCGCACACCGATATCGGACGCAAGCATCTCCTGCAATTTGCGGAGCAATGCGCTGAGTTTTCAACCGTAGAAAAAGCACCCAAGATGGAAGGCCGTAACATGGCGCTGTTCCTTGCGCCAAAGGCCGCAAAATAACACTGTTTATGACTTGGAAGGAGAAATAAAAATGCCAAAATTAAAAACAAAATCTGCTGCAAAAAAGAGATTTAAGCTGACAAAGACCGGGAAAGTAAAACGCTCCCACGCTTTTACAAGCCATATTCTCACAAAGAAATCCACAAAGCGCAAGAGAAACCTGAGAAAAGGCGCAATCGTTGATGTTACCAACGAAAAGGCTGTTAAGAAGTTACTGCCCTACGCATAAGAAAACTGTCCTGCGTGGCAGTTACCGTTATTTGAAGAAAAGGTTGGGAGGATAAAACCATGGCAAGAGTAAAAGGCGCAATGATGACGCGCAAAAGAAGAAAGAAGACGCTCAAGCTTGCAAAAGGCTACTGGGGCGCAAAATCGAGAGTATTTAAGATGGCCAACCAGGCCGTCATAAAGTCCATGAAGTACGCATACATCGGCAGAAGATTGAAAAAGAGAGACTTCCGCAAGCTCTGGATCACACGTATCTCCGCCGGTTGTAAGCAAAACGACATCAACTATTCCCGTTTTATGAACGGCCTTAAGAGAGCAAACATTACATTGAACCGCAAGGTGCTTTCCGAGCTTGCTATTAACGACAAGGCGGCGTTTACGTCACTTTGTGAACAAGCAAAGGCTGCACTGGCATAAATATTGAAACTATAAAAGCAGACTGCTGTAATGGCCGTCTGCTTTTTTGTTGCAAAAATAAAAGCACAAGAGGAATAGAAACTTCCGCTTGTGCTTTGTATTTTTTATCAGGCAAAACTTATTTAGTCAGCACTTTCTTAAGCTTCGCAAATCTGGGCACACCATCAATAAAGGGAGGGCGCGCTTCCCCTTGAATGAGGGGCAATGCATACTCAATGTAAGCGGGCAAGAGGCCGTTACCGGCTTCGTTAATCCATTCTCTGGGAACCTTTTTCTCGGTGTTTGCAACATCAGAAAGGTCCATAAGCTTAATATTACAACGGTATTTGCCGTCAACCATGTCACGCTCAAAACCAACCATCTTATCAGTGATACCCGCTACCGCGCTCTTAACGGCAGTTTCGCCGGAAGAGTAGGATTCGGTTACATCAGCAAGAGAGGCCATGTGCGCCGCACAACGCTGCAAGAGGGAAAACTCAATGCCGCGTACCTTTGCGCCGGTTTGCTCTTTTACAATATTGGCAAGGGTAGCAGCCAGTCCGCCAAGCTGCGCGTGGCCGAAGCTGTCCTTTTCCTGGGCAAGGGAGCTGCCGTATTCGGAAATAAGCTTACCGGCCTTGTCCTTAATACCCTCGGAAACCGCGATGATACACTTACCTTGCTCAGCGTAAATGCGCTTCACGTCCGCAATCATGGTATCCAAGTCAAAGTCAATTTCCGGCAAGTAAATGAGGTCAGGGCCTTGACCGTAATGAGTCGCAATGGCAGATGCAGCGGTTAGCCAACCTGCGTTACGTCCCATGATTTCCAGCACAGTAATCATGCCGGTGTCATACACACGTGCATCCAGGTAGACTTCCATACAGGAGGTGGCGATATACTTAGCGGCAGAGCCGTAGCCGGGGCAATGGTCTGTGCCGAACAGGTCGTTATCAATGGTCTTAGGAACGCCCATAACGCGGCATTCGTATCCGGCGGCCTGCATGTATTTGGAAATCTTGTTGCAGGTGTCCATGGAGTCGTTTCCGCCGTTGTAGAAGAAGTAGCGGATGTTGTACTTCTTGAAAATTTCAAGAATGCGCTTGTAGTCCGTGTCATCTACGCTGCTGTCCTTGAGCTTGTAGCGGCAGGAGCCAAGCAGTGAAGACGGCGTGTTCTTCATCAAGTCTAACTCTGCGGCGTCCTCCTTGGACATATCGTAAAGCTGGTCGTTTAAGATACCCTTAATGCCGTGAGCCGCGCCGTATACAGCGGTAATGCATTCCTCACGCAGCGCCGTTTGAATAACGCCTGCCGCAGACGAGTTGATGACCGATGTGGGGCCGCCCGACTGTCCGATGACCGCTGCACCAATTAATTTTTCCATGTTTTTTCCTCCTATTATCTGATGTAATTTTACATTAACTATGTTATTTTACACTATTTCCTTCAAATTGTAAAGGTCATTTTCCACCAAAAGCTTGGCGCGTTCCTTGGTTTTTCGGTCAGACTGCAAGGCATTTTGCAAAAATTCAGGCGTTTTTTTCAAAAAGGCGGCCATTGTACCGTCAGGGTCTTTCATGTAAAGGGACAGTTGCTCGTATTGCGCGGCACTAATCAGTGCGGCATCTCCGGCGTCGCGCATTAAAGCCTCGTCTATGGCAACCATGGAAAGGCTCAAGACACCTCTGCGGCGCAGCAGTTCTCCCCCGCCCTGCAGGCGGTCAACCACCGCAAGACTGTATTCCATATGCGCGCCAAGGCCTTCCACCACAGGAAGCCACGCCCGCTGATAGCTGGATGCACTGGTAATCAGGTCGGCAACATGCAAAACAACCTTGTCCTTGATGGAAAAAAGCACCCGGGTGCGGCCCTTGTCAAAGAGGACGGCACTATTGTCCTTAAAAAGGGTCAGGTGAGGCTTTTTCAAGAGCTTTGCCACCATAAAGGAGAAGAACCAGTCCCGCCGTTCGCCGCCGGAAATCAGGTCAACCTGGTGACCCGCCGTAGCTTCTTGAACCTTTTTGACCATTTCATCAATAACAAAGCGGTAGGTTTCATCCTTCTGATATTGCGCCTCGGTTAAAGCGGCAATCTTCAGGGAAACAGTCCCCTTGTCGGCAACCAGCCGGTCAATTTCAGAAAGAAGGGACAAAGCGTCCCCTTCACTGCCGTACAAAAAGTGCGTGTTAATATAGTAAGGTCCGATACGCCCGGATGTGTACCAAAAGGGCTTGTCAGCCTCCGCTACACGCAGCGCCTTTGTGTGAAACAGTGCCTCAGTCATTGTCTTCTTTTGCATATTTTATCTCATTCCTTTCGGGATTTTTATACAATCAATTGTCCGGTCAGCTGTGATGGACAGGAAAGTCCTTGCGCTGCCGCATAAGCCGCCAGCCCATCAATAATTTCGCAGCAGGCATTGGGATTTGCAAGCGTCGCTGTACCTACCTGCACAGCGGTTGCACCGGCCAGAAGGAAGGCTGCCGCATCCTCATAGGTGGAAATGCCGCCCATGCCGATAACAGGGACTTTTACTGCCCGGGCAACATCGTAAGTCATACGCAGTGCCACCGGCTTAACCGCCGGACCGGAAAGCCCGCCTGTTACATTGGCAAGCAGCGGTTTCCTTGTTTTCAGGTCAATAGCCATGCCAAGCAGCGTATTAATCAGCGAAATCGCATCAGCACCGCCTGCTTCCGCGGCTTTTGCGGGCAGGGTTATGTCGGTCACATTGGGTGTCAGCTTGACAAAAAGGGGCTTCTTTGTGACTGCCCGCGCGCTCTTTGTCACCAGCTCCACCATGGCGGGGTCACTACCAAAGGCCAAGCAGCCGTGCTTCACATTCGGGCAGGACAAATTTAGCTCAATCCCGTCAATGTCAGTGGTGTCAAGACGCTTGCAAAGCTCTACATATTCCTCAACCGTACTGCCTGCAATGTTGGCAATCAGGTTGGTATCAAAACGGCGGATGCGCGGCAAAATCTCGCTGACAAACACGTCAATACCCGGATTTTGCAGCCCAACACTGTTTAGAATTCCCGATGCGGTTTCCGCAATGCGTGTAGGAGGGTTGCCTTGCCGAGGCTGCAGTGTAAGGCCCTTTAGGCAAATACCGCCAAGACGGTTCACGTCGGTAAAGGGCACAAGTTCCTCTCCGAAGCCAAAGGTTCCCGAAGCTGAAAGCACCGGATTTTTCAATTGCATTCCTGCGATTTTTATCATAGTTCTGTCTCCTTAAAATTACGCGTTCCACGCAATGCTGCTACCAAGGAATACCGGGCCGTCAGTGCAGCAATGGGCGTAGGCTACGCCGTTTTCCGCCTTCAAAGCACAGGCGCACACAAGGCACGCACCAAAGCCGCAGCCCATACGTTCCTCCATAGAAACATGGGGGTCAATACCGTGAGACAGGCACAGCTCCGTTACCGCGCGCAACATTGCCTTTGGGCCACAAGCCGAAACTGCAGCAACGGGCAATGCTGTAAATAACGGCAGCAAAGGGCCGGTAACAAAGCCTTTTTGTCCCAGGGAGCCGTCTTCTGTGCACAGAATTACCTCTTCGCAGACTGCTGAAAATTCGTCAAGCAGTACGGCTTGTGCCTTTGTTCGAAAGCCCAGTACAGCAATTTTCTTCTTGGCAGAGTGCATTTTTGCTGTGTAAAGAAGCGGGAAGACGCCGATGCCGCCGCCGATTAAAAGAAGGGTATCCCCTATCAGCGGGAATCCGTTTCCAAGAGGGCCAAGGATGTCCAAAGCTGTCGTTTCCCCTTGCAGAGACAGCCATTTTGTGCCGTCACCGCGCACTTCGTATACGAGAGTGCAGGTTTCTGCAACCTTATCACAGTCGCAAATACTAATCGGGCGGCGCAAAATATGGGCACCGTCCGCAATTTTTATATTGACAAATTGTCCCGGCACTGCTTTTCTTGCAATGTCCGGCGCATGCAAAACCATGCGGAAAATGCCCGGTGCAATTTGTTCATTTTGCAATATTGTTGTCATATTTTATCCTTTCGCCGCGTTTAGTTGGTCACGCATAAGGACGGCCTCTGCCCGTGCCGCGGCGGCAAAGTCCCTTTCGCTGAAATCTTTTTGATGAGCCGTGGAACGATAGGCGCAGAGGATGCTTCGCGACGCATTTACAATGCCGCCAAGACCATTCTTGTCAAAGCTTGCAACCGCATCCTTCGCACTGCCGCCCTGGGCGCCGTAACCGGGAATAAGGAAATAGGTTTGGGGCATTTTTTCCCGTAAGGCTTTTGCTTCCTCCGGGTATGTCGCGCCCACCACTGCGCCAACTGAGCTGTAGCCATGGCGGCCAATCAGCTCCTGCCCCCAGGTATGCACCAGCACGGCCATCTTGTCCGCCACA
>JGI994J12354_10005060_pt1 | contig 11511 bp, 9 predicted proteins | sample IntmicLarv3ML3BL_FD_12354 | JGI IMG/M metagenome (IMG submission 12354) | reverse complement strand
ATCTGAAAGAATGTGAGTTTAGGTTCAATCATCGCTCTGATGATATATATCAGCCTCTTCTCAAAATCATCAAAAATAACCCGCTATTCTAGGCTAGCCCCTAATTAAAAAATGCTTTTAAAAAAACTCGAAAGTTAAAAACAGAGAAAAACATAAAATTTTCATTGCAAATTACGCATTTTTCCAATAATTGACGCAAAGAGACTAAAATATGCTCTAAAAAACAAATGTGTATAAATTATCAACAACTTTATAAAATTCGTGTTGCAACATATTTTCGTATCTGTTANTANTTTTANTTTGATTAAGCAAAACAGGGGATATTACTTGTAACTTACCAAAAAATTGGAAGATATTGGCTATAGGATTGATAGCAAATACAACATTAAGTAGAAGAGAACATGCTGTTGGCATCGATACCAAATAAACTCACGAGACTCTGGGGGAAAAGCAAGAGAATGCTTCGAGGAATTATTAATAAAATTTTTTCTGAAACTTATGGGGAAAATTTCCAAAAATTTCTTCTTGAGACATCATGTCAATCAGCAAAGCAAGTTGTACCCTATATTATGGAATTAGTTCATCCAAAATCTGTTGTCGATGTTGGTTGTGGGGTCGGAGCCTGGCTGGCGGCATTTCGAGATTTGGGTAATATCCAGGATCATTTGGGTTTTGATGGAGACTACATCAAAAAACAGAATTTGCTGATTAATCCAGACTTTTTTGTCACAAAAAATCTTGAGGAAATGCCCCTTTCTTGTGAACGGACATTTGATTTGGCCGTTTCCCTCGAAGTGGCCGAACATCTTCCCGAGAAGATTGCTTTGTCCTTCGTTGAAACTCTCACGCAACTTGCTCCTGTTGTTTTGTTCTCTGCCGCGATTCCCAAACAGGGTGGAACAAATCATATCAACGAACAGTGGCCTTCTTATTGGGCGGAATTATTTCGCCAATTCCATTATGTTCCGCTAGATTGTGTTCGAAAAAAATTCTGGGAAAACCTAAATGTGAATTTTTGGTATTCACAAAATTCGATTCTCTATGTGAAGCTTGACCAGTTGGAAAAATACCCGCTGCTTGCCCAGGAATATCATTCCAACAATGGAACTCCGCTTGCATATATTCACCCGTCTCTTTGGAAAACGAGGGCTAGTTGATCAAAAAACCATTGACATAAAGCATCTTGAAGCTTCCACCTATATACCCAAGCGTCGTAACGCGTCTTTCCTTTTTTGCTTTCAGATGCTTGTCCCTTTACACCCCCGTTCTTCTCTGCTATCAATCGTAAAATGTCTCCACTTTCCCCAATCATTGAAGTAGCCCTGCCCGTACCACTTAACAAAACCTTTTATTACATGGTTCCGGATACGCTGGTTAAACGAACGCAACTAGGCGCGCGAGTTCTTGTTCCATTCGGCGGACGCAAATTAATCGGTTATGTCATATCATTCGCCACCTCCAGCGCGATCAATAAACTCAGAGAGGTTATCGACGCGCTGGATGACACACCGCTGTGGACCAGCTCTGAGATGGAATTATTTCGTTGGATTTCCGAATATTATCGCCATCCGTTGGGCGAAGTACTAAAAACGGCGCTGCCAAGCGGCGCCAACCCACGTCAAAACAAAAAAAATGATGGGGTCATTGATAACTCCGGATTGACCCGCCGCGAATTCGTCTATGTTCCGGGAAACAAAGAGATACAGCCTCGACCTTTGGGGACAAAAGCGGCTGAGATACTCCGAGTGATACGACTGGAAGGCGAAGTATCGGCCACAACACTGCGCAAACGTTTTGCTTCCTGCTCGACGCAACTAAAACGCCTTACCGAACTAGGGCTTGCGGAAAAACTGGAACGGGAATTGTTTCGTGATCCATTTCGAAATGAAACCGTTGAATCGGACAGTCCAAAAGAGCTGACCAGCCATCAACAGGCGGCCCTTGATATTCTAAGCGCCCGGCTAAACGAACGTAAATATATGGCGCATCTTCTGCACGGCGTAACCGGAAGCGGCAAGACAGAAGTATACTTAAGGATTATCCATCAAGCTCTTGAAATCGGGCTGAACGCCTTGGTTCTTGTGCCGGAAATATCCTTGACACCCCAGCTAACGCAGCGTTTCAGAGCTCGTTTTGGTTCCAGCGTAGCCATCCTGCACAGCGCTCTTTCAGAAGGCGAACGTTACGATGAATGGCGGCGTATCCGCCGCGGTCTGGCCCGTATCGTTATTGGCGCCCGATCCGCCATTTTTGCTCCGCTAGAAAAAATTGGCGTCATAGTGGTGGACGAAGAGCATGATCCGTCGTTCAAACAGACAGACGGACTTCGTTATAACGGACGGGATCTGGCACTAGTAAGGGGCAGGATGGATAACGCTCTTGTCATTCTGGGGTCGGCTACTCCGCTTATTAGCAGTCGTTACGCCGTAGAGCAGGGTAAACTGCATATGATCTCTTTACCAGACCGGGTACATGGAAGCCCTATGCCTTCTGTGGAACTAGTCGCCATGCAAGGGATTAAATCAACCATATCACCAAGACTCCGTCAGGCTTTAGAAGAAACTTTATCGGCAGACGGTCAGGCCATTATTTTTCTGAACCGCCGCGGATTTTCCACCTTTCTGCTCTGCGACGAGTGCGGCGCGCCGCTCGTATGTCCCAATTGCTCTGTGACGCTTACCTATCACCGCAGCCGAAGCCAAAGTATATGCCATTACTGCGACTATACCATTCCCGCACCTAGCCTCTGCCCCTCTTGCGATTGCGTTGAGCTGAAAGAATTGGGAGCGGGAACAGAGCGCGTGGAACACGAACTAGTAGAATTATTTCCAAAAGCCCGCATTTTGCGCATGGATGGAGATACCACGTCAGGCAGGGGAAGCCATGTCCGTTTGCTTGAACGCATGACTAAAGGAACGGCGGATATCCTCGTTGGAACTCAGATGATTACCAAAGGGCATGATTTTCCCGGGGTAACGTTGGTGGGGGTTATTAATGGCGAATCAGGCCTGCATATACCGGATTTCAGAAGCTCCGAACGCACGTTTCAGCTTCTCTCTCAGGTATTTGGCAGAGCAGGAAGAGGCGCCGCTCCGGGCAGAGTGATTTTACAAGTTTTAAACCCGGATCACTATGCCATCCAATGCGCCATTGCTCATGATTACAATGGTTTTTACCAACAGGAGACAGCGTTCAGAAACGAGGCGGGATATCCGCCATTTGCTCACTTGGCTCTTCTTGGTTTTTCCGGTACGTCGGAACAAGCGGTGGGGCGTCAAGCAGTGCTCGGCTCTGAAAAATTGGCGAGACTCAAAAGGGAGATGGGATTACGGGTTGAACTGCTGGGCCCAGCTCCCGCACCCATCTACCGGTTACGGGGCCGCTTTCGCCGTAGAATTCTTCTCAAAGCTCTATCCCGCGTTACTCTACGCGCATTGCTGACCGCTTGGTTAGAACAAAGGAAAATGATTGCTAACGTTCGCGAAACCATTGACGTGGATCCGGTAGACATGAGCTGAAATATCGTAGAGCAAAATATAATTCCAACTGCAAACCCTATAAAACGAATAAATCTGAACCAAAAGACACCCGCATGAAAACTAACTATAAACTGACGTTAAATTGTCGCAGCCAACAACATTCTGATTTTACTGGAAATTTCAAATTTAAATGCTTCATTTTTGCGTTTTAACTCGTCGCTGAACCCCAATTCGTCATGCTTAGACAGAATACCAATTTCTTCAACGGTAAAGTTTCTTTTTAGACCGTCTGAAATCATTCTTTTCATGATATCGGCCGTAACGTTTTCTCTTATGTGCTTAAGAGCTTTTTCTCTGGCGGATTCGGGAAGCGATGGGGGTAGATTTTTCTCTATGGCCTGACACACGGTTTCGGAAATAATTTCGGGAGGATTTTTTTCCAGATAAAGCTGAATCGCATCATCCATTGCGACCTTATCGTCCTGCACCTCAAATAAAGGATTAGCGGTCTGAGAAACCAAAATAATATCCGGACACTGTCTGGCATGGGTAACACAAGCAGCCGCGCATGACGCAATAACAAGCACAATACATGTAATTGTCCTCATATGTACCTCCTTTTGCAAGGTAGTTGCCTGCTACTTAAAAACGATAACATAACCCTTAGCCATGACAACCAAAATTTAAACGTTTATATTAACTGGTATTTATTTTATCTGATTCGTAATTACCTGGAGTTGGTTGAATATTCTTCTGGCTCAACCGTTATTCCTCCTCCCAGCGCTTGGTATAAAGTCATATGGTTTACCAGTCGGTTAAGGCGGTTCTCCGCCAGTAAATTTTCTGCGTCGCGGCGACTTTCCTGGGCGTCAAGCCAAGTCTTAAGCTCGGTGAAACCAGCCATATAGCGGGTCTCCGCCAAGCCTTCGGCCTTCCTGGCCAACGCAAAGGATTCTTCCCTGAAACGGTTCTCCTCTTCGTAGCGGATCCGGCCCGACAGCGCGTTTTCAACCTCGCTCATAGCCGAGTAAAGCGTCTGACGAAAATTCAGTTCCGCTTCGTCATACTCGGTTTTAGAGACAGCCACGTCCAATTGCATGGTATTCCATTGAATAAAGGGAAGCGTCAAGCTTGCGGCCAAAGATCCATATGGATTCTGCAGAAAACTCAGCAGACTGGAACTACTGGCGCCAAGGGTTCCGGTGAGAGAAAATGTGGGATAGTAACTCGCCTGAGTATAATCGACATTGGCCAAATATTTTTTGAGCCGTTGTTCTGCCGCGCGTAAATCCGGACGACGTCCCAGCAAATTCGCCGGTAATCCCGCGGCCACATCGGGAAGAGGGCCATCGGGCAGAGATTCGCGCTCGAGCACGGTATTCTGCGGAGCTTGATCAAACACAATAGCCAGCGAGTTGCGCGCCTCCTCGCATTGACGTTCAAGTTGTACAAGCTCGGCAAGGCGAGCCGCCAGCGCCTGCTTTGCCTGAATAATATCCAATGAAGACACAGATCCAGCATTGTATTTTACTTCCGCCAACTCCAAACACTTTCGCGCATAGGCTATGCTTGCTTGCGCCGTGGCGATACGTTCCTTCAAATATGATATCTGCCAATAATTCTTGGCTGTTGTTCCAATCAGGGAAAGCTCTACGCTCTGACGGTCGGATTCTGTGGCCTCCATCTCCCAACGGCTTGCATCGCGGTTTGCGGCCAGCTTGCCCCATAGATCCAACTCATAGTTCAACATTCCGGCTACGCCGCTTGATCTGTCAGTATTGTCCCGCTTGAAATCACGTCTGACAGAGCTTGTTCCTTCAACGCTTGCCGAAGGGGTGAGATTGGTGTCCGTCAGCCTTGAAGTTAACTGGGCACGGCGCACTCTGATAGCCGCGGCGGCCAGATCGTTATTGGTGACAAGGCCCGTTCTATCAACTCGATTAAAAGCGGATCCTTGAAATCACGCCACCATTTTTCGCCATTGGCCACTGCGGAGCTTGAATCAGTATGACTCCAATTTTCGGGCATATCTACTTTTGGCGGCATATAATTACTGCGGGGAAGCAGGCCGCCGCATCCGCAAAGCATGAAAGCTGCCATAATAAGCAACACAATCCATGATCGCTTGACAGATATTTCAGGAAAAATTCGTTTAGAAGCGGAAATCATTTATTACTCCCTGGCAAGTGCTTGAATGGGATCAAGCCTGGCCGCGTTACGCGCCGGCAGAAAACCGAAAAGAATACCGATTGCTATGGAACAGAGGCACGCTGACACGATTGACAAAACGGAAAACTGCATGGCAAAGCTGGAAACGAACAGCGGGAAAATAAATCCAACTACATATGAAAACAGGACTCCAATCAGGCCACCGATCAGACAGACCAACGCGGATTCGATCAAAAACTGTTGTAAAATATCGTCCTGACGGGCTCCTACTGCCAGCCTGATACCAATCTCATGTGTGCGTTCGGTAACCGAAACCAGCATGATGTTCATAACTCCAATACCTCCAACCACCAGGGATATAACCGCAATTGCCGATATCATCAAAGCCATGGTGGCAGTGGTTTTGTTCACGGTCTGCATGATACTGTCACTGCTGATGGTAAAAAAATCTTTACGGCCATGGCGCTGGGTCATAAGCTTGATAATACTCTGTTCGGCGATCTGATTGGAAAAACCATCCCTGATTCTGACCGTAATGGAACTGAAGTATTGCTGCCCCAGCAAGCGATTCATGGCCGAACTAGAGGGAAGCCACGCCTCCAGGTTCTGATTGTCGCCGAAGGGGCCTTCCTTTGGCGCGGTCACCCCTTTAACCACGCAAGGTAGATCGCCAACAAAAAGTATCTTGCCAATAGGATCTACGCTCGCAAAAAATTTGTTTTTCGTGTTTTGGTCAATAACCGCCACCTGGGCCTGAGCTTTGATATCTCCTGAACTAAAAGCCGATCCTTGCGCGATGCTGTATCCCTTGACGCGAAAATATTGTTCCCCAACGCCTCTCACCGAAGCGTTCGCCGTGATATTGCGGTAACGCAAAAGCTGCGCGCCAGAAACGGAAGGCGTGACGCTGTCAACGTAAACCTGAGCCTTCAGCGCCTCCAAATCAGAATTAGTCAGAGTATGGATACCAGAGGCGTCCTCGTCCCCCCAATCCTTGCCGGGCATCACATCAATAACATTTGTTCCCATGGCGCTGATGTCGCTTATAACTTTCTGGCGCGCGCCCTGCCCCAAAGCCACCACAGACACCACAGAAGTGATACCTATTATGATCCCCAGCATGGTCAACAGCGTTCTCATACGGTGTGAAGTCATGGAAATCAGCGCCATTTTGAAGGCTTCCGAGAAGCGGCCTCCGTGAGCGGTAAACATATCTCTCCAGTTTTCTCGGCGGGAAAAAAGAGAATTTTTGAGCGCTAACTCATTGCCTTGATCTTCAGCATGACTCGCGTCTTCTATCTGCGTACAAGACGAAAGGTCGGATATTTTGTCCGGATTGGGCTTATCGCTTACGATTTCGCCATCCCTGATCTCAATTATACGTTCCGCATGAGCGGCAAGGCGCATATCGTGAGTGACCAAAATGACGGTATGCCCGCCGTCGTGGAGTTCGTGAATGATATTCATCATCTCCAGACCGCTTTTACTGTCGAGCGCGCCTGTAGGCTCATCCGCCAGAATCAAATGACCGCCGTTCATGAGGGCTCTGGCAATACTGACCCTCTGCTGCTGTCCGCCTGAAAGCTCGCTAGGGCGATGGTTACAACGATCTGCCAAACCAAGGCGAGCAAGAAGCTCCAAGGCTCTAGTCCTTCTGTCCTTTTTGTTCATTCCAGCATAAATCGCCGGGATTTCTGCGTTCTGTGCGGCGGTGAGATGGGGCATCAAATGGTAACGCTGGAAAATAAAACCAAAATAGCTTCGTCGTAGTTCGGCCAGTTCATTCCCTGAAAGCTGAGCCACTTCGCGGCCATTTATTCGATAACTCCCCTCGCTTGGTCTGTCCAAACAACCAAGGATATTCATCAAAGTGGATTTTCCAGATCCGGAAGCGCCTACTATCGCAACCATTTCGCCGCTGCGAATAGTCAAATCAATCATTTTAAGCACCGGGACTTCCTGGCCGCCAGTAACAAAACGGCGACCCACCCCGCGCAGTTCTAGCAACGGCTGTCCCATACTCAACGCCTTCTTCCCCGCGGAGGCCCCATACGGCCTGATTTTTCATCCGTCGGTATCGTCGCGCTATCGCCGATCACCACTTTTTCTCCTTCGCTCAAACCCTCCAAAACCTGCATTTGAACATTGTTGGTTATACCGGTACGTATGACTCGCTCAACGGCTTCTCCACTTTGCAATACCCTTATGCGGTAGTTCCACTCTCCCACTTTTTCCCCCAAAGACGAAACCGGTATGCAGAGTGCGCGCTTTGCATGATCCAAAACAATGGTTACCTGCGCGGTCATGGAAACTTTCAATTTGGCGTCGCGGTTGGGGATTTCAAATAATCCGTAATAATAGATAGCCGAACTTGAACTGGAAGCGCTGGCGGTAGAAGCGGACACCGGAGCCGGTTCGATATCCCTCAGTTTACCGTAATAACGCGTATCCGAATCTCCCAACAAAGTGAAATAAACGGCCAAACCGGGCTTTACGCGCGTTACGTCCGCTTCCGATATTTTAGCCTTGACGGTCATGGCGTCCAAAGTAGCCAGAGTGATAATAGTCGTGGACGACTGTGTGGAAACGACCGTCTGTCCCTCTTCGGTGTCAACTGAAATAACCGTTCCGTTGATAGGGGCATATATCCGAAAATACATGAGATTTGCTTTTTCTTTATCAACCGCGATCGCGGCTTTTCTGATCTGAGCGTCCAGAGCGGCAATATCGTGACGAGCGCTTTCAAGCTGAGCCTGAGCGTTTTCAAGATCAGCCTTGGATGTGGCGTCATTTGCGTCCATCAAGTTCTGCCTCTGGTAAGCAAGCTCGTATTGTTTTAACTGCGCTTGTCTGGAGCGCTTCTGGGCGCTCAAATTTAAGACCTCCGCCTCTGCGTTCATAAGAACCTGTTTTTGCAGTACGGGATCAATTTCTGCCAGAAGCTGCCCCTTTTTCACTCTGTCTCCAAGCGCAACATGCAACGTCTGTAACTGCCCTGTCACCTGAGAGCCCACGGCGACCGTCTTGAACGCGTTGATGACTCCGGTGGCAAGAACGCTTTCTTCAACATCCATTCTGGACGCCGTCGCAGTAATATACGTAACTTTCCGCTTGTAAAAAAAACCTTTCCATATACCCAGCGCGGTTCCCAGTAAAACCAGCACCGCAATAATTATAATCACACTCCGCTTACGCGTTAGTTTCATAGTGTATTCCGATCCAATCATCTTTGTCTGATTTACCCAATTTGAGCTAGAACAAGCCNAAGCGTATGTCCTACAAATAAATGCATCCGCCAAGTATTGACTTTAAATAAACGACCGCGCATGTCAAGACGTAACGATCCTTCTCCTGACGCGCATGTCCCTTTTTTGCAGGAGATTTGCTAAACTTTGGGAGCCGCCGTTGGCAGACAACCCAAATATATTCATTATGTTATAATTACCCTTGCAAAATCGTATCTCAGCGTTAGATGTATTTGCTCCCTTCTCTGACGGACAGAGGAGAGAGGCGCTCTTTAAATTCGCGGATGAAACCACGCACCCATTCGGGATTGGTTTTGCTGTATTCGCGTAAGCTCCAGCCAATCGCTTTATTGACGAAGAATTCTTCATGGCCAAGATTATTGACAAGAATCCGCCATAGCAACCCTGTGTCTGTTTTTTCTTTGCGCGTCAGCTGATGATCAATGGCTATCCGCCTAAGCCAGAAGTTGTCATCCAAACTCCATTGCAACAATACCTCGTTAATTTTGGGGAAACGCATAGCGACATGACCGATGATTCTGTCCAAGCCGTCAATTGTATCCCACCATGATTTGCTCACGGCGCATTGCTTGAGACTTGGCATATCCGTCGGAACAAGCAAATCCCGGACGGCATGAAGGTAACTCACGGCGAGGTATTGATATTCGCGCGGCGGTTTTGTCCAGCATTCCTTCACAAAGCGAAAGTCAACCCGCGCCATAGTTTTCGCCTCCATCAAAAAGTTTTTGGACAGAGATCTCCGCAGTGGTGTGGCTAGGCCAAGAAAAGGAAACTGGTTGCGCATATAGGCGCTCATCTTCACAGCTTTCTCAGGATCGGAGTTATCCTCAAATCGCTGGAATATTTCGTTATAATTTGGAGTTATTATCATTTAATCTTCCCCTCTCGCCTTTTATGCGCCATGCTTCTCGGTGGCCAGCTCCAAGCGACGCTTACCAAGCGCCCGCATTAGGGTTTCCATCACGTCTCTTCTCGTTTACTAGACGTGATTGGAGACGAAAAGGTTTCTAATTTGATTTATAAAGATAAAGTTCATTAGTTGGCTTGGGGCCGTAAATCTGATAATGTTTCGCATTATAAATACTTTTTGACAAAAATTTGCGGCGAAACCGGCGGACAGATTTCACAGATGCACTCCCTAACAGATTGCACACGAAAGAAATAATCAGTCAGCGGAGTAACGCATGTTGATAATACAAGAATTAAAAGATCATTACCGCTTTACGGAAGTCGACGCCGAATTGCTCCATTCGCTCCAACCCTTAGCGCGCGAACACATAAAACTATTTTCCCAGCAGTTTTACGATTACCTATACGGAATCCCTGAGATAAGCGCCATTCTCAACAAAATCAATCGCGTTCATCTGCGCGATATGCACGAACGCTGGTACATGGAGCTTTTTTCTGGGACATATGACAATCATTACCTGAACCATTTAAACCGCATCGGGCATACGCATGCCAAAATCGGCCTGAACGTTCATTTCGTCAACGTTGCAATGAATCAGGTCAGACTTTTCCTGCTCAATCTAATTGACAGTCATTACAATGACCGGGAGCTGCGCCGGGGACTTCGCGAGGCAATAGAAAAGATTCTGGACATGAATCTCGACATAATAAGCGCCGCCTATCGCGATGAAGAGATGAAAAAGGTTTTTCTTTCCCGTAAGCTCGAATCCTGGTTAATACTAGCCGCAGAGCGTTTCACCTATGGTCTTAATTTAGTGCTGGTTCTGGCGCTTATCGGAGTTTCCTGTTCGGCTGTATATCTGTTTGTCTGGGATATTCTCCAAGTGTTTCAGGGCAGCGCTGAAAAGGGAATACTCGGAGCTCTTGGCGAGTTATTAATTATCTGGATGATGATCGAGCTTATGGATAATGAGATAAAAAATCTCAAAGGTGGCAAATTCAATATTCTGGTATTCATCGGCGTGATTATCGTTGCCATGATCCGTGAAATTCTTATTTCAACGTTACGTCACGACGATCTGGCCACTCAAGGGTTTTTGGCGGGCACGCTTTTGATACTCGGCATAGTCTATTACCTCGTTTCCTTGTCGCAAAAAAACATGAGCAGGCCGTGACTTGATATGACACATGGCAACGCACATATCTTGGCCGGATTTTCATACGGTTTCCGGTATCGAAAGGAACTGGCTCAAATCCTGAAAAATACCGCGAGATACTCGTCAGTGCTGGATCTGGATCCATACAAGCTCCAAACTGAATCGGTATCTGTTTTGGCTTTGGATTTCGACGGGGTTCTCTCGCCTCACGGCGATGATATTCCACTCGAGGCTACTCGCCAATGGCTTGAAAAATGCGTGGCAGTGTTTGGGGAACAAAATATTTTTATCCTGTCAAACAGACCAAGCAAAGAGCGCATACAGAGCTTCAGCCAAGGCTTTCCAAGCGTACGTTTCATAAGCGGGCTGCGTAAAAAACCATTTCCAGACGGCCTGATCAGAATCGGGGAGATATCCGGCGTAAGGCCCGCTTACATTTTGATGGTAGACGACCGATTGTTAACCGGCTGTCTGGCCGCACTTCTGGCAGGAGCGCGGCCTGCCTACATCACTTCTCCCTATATTTCGTTT
>JGI994J12354_10005059_pt1 | contig 11511 bp, 8 predicted proteins | sample IntmicLarv3ML3BL_FD_12354 | JGI IMG/M metagenome (IMG submission 12354) | reverse complement strand
TTTGTAAATAACAAAACCCTTGCATATGCAGGGGTTAATGGTATTTGTGTTTATGATACTGCTAGTCAATCGCAGTTATGGCAGGGAAGACCCGCAACCGAGCTTTCTGTATCGGCCGATAAAAAGATTGTTGCCGCCGTAAATAAGGATGCCAACGAAGCTGTTATATATTCGGTTGACGGCAAGGAAAAAGCCGTAATAAGCTTTGGCGGTAAAAAACAAAAAATACTAGCTGATGACAGCTTTGCAAACCCGAATGATAATTTATTTGCGTTAAATAAAGACGGCACCTTGCTTGCTGTAAGCTTTTCTAATGGGGCGCTAAGCCTTTTTGATATAATCAGCGGGGAAGAAATAGAGGTTCAGCCTGCATCCCCTGCAATTCATTTTGAGGGTGGCTTTAGCAGTGATTACTTTGCTTTTTCCGCAATAGGAACAGAAGGCAAATCTGTTTTTATGGCGGTAGATACCCAAAAAATGGAGCTGACAGGCAGCTTTGAAGCTGACAACCGTTTTGGAGTAATAACAGATGAAAGCGGAATTTATATTTCAGCGGATAACCTTATCGTAAGAATTAACCCTGTTACAGGCGAGCAAAAGGAAGCAGCATATACAGAGAAAGATGTTATAAGTTATTCCCGCAGTGAAAGTAATTTTATTGTCTCTACAAGGGATGGTGGAATAAACCTGTTTGACAGCAACGCAAATTCTCTTACAAAGCATGGAATGGAGTATGATGCCGATTTTGTGGATATTGGGGGCAGCTTTGCGATTATAGCAAGCAGGAGCAGCCCCGATATTCGCATAATGCAAAGCAAGGATTACTCAGCGGCTGATGTTTTTGAGTATGACCCTGCATATTTACACGATGAGGCAAGGCTTAACAGTAAAGGGAATCGGGTCATGCTATTTTCGTATAAGGGTTTTAGGCTTTATGATATAGGCGGCAATGTGGTTAAAGAGGCATCTCTTCCCGACGCGCAAATGATTTATGACCAGCAGTACAGCTCTGCAAGCGGTAATCTTGCGGTTATTTATAAAAATGCTGTCAAAATTTATTCGGGCGAAAATGGAGAGCTTGTCTTTGAAAAAACAGGCTTGCAGTCTGTCTTTTATGCCGATTACGGCATAAGCATGTTTGATATGGACGGCACGGTAAGTTTAATTGATATTGATGCCGCAGAAATTATAAAAACTGCAAAAGCAAATGGTAGTTTTGCAGCTATCTGCGGAATAACAGTGACTAATGAATTTTTGGCAGATAATGAACTTATCGGCGCAAGCCGCATGGATGACGAGTATTTGTTTGCGGTAAGCAATGGGGCAAATGGTACAGTTTATAACGGCGGTGGTAAAAAGCTTTTCGATTTTGATGTTACCGGCAAGGCAGAAGCTTTTTTTGTAGCAGATTTAATAATTATATCACCACAGCATGGAACTCCTGCTGCTTATAATATAAAAACAGGCAAAAAAATTCGTGATCTTGCTCCTGATTCTTATATGACATATGCAAATGCTGTAGGGAACTATATTGCAAGCGAATATATATCATCAAGCGGGGAGAGATTTGGTGTGCTGCTTAACGCAAACTGTGAAGCGGTAGCACAGCTTACAGGTCTTACAGATATTTTGGGGACACAGCTGTTTTTTGATTATAAAAACGGCTATATCCGCAAAGCAAATGTCTATTCCTTGGAGGATTTACTGCAATTAGCCAAAGAATAATAAATGTTATTTATAAATTGTTATAAATGCCGCCTAACGGCAGTTTTATATAAATTATGTCTTAAAATATTGCAAAACATAAGGAGAATGACAATGAAAACAAAAAGTGAAATTTTTTCCATGGTTATGGCAATTATTATGCTTGTCACAGTAGTTCCTGCAACAGTGTTTGCGCAGGATAACAGTGATGAGGATATACTTGTCTATAACCTTGGAAAGCAGGAAGTAACAATTCGCCGGATGGCTCTCGGTGAAACAGGCTACACAGGCCATACCTTTAACAGTGACGGCAGTTACACCATTCAACTGGAGGACGATGCATTCTTCCCTTACGAAATACAGTTTAAATATGGTGACAATGTAGTTACCAGAACATTTGACACACCCAACAGTGTTATAACTGTTGGCGGACATGAAATAAGCGTTTTCAGCGACAGTGTTGACCCTTACGCTATTTCGCAAATTGGTGTATATATAGGCGGCGAATATATTCCCGCTGTACCCGAAAGGAAAAGCTTTACTAATTCATCAATCTCGTTGTTTTCTATTCAACCTCACACACATACATCATTGAGTATTGATTTGACTGACAGAACTCCCGATGAAATGAAGAGTGTTGAGTTTTCGGTAATACGCACTGCTGTAAACGGCGACGGCAAGGTTGTCCTTTGGGATTATAAGGATGAAAACGGAGACTTTCTTCCCGATAAATCGTTCAGGCCTGTAAGCAGCAGTACCGTAGATTTAAGCTCAAACGGCAGAAGCATTTACTTTAATATGCTTGTTAGCGACAGCGCAAACCAGCTGGACTATACAGGCGCTCGCACAGAATATAGAGTTACTATTGACAAATTACCTACCATTTCAAGGGTTTCTGCGGATGTACAGCTTTTTGCAGGTGAGGGCGCAGACAGAAAAAATATAAGCTCTACAATATCAATGCTGCTTTATGGCAACGAAATAATTTCACTATATAAAGATAACGCTGTTGACAGCGAATACCATCTTGTAATAAAACCGGATATTCAAAACCCTTATACCTATAAAATCTACAATGGTCAGCCTATTGCCGCCAATGATGTAACAGCACAAATAACAGGCGACGGATACAAGGCTAATTACAAGGAGCGCAAAGCCTTTACTATTGTGTACACCTATGGCAGTTACAGCGTTACAGAAGAGTTTACTGTAGAGGTGGATTTAGATCCAGATTCAGTGAGCTCAGGAGATTCGGAAATAACCTTTGGAGTATATAGAAATGAACTGAACAGTTACAGCAACCGTGTTAGAGCAGGTGTGGCAATCGTCAACAAGGATAAACTTACAGATGCTTCAATTTGCGCTATAAGATTATATTCCGGCAATGCACTGAATGTAGATTATTTTGTTGCTTTCAGCGCGGAAAACATATCAACCAGAGTAAAGGATAACAGTATTGTAACAAAGGCTGTTGTAGGGCATTACAATACTCTTGCAGCAGCAAGCAGTCAACCTGATATTAAAAGCCAGCTTTTCCCTGAAAATATTAACGAATTAAATACAGGATACAGAGCCAACTTCATGGATGGTGTGAAGTTCACTGTTTTTGTGGGCGAAAAGGTATATAAATACACCCTTTATACCACCGAAACCCCAGGCTCTGACAATACATACATAAATATTACAGGTGCAGACGGTATTGCAGACAGAAATATTTATAAAATACTCACCGAAAACGACAGTGCTTCGTGGCAGTTTGGTTATCAGATTTTTCTGGTAGACGATGCTTCTGTAAATTTTGCGGCATTAAAGCCTGTTTTTACTACAGGGTACGGACTTAACGCATATGTAAATGGCACAAAGCAGGATTCCGGTATAAGTGAGCAAAATTTTTCGGGAGGAAAATCTGTTCAGTATGTAGCGGCATCAGAAAGCGGACAGACTGTTCAGAACTACTGGGTTTCCTTTATTCCAAAGGTAACAGGACCTAAGCTGTTTGTTGTTGTTGACGGACAAAAACCCGATGAGCGTGAGATTTTCTTTGATAGCCATACCGATAATATTCACGATATTTTTATTGCTAATATAGGCGATGCTGATTTGACAAACCTTAATGTTACTTTGGAAAATCCTGTTAATGTTAAGATGGATGATTACTGGAAAATAGGCGGAAGCGGAAACGATACATTACGTCCTTTTACCAGCGCAAATGATAACTACTATGGAGAACTTAATAATATCGCTAAGGTTCGCTTAGTATCTACAGGTACAGGAGCTGTAAGTGGTACACTTAAAATTACATCAAATGGCGGAAGCTATACAATCAAGCTTCAAGGACAGGCTGGCGACCCTAAAATAATAACAGAAAGCATACCCAATGCAGTAAAATTTGTACCCTATGCAACTATTTTTACATCTGACAATAAATATCCATGGAATAGAACAACATTTTCGCTTTATGGTGGTAATTTACCTGATGGTATGATGATACGCCCCAATGGTGAATTATATGGTGTACCTAAGGAAGCAGGTACATTTAACTTTTCTGTTAGAATGAGCAACAGCGGAGGCTTTACAACTAGAATCAAAGCTTTTACCCTGACAGTTCTGCCCAATACAGACACTAATGTTGACAATTCTATAGATGTTAACTATTCAATTCTTAACTCTATCCCCAGAAATATGCAGGTTGTTCCCACACAGGATATGCTGTTCCGAAGTGAGGGTATATTCGGCAACTTTATTGATTTCTGGATTGATGGTAACAAACTGACTGAGGGTATTGACTATGATGCTAACGAGGGCAGTACAGCAATTACTATTCGTGCACAAACCTTTGCCAATTATGGAAATGGACTTCATACCATTGCTATAGAGTTCCGTACAAACGGTGATGTTGACAAAGAACTTAAAAGAACTGCACAGAACTACGAAATAGGCAGAAGAACAGACCCGGGAAATAATAATTACGACGCTAGCACCGGCACTAGCGGTGGCGGCGGTGGTTCATCATCTGAGAGGAACATCTCCGGCCTGACTGCTTCAAGTCTTTCCAATGCTTCTGGCACTTCAAATACAGTAACAAGCACAGCTACTGCCGAAAAACTTACTTTTAAACGCAGAGGTGTAAATTTTGTAAGCCTGGCCGAACTGAAAAGAATGGCAGCAGACGCGCAAAAGGACGGCAAATCACCTTGGTTTAACGCTGATTCTGTTATTCCGGGAAAAGATGTTGATGTGCGTGTAGGTATTAATCCTGCGCTGGCTACAAAAGGTATGTACTTTGCGGCATCAAGTAATGATGCTAAATCCACCAAAATAAAGACCTTATTTGAAAAATATTTCAGCAACGAAATTTCGGCTGTTGTAACGCTTTCACAAACCGGTTCATTTGGGCAACCTGCTATTATTTGTGTAAAAATAGATACTGACACAAATGCTGCGGATTTAGCTTTTTACTCATACAATGCCGAAAATAATTCATACCGTGCAATCAGCCAGCCAAATGCCTGGATAGACAAAAATGGATATGTACATTTTACCACTACATATGCTGATAATATAGTCATTTCCGATGGCGCTTTAGCAAAAAAATAGCTTTGCTGAAAGGATTTTTGTATGGAACTATCAAAAATGTTATTTTACGGCGGTATAGCAGGGTCGCTGGGAACAGCGGTTATTACTATTGCTGTGATTTTGTTTATGAATGTAAGAAAAAACAGGATTAAAAAGATATTGAATGATGAATACGGAAAGATGTAGGTTCATAGCAAAAGCGCTTATATAGCAAAATGTAGGATTGTCAAACATATTGGACAGAGAGTGCAAAAGGGAGATTAGAAGAATTCGGAAAGCTTTTCGATTGGAGAAAGCCAGTTAAGCGGGCGCATAGGACGGTTGTTTGTTCTGTTTTGGTGCACAGCGAGCTGTGCACCAAAGTCCTTGAGAGAGAAAAAGCTGTGAGTGTCATAGAAAAGCTTTTGGCCCTCACTGTGGCTGCGTTCGACCTTGCCATTGTGTCTTGGGGTATAAGGTCGGATAAGCTTATGCCGGAGGTTAAGGTTGTTGGCAGTAGATTCGAAGAGAGTTTGCAAATCACGTTTGGCATTTGCGAAACGGTTTGTAAACTCGAAGCCATTGTCAGTTTGGATGCACTCTACGGTAAAGCCTTTGCGCTTGTAGAAAGTAGCCAGTTTGCAGAGAAAGTCTGCGGAAGAGTACGTACTTTGCTCATCGTAGGCAGCGAGGAAACGCAGGCGAGAGAACTCATCAATGGCGGTGTATTGGTACAGCTTAAGCGATGAATCAGCGACGCATTTTCGTGGAACCACCTTCACATCAACCTGCACCCGTTGGCCGGGGTATTGCATTTGTTCGTAGGGCTTCGGCGTGTATTTCTTCTTTGGTTTAGGCTTTGGGAATAATCCCCGTCGGCGCATGACGCGGAACAGACTTTCTGGTCGGCGTGTATATCCTCTCTTTCGCAACCGGTGCCAAAGCTCTATCATTCCAAGTTGCGGGTTACGTTTGCGCATATCCTGTATCAACTTGATTTCCGCCTGTGTATGCTGATTAGGATGGCTGTGTGGCCTGCGGCTTTGGCAGGCCAGGCTTTCCAAGCTTCCGTTGTATTGTTTCAGCCAGAAGTAGATATAGCTGCGGCATTTGTTGTATTTGCGGCTGGCGCGAGCCACTCCAAATTTCAGTGCGTAGTTCATCAGGGATTGCCGATACTTCATATCTTGTGTTATTGTGTTCATGAGAAAAGGTTCCTTCTTGTGAGCAAGTTTTGTATGGTAACTTAACTTTACTCCTTTTGAAGTTCCTTTTCTCTTTTTTCTCCTATCTGTCCAATATGTATTGTAGCTCTACAATAGCAAAAGCGCTTATATAGCAAAAGAACTTGAGAAACGAGGTTAAGAGTGATAAAATAAAGAAATGAGTTATGATATAAAATATCGAGAACGAGTAATAGAGTACCTGAAAGAAGGACACACAGAAAAAGAAACGGCAGCCGTATTCAAAGTAAGCACATTCACTATATGGAAGTGGAAATCTAAGCTGAACGAAAGCGGCACATTGGAATCAAAAAAGCGACAAGGGAAATGGCGAAAAATTGACCCTTCCAAACTAGTCGAATATATCAAGGAACATCCAGATGCGTATTTAAAGGAAATAGCAAAGGAATTTGGTTGTTCAGATGTAGCTATTATGAAAGCGCTTAAACGATTGAAAATATCGCGTAAAAAAAACAACTCATTACCGGGAAGTTAACGAAAGTTTTCGACAACAGTTTGTTGAAAAGTTGAAATTCATTCCGGAGAAGCAGCTTATTTATGTTGATGAGACCGGGATTGATCAGTGTCTTTACCGCGAGTATGCAAGAGCGCCTCGTGGAGAAAAAGTAATTGCGAAAATCAGCGGAAGAAAATTCAAACGCACCAACATTGTTGCTGGTATATGTCAGGGTAACTGGGTTGCTCCGCTGGAGTACACTGGAACCACCGACAGCGTTTTATTTGAGTTTTAGTTTAAAAATTGTCTGTTGAAAGAGGTCAATAAGGGTTCAATCATTATCCTCGACAATGCGACCTTTCATAAAAAATCTATTTTGCCAGACCTCGCAAAAAAGTATCACTGTGAGGTTTTGTTTTTGCCGCCATATTCTCCAGATTTAAATCCTATTGAAAAAAAAGTGGGTTTGGCTCAAACGCTCTCTTCGCAAAATCCTACAAAACTTCGATTCCTTTGAGGACGCTCTCTTCTCTTGCTTTTAAACTTAAGTGACTATATTTATCGCACACGGAGGTTTTTTAATGACCGAATATATGATAAAATTAATATGGGACGATGAAGCATCTGTATGGATAGCTACAAATGATGATATTCCAGTTGCTATGGAAAATGGTTCACTGGATGCGTTGGCAGTTAAGGTTAAAAGCATGGCCACCGCGATGCTTGAGGAAAACAATGGACTCCCTTCTTCGGGAGAGATTCAACTTCGATTCAATGCTGAACGTATTGAAAGGCTCGCTATCTATGAAAGAGAAATGGATATTGATATCCAAGAAAAGAGTGAAGAGCTTATGACTGATTTGCAATTTCTTGCGTATAAGGAATCAAGGGATAAGCTCGAGGCTTCTCTAAGAAAAGAAATAGATTTATTGCAGAGCAGATGTACTTCATTATGTTGATTGTAAGTCAATGTAAAGGCATTGATTTTAATTTTGTTTTCTGATATAAAGTGTTGTAGATGCAATTATCATTTTATTGCTTATAGCATTCAAGATTATTAAAAAAGTCCGCATGTTAAACATTTTGTTTGGATTACATTGTTTCAGTCAGCCATTTCAGCGCATTCATTTTGTGAATGCCATCAAAATCACAGTTCGGCTCTTCATCCAATGTAAGAATGATTTTAGGATAATTATCGCGTATTTTTTGCAGAGAACGCAACTCTCGCTCAAGTGTGGCCTCGTTTCGAACTGTGGCCGCAACTTGATAATAACTTGTTCCCTCGGAGTTAGTTGCTATGAAATCGACTTCTAAGGCTTCAACTTTACCAATAGACACATCATATCCCCGCCGCAAAAGCTCCAGATATACAATGTTTTCCAGCACATGACCGATGTCCAGACTCCTGCGGCCAAGTAACATATACCGCATACCAATATCTACAACATAGTATTTTTCGAGCGTTTTTAGATGTTGCTTGCCCTTGATATCATAGCGCTTGGCTTGATAGAGAATGTAGCTATCCATAAAAGCTGAAATATATTTTTCAACTGTGCGGACATCAATCTTGCGCCCCTCTGAGGTCATTGTATCAGCTATTTTCTTTACTGAAAGCTGGCTACCGATACTACTGAATACAAAGCGCAAAATGCTTTCGAGCATCATAGGATCAGCGTTGTTCAGTCTGCTGACAACGTCCTTTAGTACAACGGTGTGATAAATTCCGCTCAAATATTCCTCTATGGCTTTGTGGTCACCATTAAGCTCAGTGACATAAGGGAAGGAGCTTGTTTCGAGATATTCTGTAAATTTGCGAGATAATTCCTTGCTATCACCAGTCCAGCGAACATATTCCTCGAAAGAAAGCGGCAGCATTTCAACTGTGATATACCGCCCGGAGAGATGTGTCGCAAGCTCTCCCGATAACATATATGCATTGGAGACTGTGATATATATATCCAAATTATCACGCAAAAAAAGGCTATCTACCATAGGCTGAAAATTGGGGATGTTCTGTATTTCATCAAGAAATACATACGTTTTGCCTTTTTGTGAAGCATGATCCAAAATATATTTATGCAGAACAATTGCATCAAAAAATTGACGGTTTTCAAAATCTTCAAGATTTATTGCAATGATTTGCTCCGGCGACATACCATCCACTGACAAATGCTCACGATACAACTCCAGAAGAGTCGATTTACCACAGCGGCGAATGCCGGTAATTACTTTGATTATCTTCTTATTTTTCCAGCGGATAAGACGATCTAAATATTCTTTTCGTTCAATCATGGATACCACCTCCAACAATAGTATACGCAAAAACTTCTAGCAAATCAACTGTTTTTGTATTCTGATGCAAAAAGTTAATATATTTATATATGTAAAATCGGACAGGAGTAAATTCCCTGTCCGATAATTGATTTCGCTTTTACACGAACACTGATTTTCACCGCTTCTATTTCAATTAGTTTTTACTTATTTCGCTCTCTCCACATAAGGCTGTAAATATCAAGATGGGGTAATAAAAATTGCGTTAATTCTAAATTTTTGCCGTATTTAAAAGCTTCTTCGATAGGTACAGTGTAATGCAATGGGTTGCCGTCTATATACTGGCGGTCTCTTTCCTCGCCTCCACCATAAAGAAACGTCGGGATTGATAAAATCCCGATGAAGCAGAAAAGCCCGTAGCCACGGGCTTTTCTTGCGTCTTGAAGTATTTTCAATGCCACAGTTGACACTTTTTGAAGTGACTGTCCTTGCACCTAACGTGTAACAATGCACCAACCTTAATTTTTCCCCGCTGTCAGCCGGTTTACTCCTGATGGTGGCGGGACTTTTTGCTTTGCAAACTTACTATGAACAGTGGCATAATTACCTTGAGATTATTCGTTTAACCATATATAATATGGCGTATGAAAACTGAGGAGGTTGATTCATGGAATACATATCTACGAAAGAAGCATCTGAAAAATGGGGCATATCTGAACGTCGCATTCAAAAGCTGTGTAAAGAGAACCGGATTAAAGGAGTCATTCGCTTTAGTCGTGTTTGGGCGATTCCGAAAGACGCAGAGAAACCTGTGGATGCCCGATTAAAATCAGAAAAATAATTCAGAAAATGTAGCAGTCTACAGATAAGATTCAGATTGGCATGCTACAGAAAGACTGGAGGTGCGGTCAAATGGATATTCAAATTTTAGTCGTCGAGGACGATGAACATATTTGCAACATAATAAAAGCCTTCCTGCAAGACGAAGGCTACTGTGTTGACATCTGTTACAATGGCGATGATGCATTAGAACAGTTTTATAACAAAAGCTACCATTTGGTGATACTGGATATTATGCTGCCCGGCACAAATGGGAAAGAGCTGCTTAAGGAGTTCCGAAAAACGAACTCTGCACCTGTACTCGTGGTCACTGCCTTGAATGAAGATCATCACCAGATTGAAGCGTTCGACAACCGTGCAGATGACTATGTTACAAAGCCGTTTTCTATGCCCATTTTGCTTAAACGCGTGGAAGCATTACTTCGCAGAAGCGGTTTATTGCAAAACGAAATTCGTATCGCCGGATTTACACTTTTCCCGGAATCATACAAAGTTCTTTATGAAGCACAGGAAATATCACTTACACCCCGCGAATTTGAAATACTTCTCTTACTCGCGAATAATAAAAATAAAATTATATCGCATGAAGCATTACTCACCAAAATATGGGGATACGATTATGAGGGTGATGAAAGAATTGTCCACACTTATATAAAAAATCTAAGAAACAAGTTGCCGGTGAATCTCATAAAAACAATACGAAGTGTCGGGTATAGCTTGGCTGACGAGGTGCTGTAATGAAAAAACATGGAATATTTAGGAAGGTATTTTCATATACGCTGATTTTCCTGCTTTTGACAATTTGCGTTGCTACATTTTTGTTTGCACAACAGTTCAAGTCTTTCTATGACAATAGTCAAATGAAACAGCTTGGCGAAGTGTTTCAGCCTTTGTTGCATGGGCTTGAAGGAAAGAGCGCGGATGAGATTCTTAAGGTTGCGGACGATTTTTATCAAAAAAATCAATCCTTTGTGTTTCGCATTGAGACATTAGGTGGCGAGACTCTCTACACAACACCGAATGCCTTTCAAACAGACCAACAGGGTTATACACTTATTATTACGTTACCTCAAAAATTGGTGCTGCGCGCAACAAATATGCCAACCACAGTAAATGTGTGGAACGATATAACACAGAAGATTATATTTGCCCTTACCATCATGTTCATGATTGCCATTGCGGGTGCATTGTTGTTCGCCAAATGGATGACAAATCCTATTCGAAAACTGGCCGAGGAAACCCCAAAAATGGCTTTGTTGGAGGTTGTGCCGAGTCCTGCACGTCGTGATGATGAGGTTGGACAGATTGCAAATGATGTTCACGCCATATATGAAAAACTCAAAACGCCGATTTCTGAGCTGGAACATGAGATTGAGCTGGAAAAGGAAATGGAAGAAAACCAGCGGTATTTTTTCTCAGCCGCATCCCACGAGTTAAAGACACCAATCGCTGCAACGAAAG
>JGI994J12354_10005058_pt1 | contig 11511 bp, 5 predicted proteins | sample IntmicLarv3ML3BL_FD_12354 | JGI IMG/M metagenome (IMG submission 12354) | reverse complement strand
CATATTGAATAATTCCCCCTTTTTATGTTAAATTCTTATCTATATAATACAGTTCTAGCTACACAAACCATGTAACGTGCTATTCTTTGTTAAACTACAATATCATAAACAATGGCACTTCATCTGCCAATGACTAGTGATTCCTCATTAGGCTGGTCACTAGCGGCTTCAAATAAAACCTAACAGAAAAATACAATCAAGAAAAAACTTAAAACTACTCGTCCCTTTCTATTAACGAATAATCGCCAGCTGCAAATCTAGAAGATAGAACCTCAATCTTTTCGATTAGCTGAAGTACTTCTTGAAAAACACCAATCGCTTTTAAACATTCAATACTTTTTATTTCATAAAGGAAAAGCTTCCATCTTTTACCTTTTCTTACACATTCCTTACTATTTTTCTCTAACTTCTTAAGAACTGTTTTCGATATCTGTCCTGGACATACATCTATAGTACTTATAATTGACAAATGATCAAGCATACAAAGGAAATCTTCTTCTACGATTGTGGAAGAAAACAATTCTCCATCTTCATCATACTCAAGTTCCAGCTTACTAATATCAATATAATTTAATACTTTGTCTGTACTATCACCATTCCCCAGTTTATCCAAATATTTTTTTGTCATTGGCTTAACATATGCTTGATTAAAGTGATACGGATTTATTTCCTCACACAATCTATATATACATCCGTCCCACTCATAATTTCTAAAATTATAATTTCCATAATCCGCATAAAAAATGTTGAAAGTTTTCTTATTTTCAGTATAGACCGCATTTCTAATTTTATCAAAGTTATCTCCAAATAAATCACTACAGTAATCTTCCAAATTTGTAGCTTTCATCATTATAAAAGCATTACAAAAAATGAAAAGTGGTATATTTGTAAAACGAATCCATTGTCCGTCATTTAAAAGCAAGTGTTCAAACACTATTTCGTGAAGCTCATCTTCATCTTGCAAATATGTTTTATAAGCATCTTCTAAAAGAAACTGTTTATAGCGAATCACAGGCTCCTCCTTGAATATAAAAAGTAACAAACATTCGCCACAAAAATTCACCAATTTTTCTAACAATTCCTTATTATCATCTACAATATAAGATAACATGAGCATATAAAAAAGACTTTCTTTCTGGTGAAAGTAGTTGTACTTCTGCATCATAGGAATAATAATTTTTAGAGAATGATCTGTTTGCAACAAATCATGCATAAAGTAAGGTTTCCCTGTATCGAGTGTTTCAATGAGTTCTAAACGCAATTTCTTTTTAATCTTGCTCTCATTAATAATCTTTATGATTTGTTCATCTTCGTAATAGATTTCTTCTTTTCCCAAAAGCCAGTTTTTCGCATCTTTTTTAACATCTTCAACTTTTTGTTCTTCTAAATCAATGTAGTCATTAGCATGATTCACCAAAGTCTCATCTTGTTCTATTTTTCCTATAGGAATACGACCACACATTTCATATATTTTTTCTTCAAATGCTTTTGTATAGCGTAAGCCAAATTCCTTAAGTATATTCGGCACACTATCTATTAACATATCTAATTCACTTTCCCTCCATTCCTCTTCAAGAAAATCCATCTCTTGAAGAATAGTACTCCGGAGATTTTTTTTGATTTCTTCACTCTTTTCTTTATAAAATAGCATGTATTCTTTGGGAAAAACTTGCTCAAATTGCTTCATCGCACTATAGTGGAACACACTGAAAGCCTCGCTATAATATTTTTTTATAATATTTTCCCCATTAAAATTCATTCCATTTTTAACACAGCGAACTATAATATCAGGTAAATTATGTAAATCTGTGTACTGTGCTTCCATATCCCCATGTCCCATTGTTAAACAATACTTATTGATTTGTTGTTCCAAAAACACATGTAGTTCAGGATATTCAACTGGTTCATAAACACGAAACAACTCAAAAAAACGGTGCAAAACTGTATTTTTCTGTTCAGTCTCATGAAAATCCAAATCAAATTTCCAGCTTCCATCATATTCTTTATAACTATAAGAATAATCATTATAATGAAGTATGCATTGATGAACTATTGCACCTTTCGCATTAGCACTAGCTCTTAAAGAACAATGTTCAAATAAAAATTGTAGTTGATTATAAAAATTACAAAATTGTAAAATTGTTGGAATCCACTGCTCGCTATTTTCAATTAAAAATTCATATAAAAAATCTTGTATTGCGGGCATAATAAACTTTAGCAGAACTTCATCTTCTTCATCGTCATAAAATGACTTTACCATAGTTTTTTCTAACTCACCCAAACATGTCTCTAAGCTTTTTACCGCCATTTTGTCATCACAACTTTGTATATATTTTTGATAGCACAAATTCATATCCCCATAACTCATTGGAGTTGAAGATATAAGCAAGAGCATTGAAACATATTGAGCTTCCCTAGAAAGTTTAGTAAAAACCGATTTCCATAGATTGCCTGGATAATCAAAATAATCTAATAATTCGTCAAAATAATCATTTAATGCGATATTATCTTCTGGTTTTCTTTCTAAAAAAACCGCAAGGGTACGTGGACTATAATTTCTCTGATAAATAATATCATCGCTTTTATTAAATAAATATTCAACATATTCATACTCAAGATTAGACGTATATAGGTGGCGAAATAAAATACTTGCTTTCTCGTCCTGCCCATAATCTTCCACCATACAAACCAAGTCGTATTTACTTAGTGTGTCCTCTAATATCGGATACCTTTGAAATCCTTGTTGTAATACATATTCTCGCGTCGTTAATAATAGACGTTTTTTTCCTTCAAATCTCTGTATATCATTAATAAGCTTTACCAACCTATTTTCATCGTTTCTATATGTGCCTTGATTGAAAAGAATGCTTCCCCAAAAATCATCTAAAATGATAACCTGTTCCTCATCATCATTCAGGACTTTATAAACATCATCAATAGAATTAGCCCAAATAAATCCTTTCAAATTATTGGGTTGCAAATGCGCAAGCGCCAACATACAAGCCATTGTTGTCTTTCCTACGCCGGGCTCTCCAGATAAAATAATTATATTATTTTGAGCCCAACAATAAGATGCCTTACGATATATTCTTGTTGAAACAAACTTATCTGCACAAGTAATTGTTTCATTCAATTTTAATTCTGATTCCTTAAAGAGCCCCCTATGAAGCGTTTCACTTAGAATTTGTTTGAACACTGTTACACTTGGTAGCCATAACTTAGCATAAGAACGTTCTATCACTTCATAATCTGCAAAACTTAAAAGATTATTAAGATCCTTTTTCCCTAAAATGTCACCGCTTGTCAAGATGAATCCTTCAAAAAGCTCTTTTAATTGATTTTTTTCAGAAAGCGTCAAATCTACAGATGTCGCAAGAATATATCTTGAGGGCATCAATTTTTTCACTTTGTCTATTTCCTTACTTTTCAAATCACGATACAAAACTTTGAAATCTTGTTTATACCGTTTAGCCTGAACAACTATTTTTTTACCCCGATCAATGTAAAGGCCATCTATACCTGCATCTCTGCCTTCTCGAAATTGCTCTAGTGTAATTTTGTCTCTCATCTGTATAATATCGCATGCTAAATTCTGAAATTCATATGGTTCCAGTAACGAGTGAAAATCATAGTTTTTCATAAAGTATTGCCTCTCTTTGATTATATTTCGCCTTCTAAATGTGTCTATACAATCTCTTTGTACAAAATTAACGATCTAATCAGTAAATTCAATTAACATTCAACAAACGCCTTTTAATTACATTGATTTTGGCAACGCCTTGACTGCCCGATTCGTTAAAGCAATGTAATCCCTCAGTTATAATCACATTCTCATGATAGGCATATATGATTTCCTCCATGCTACCAATCCTATACATTCCTCTTCCTAACTATATCCTTTATTATTTCTTCATTCAAAAGGCTTTCACCTAACAAAAACGATTCATAATCTTTATTGCTACATAAAAGTTTTTCCTTATACTGCTTATAGATTGCTTCTGCACTTTCGCGCTCCTCTACGCACTTGCTTTAGCATTGCTATTAATACTTTCTATGATGGTTCTTATGTTCATAAAGATACTGACATCTTCAAACAATTCACTTACATTTCCTACATCTATAAACGGGCTTTCCTGCAATACGGATAAATCTTTCATCATACCATTTCTAACAATATAATTTACAATTCGCTTTACAAACCTCATTTGTCTGCTATCCAGTTCTGTGTTCTGCAAAAATTGTGAAAATGCTTCATTAGCAGCTTTTTGACTTATCCCGACAATTGACCTCACGAGTTCTCCTAGCGCAGTCTTTCCATAGATAGATATATACTGCTCACGCGTTCCAAGCGCTCTCCATAATACCTGTTCCAACTCAACTATATCTGCTGCCATCAATGGTTCGTTCCCCCTAAGTTTTGCTATGGCACCGATATCTTGATGTTGCATAATATAATAATCTACTTTCTTCTTATAATTAGCTAAATCATCATTTGCTAGCTGTGACTCTCTCCATTCTAACGATACAATATCATCTGTAAAGTTGGTGTCATATCTAACCCGCTCTTTCTCTGGAATAAATTTAATAAGATCACGCAAGTTTTTTCGAATTTCCTCACAGTCCAGTATTCCCGCTCGTTCTAAAAAATCATTATTTATAATTTGCTCTATCAATTCCTTCTTTTCAACAATTGCCACAATAGTTCCAAATTTAGACAACTCATCTACTTTTTTGTATATATCGCTTTTTATCCTTTTACAATTTTTTTCTTCTATAATTGCAAGTACAACCTGATAAATGGACATGTCAAATCGCACCGCTGATACATCCTCCACTGTTGGCAATATTAGTGGCGCTATCTCTTGCGCTATTATTACTGTATCTTCATATGTCAAAGTTGCAAAATCTCTTTCCTCTTGAAACTTATCAATCGTTCTCAAATGCTGTTTGACTGCAAAATTATCCCTTGGTAGCGCTTTCACTTGCCCCACTATTTCTTGAACTAATTTTTCTCGGTAAGCTTTCAATCTATCGGTTTGGAAAGCAAGCGCCTGTAGTTTTTCACCAATGCTAACCTTGGTATTAAACATTCGTTCCTGCAACGTTTGTGTTGCCCCAATTTCACGACCTCTCGAGTTCAGCCTAAAAAATTCAAAATTTCTACATAAATCAAAAATGTAGAATTGCGTTTTATCTTTTCCATCTATCAAACCATCACAAAGACGTGTTCCTCTACCTATCATTTGCCAAAATTTTGCACGACTCATCACTTTTTTGAAAAAGACAAGGTTTAATAATTCTGGTATATCAATACCAGTATCTAACATATCTACTGAAATCGCAATTTGTGGTAATTTGTTTTTATCTGAAAAATCATCAATTAGACTTTGGGCATAGTTCGTATAATTATCAATCACTCTTGCATAATGTGATGGGTAATTAGGAAATTCTTTATTCCATACTTCTAATATTTTTTCAGCATGGAGATGATTTTTAGCAAAAATGATTGTCTTTCCAACTTTTTCACCATATTCTACTTTTTGACCTTGTTCCATCAAAAGATAGAGCGCTTTCCTAATTGTGTCTTCATTAAAAACCCACTCGTTTAGCGCGCTCGCTTCAATACTCTCCGGTACATTCCCTTCTTCGTCAGCAAAAGTGTCCTCATATCGCTCTTGGTCTTCCGCTGGCAATTTATCAAATTCAATACCTTTGATCATAAATTTCAATTCTGTTTCAGCTGTGATGAAATCGACCAGATATTTATCTTCAACTGCTTCGTCTAATCCATAGCCATATGTCGGTACACCACTTTCCAAATCAAAGATATCATAAGTGTTTTTATCTATTTCATCTTTTGGCGTAGCAGTAAGACCCACCAAAAGTGCATCAAAGTAAGTGAAAATATCCTTATACTTGTTATAGATACTACGATGTGCCTCGTCCACGATGATTAAATCAAAATGTCCTGGTGTGAAAAGCTTATTGCCTTTGTCATCACATGTATCATCAATACAATTAATCATGGTTTGATACGTTGAAAATATTGCTCTTGCGTTTGTGTTTTTCTTGTCTTCCACAAGATTGCATTGCGAAAGATTTGGTAAAAGGTTATGAAAGCTACGTTTAGCCTGCGTTACCAATGTAGTCCTATCTGCTAAAAATAACACATTTTTTACCCACCCATGGTTAAGCAATATATCCACCAATGATATGATTGTTCTTGTCTTCCCACTACCTGTTGCCATCACCAGTAGGGCTTTCCTTCGATTGCGTTCGCCAAATGCATCGCATACCGATTGAATAGCCTCTTTTTGATAGTATCTATCCGATATATCCTCTCTAACTCGCACAGCCTTAAGTGACTTGCGTTCCTTCATTTTATTAAATTCTTTTTCCAAATCACTTTTTGAATAAATGCCAGACACAGCTCTTTCTGGATAATATTTATCATTCCAAATCCTAGTCTCATACCCATTCGTCATAAAAACAACTGGTCTTTGACCATATTTCTTCTCTAAATAGTTTGCATATAATACTGCCTGCTGTCGCCCCGTTTCAGCATTAACACTTGTTTTCTTTGCTTCTATAACCGCCAACGGCAATCCATTATCTCCAAACAGAGCATAGTCTGCAAAACCTTTGCCCGCTTTATTAGGCATTTCTTCGATTGGATATTCTTCAATCCACTGCGTACCTTTTTGCCACCCGACATATTCTAACATGACATCAATATATGCTTTGCGTGTTTCTGCTTCGGTCATGTCCATCGGCTTAACCATATAGCCTTGCTCCATCTGCTTCTCACGCTGTTGTGTAAATTGCTCTTGTTTAGGTGCATTTGTATCCAAAAGCATTTGAAAGCTCACTTTTTCTTCGATTGGAGGTGCTGCTATTGAAGGTGTTTCTTTAACTTCAAGCAATGATTTGTCAAACTCGTTTTCTTGATACTTATCAGCATAGCAATATGCAACAAAATCCATGAAATCATGCAAATTCTTTAACGCTAATGATGCTTGATCACGACTCACACTTTTCGGTTTATGTACTGCGTTATTACCAGCTATACGTATATACTTAAGTTTTGACTGCATTCCTATTGGTAATAAACCTCTGAAATCGCTTGTACTCATCAAAGTAGCCAATTTATCTTCATATGGTTTTCTTAATGATTTATCCACACTATACATCCATTTTATTGCAAACTCTAATGCTGTGCGGCATGCTGTCACACATAGGGTTGTAGAAATAGGCAGAACCTTTTCTGCCGATACCGCTGCCTCTGAAAATGAATCGAATTGCTTTTCCTTTAATAAAAAATCAAAATTTGTATGCATGGTATTCACCTCTTATCCTAGAATATTTCTCCACGGAAACATTTTTGCATCAATGATTTGTAGTTTTGTTCCATCTTGGTTAGTGATTGTTGTAGCGTTGCTTTGGTTTTTTCGACTTTGTTGACGAAGTCAGCGAATTGGGTTTGGAGTTCGATTGGGGGGCGTATAATCTTCAATTTTCTTAGTATCTCCAAATTAATATTTTTCTGTGCTGATTCTGGTGCCTGTGCTTCAATTATCTCTTGAAAAAAAGCAAACCAATAGTGGATAAATATATTATTTGTTTCATCGCTAGAAACAAATCCTACAATACTGTCTGGAAAACACGCATCAAATCCCAAAATTCCTGTTTTGGCGATATTTGCAGCAATTGTAATGCATAGAGTTCCCTTTTTCCACATTTTACTCTGTTTTAATCCTAACTCTGAATATGTAGATCTATAGTCTTTAATATAAGGATTTGCATTTGCTACATCTCCTGTCTGAATGAGTGGGTATATGCCGCCCAATAATTCTGTTGCATTCCGCGGGCGATGTTTTGAAACTCCTCTTCCTAATTCTCCCAAATCATTAAATTTTACTATTTCCCACCCCATTGCGTTGTCTATTGGATTTCCAAATATTTCAACAAATTGCGATTTTATCAATAAATCCAATTTTTCTACTTGTAATTTACGTTTTTCTATTAAAAAATTTGCCTTATCAAGTACTTTGACAATTTGTTCTTGTAATCTAATGCTCGGAACTGGAATTTTAAATTCTTTTAACCATTTAAAATGCCGGTTATATCCGGTGTCCTCAATGCGACAATTTTTTAGATAGTAGAAGATGAATTTGGTGTTAATTTCGTTCATTTTGACCTTCAACACTTTAACTCCATCTGCACCTATATAAAATGGTTCATCAACATATTTAATAATCCTCGTGTGATCCCCAAAAATAATCACTGGAACATTTTCATAAATCTTCTCAACATTATTTGTATATCCCGCAATATAATTTTTCCCCTGATCAATAATCAAATTCTTTCCTTGATATAAATAATCATTTTTTCTTATTTTTTTGGCAAATTTAGTTTCATCTCTGATAACTTCTTCAAAATCAAAATTTTCCCACTCACCCACGTATCATCGCCTCCAATTCCTTCAAACCATCAGCAACCTCTTTTTCCAACTCATTAATCTCTGCAACAATCTCCAATGGATATGGATATTCTTCCTCTACATAATCACTCTTTTTATACTTATTAATCGAAAGATCATACTCGTTATCAACAATTTCATCTTTTGGCACAAAGAAACTCTGCTCTGTGCGTTCTCTCACTTCTTCTTTCTCTAACGCATGGAATCGTTCTACAATATCTGGGATATCGTTACTTTCCACTTCAACACGCTTATCATCCAAGCTAAATCCGTCCGCTTGCATATCGTAAAACCATACTTTGTCTGTTCCACCAGCTCCTGTCTTGGTGAAAATAATAATAGCCGTGCTTACCCCTGCATATGGCTTAAACACTCCTGATGGCATTGATATAATCGCTTCGAGCTGATGGTTTTCTACTATTTCTTTGCGAATATCTTTATGCGCTTTCGATGCCCCAAAGAGTACACCATCTGGGATAATCGATGCACACCGTCCACCATTTCTGAGCATACGTAAAAACAATGCCAAAAACAGAAGTTCCGTTTTCTTTGTCTTTACCATTTTTGTTAAATCACTAGCCACAATATCATAATCCAAACTACCTTTAAATGGTGGATTGGCAAGTATTTTCGTGTACTTATCTTTGTCGATATTTTGGTCCGATAAACTATCTTTATATTCAATGTTAGGATTGGCTATTCCGTGGGTCATCATGTTCATTGCCCCAATGCGTAACATTGTTCTATCCATGTCAAAACCAGTAAACATTACATTATCATAATGTCTTTTGGCTTCTTTATCATAAAATATTTCATTTTCGTATTTTTCTCTTAGGTATTCACCTGACTCCACAAGAAAGCCACTGGTTCCACATGCTGGGTCACATATAATATCTTTAGGCTCCAATTTCATCAACTCGACTATCATCCGAATAATATGACGCGGTGTCCTAAACTGTCCATTACGGCCTGCTTGGGCTATCTTAGATAATAGATACTCATACACATCGCCCCTGATATCTTTTTCCTTGTCTTCTATTATTTTTTGATATATTTCGTCCAATGAATCCACGACTTTTGACAATAACAACGGTGTCGGTACCTTAAATATTGCATCTTCCATATATTTCGAGTATGCACTATTCTTGTCCCCATGTAATCCTCTAATAAATGGAAACACCCATTCCTGCATTATTGAATACATTTTATCAGCAGGTAAATCTCTAAAAGTTGACCATTTGAGTTGACTTCCTACAATTTTTCTATCACCAATTTCTACGTCCTCTGTAAAAATGCTTGTGTGAGGCAACCCTAGCATAACACAATCTTTTTCTTGGCGATTGTCAAGGTCATCTAAATCACGAATAAACATCAAATATGTAATCTGTTCAATAACTTCTAAGGGATTAACCAAACCTCCAGCTGCAAACACATTCCATAATGCATCAATTTTATTTTTAAGCTCACCTGTTATCATCTAATTGTTCTCCCTATTCCATATATAGGTAGTATATCTTCCGCCACCTAGTTTGATTATTTCACCACTCTTTTGCAAATCATTTAAAGTTCTTTGAATTGTTACCTGACTAATATTCGGACATTTCTTCATTATTTCTGTCTTTGTTATTTTCCCTAATGTATCTTTGATAATTTCTCGTACACGTTCAGGTTTCGTCATCTTATTAATAACTATTCCCTTAACACGCAGTGAAAACTCTCTATATGCGCTAGCGACTAGCCCGAGCATGTATTTTACAAACGATTCATATTGGTTTTCTCTTTCGTGCCACCCATATGAACATTCTTGCAACACTTCATAATAAGTTTCTTTTGTTTCTTCAATTATCTTCTCAATACTGATATATTTTCCAACTATATAGCCTGATCTATATAATAATAGTAATGTTAATAGTCTACTCATTCTGCCATTCCCATCATTAAATGGGTGAATGCACAAAAAATCCAACACGAACATTGGAATAATTAATAAGGGATCCACTCCGTCTTTTTCAATCGCCCCCTCATATGCACTGCACAGACATTCTATCGACTCCTGTGCTATCCATGCTGGTACTGGCTGAAAACGAATTGATTCATTTCCCGCTTCATCTGTTTCTGCTATCACATTATCCGAATTTTTGTATTTCCCACCTATATCTTTACCACTGAATTTATATAAATCTCTATGCAACTGAAGAATCATGGCTGATTTCGGCGGGATATAATCATAGCTTTCATGGATCGTTTTAAGTACATCTCTGTATCCTGCAATTTCTTCTTCATTCCTCGTTTTAGGCATGGTTTTGTCCTGAACAAGCTTTTTTAAGCGCTCCTCTGATGTATAAATTCCCTCGATCCTATTTGATGCCTCGGTACTTTGAATCTTTGCAACATTCACCAACTCCGTTAGCACGTCCGAGTGTGCTTCTACAAATAGCATTTGCTCGCCTTTAAACTCGTGCAATTTAGTAAGTAAGTTTACTATATCTGGCGTTAGTAATGATTTCCACACTTTTGCATAATCATATGTTCGCATTGTTCCCTCCTACTGTTAACATGGCGTTAAGCTCATTTTAATATTACGCTATTAATTATATCTAGTCAATATTTAATTTAATCATTTTACGCACAATGAGTAAGTTGACTCGTTTTCTGAGTATTATATTTTCACACCTTACCATATACACTCCTCCGAACCGCCATATATGCAACCACAACATACACCAAATAAATCACTACAAATATCCCCACAGCACTTCCAACCATAAACGCAAAATACCCCGCACTTGTAACAATTCCATAATCAAACATCTTACTTAACGCTATCAAAAAAAGACACCGAAATCATAAGTGGCAAAATAACTGGCATCAGATAATAAATTCCCAGTAATCTATTTAAAACCCTTTTTGCATCTTTTCTTGACTGTCCTAACTTATAAAGCAACGCATACATATTCAATCCCATTTCTTTTAATTTCGTTCTCAATCTCGTAATGTTTACGCTCAATGTATTCTCGTCAATAAATATCTGA
>JGI994J12354_10005057_pt1 | contig 11513 bp, 9 predicted proteins | sample IntmicLarv3ML3BL_FD_12354 | JGI IMG/M metagenome (IMG submission 12354) | reverse complement strand
GCCAATATAGCCAGTCTTGCTAAAATTACTCAACAAAATTCTGGTAATTGTTGCGACCGAAGTTTTTCCATCCGTTCCAGTTACCCCAATCATTTTTAGTTTTTCATATGGGTAGTCATAGAATTTTGCTGCTATCGGAACTACCATCTCGTTGGGATTTTTTACTTTAACCACAGGAATATTTACATTGACATCTCTTGATACCACAGCAGCCACAGCACCATGACGAATAGCATCGTCAATATAATCATGTCTATCTACATTAAGTCCTTTTATACAAAAAAACAAATCCCCTGTCTTAACATCCTTAGAGGAAGTGCAGATGCCATCTATTTCAATTTCCAATTCTGTATCAAATAACTCATTAAGTCTTTTTTTCATAACTAGCCTCCAAATGTCATTTACTCAATCAACGTTAAGGAAGTACAGATTGATTATATAATGTTTTGGTCAATTAAACAATGCTAATAAAGACACTAACTTCTGTAATGATAGTTAGACATACAAATAAAAGAAGGGTTTACTTCTTTACTCTATATTAAACTTTCCAATAGTAATAACCCTAAACATCTAATTAGTGTTTAGCAATTCAGCTAAATCAACTGGAAGGTGGTCAATACCCCCAAATTCAGCAACTACAATCGACTTTATCATTTTTCTTATTTTAGGGTCAACTTTGTGTATACACATTTGCCAACTACCACCAATACTTTTGCAATCATCCTCAACCAATACATCTGGTTTTATTGCCTCCACGATATCTTTGTAAGATTCTTTTGGCTCTCTAGCTACCAGATAGACACCCTCAAATCCGTATTTTCCAAGAAGTTTTGCCATGTCTTCTACTTGTTGCTTTTTACGTGAGGTACAATAGAAAATATTGGCTCCCTGCTTACTCCATAACCTTATTATTTCCGCTGCATTGCCAATTGGTTGGTATTTATTATGGTTGTACAATGTATGCCATGATTTAGGCTTTAATATTGTTCCTTCAGCAAAAATCATTACAGTTATGCCCTCTTTTCTTTCGGCGTTTAGTACTATTTTCTTCATGCAATTTCCTCTTTTAACCGCCATCAATACCCTGATTTAGTTTCTCTTTGAGTTTAGAATAGAAACTAAACAAGGCAACTGATTGCTCATGAGGTTCTCTAATATTCAAATATTTTAGTAAACCTCTTTTGATAATCACACCTTTTTTTCCCCAGTTGTAGGTGTAGTATTTTAATTTACTAATTTGGTCGTAAGGTATAATGTAACTTTTGTATCTCAAAACGATTTCGACTTCTGTTTCTTTGAGTTTTGCTACACCATTGAAAGTTGTAACTTTTATCGAAATAATCGTTCCAATCGCGATGAAGAAAACAAGCGTAAGTATTTCTGTTACTCCACGAATACTAATAGTAGCCGCTCCAGTAAGCAGCTTAGTTATCATCAAGGTAAACCCTGCCCAAATCAAACAAGACACTAGCGTAATTAACCAGTCCATCCTCCGATTTACATACTTGAACTTATATGTTTCTTCTCTCATCGGACCCTCCTTATTGCCTAAACCCAAACATGGATTACAAGAAATTGATGCAATTATTTCTCAACTGCGTTGAAATTATAAATTGGTTTGCTGGTTTTCACAACCTCCACTGTAGAAGGATGAGATATTTACACCCTTTTTTATCCTTCGTCGCCTAGTTATTACTTTCAAACTGACCTCAGCGATGAACTCTTTCTAGCAATACCTAGAAGACTAGCCATATCTTCTAATAGTATAAACTCTTGAGTAACCAAAACTAACAACAGACACTAATATTATAGTTACATTATGTTTGAGATACAACAAGGGGAAAGTATACAACTTTGCATCAATTCACTCTTTATTTTTTTCTATTCTTATAAGCACTGTTTTAATTTGATCCAGAAAATAGATGATCGCAATTTCAAATACAATAACAATAATTATCAAGTATTCCATACCTGCTACCTCCTTTTCTATAATAGTTAATATAACGACATTTCTATGTAGCTGTCTGCTGACAGTTCGATGTGCATTCCACTTTCCATCATTTGGCTTTCCTCCCTTTGCCAAGCATTTTTTCAAAACTAAAAACAAGCATGCATTCTATATCGTAGCTAGTTTTCGCATTAACATACCACTACCCCAAGATGACATTTCGTCAAACAAACTTTTAAGTGTAATCGGGATGTCAAGTAGAACTACGATAAGAACATTTGTAATCAAAGACTCCTTTTTACCTGATTCGCTCATAATTTGATCGGTTAACAATTCAACCCCACCTACATTATACTTCGCACTTACTGCCGCAATATTGCAGGCTTCAAAAGTGTTTTGGACATATGTATGAATTGGCGCTTCTTTGACATACCCATAAGTATTATTAGGGCCTGGCGTTCCTCCTCCAACAGTGTAATAATACCTAGCGTAAGTTAGATTGGGCAATTTGTGCCCTCCTTTACATTATTAACAAACCATAAAAGTTTTTCTTGTGAGCCACCTTCGTTTTTTGTTTTTGCTAATGTTGTTGCTATTTGGTGATGGCCATCAGCGCTACCAAGTCACCTTCACTATGCCCATAGATACCAAAAAACAAGTCAGTTGTAAAAAAATATTTTTACTATGATTATCATATTGTAGTAATATAGGAAATTATCACAAATTGTTTGTCTATTCACCACAACAATACCACACAAAAAATGTGACCACAAGGGCTGCTGTTTTCTCAATTAGGTAGCCTTCTTATAGTTAACTTTTTCATTTGTGTTTTTCCTTTCTCATAAGTAAATACCAAAAGGCTGTTTTTACTTATTCTTATTAATAGAATGTACTGTGTTTACAATACAAACATGAGTGAACAAAGTAATGACTTCGGTATTCTTCTGCTTTGTACACATTCACTTGAAATAACTGCAGTTTCAATAATCTCGCCCTAACATAGTAGGTATTAAAAAGCCTATTACACTATTTTGCTAGTGTAAAATAATGACTACTAGCAATAAATTGTTACCAAGCTTTTCTATATAAAGCCTATTCTCTAGCGGGAGCTTAGCTGGAAAATGATTGATATAAAACACTAGGATAATTGTTGCGTACCATAATCTAGCCTGCTTCCTTGTACATATATTAATTAAGTTTTAGCCATTAGTATATGCGAAAGCGTGGGTCAAAGGTGACAAAAAGGCATTTAAACATTAAAACAAAAAAAAGCCTTTAAATAAAGGCTCAAACGAATTCTCTTTGGGGCGCTAACGTTTGTTATCTGCGAAATTAGCGCTTTATAAGTTTGAATAAATCAACTAATTAAATTATAACAAATGCTAGAAACACTTCAATGGTTCTGAATTAGAAATTTGGAAAAATATACTTCTGTGCATATTTGAAGGTAAAACTAAAATTGCTGGGTATTAGATGAATTGACACTTTTTTTAAAATGTTCTGGTGCTTTAGTAAATTGTAACTTCTTAAAAGATTTTTTCGTCATATATTCTTCCAATATTGGTAAACATTCTTCAATATCATTAGTTCTGTTCCCGTAAAACGGATCAGTTAATATTTCAAATCCAAAATCAGAATATAATCCTATTGCCCTAAAACTAGCAGGTTGTGTATGTAGATATATTGGATAATCCTTTAGTTCTAGACCTTTCATTACTATTGATAGTAATGCTCTTCCAATGCCCAGACCTTCATAGCCTTTTAGGGTTTTAAACCAATGAATGGTGTTTATTTTATTATAGGCTTTCCAAACAAAACAGGTTGCTATCGGCTTTTCATTTTTATCACAAATAAATAAACATTTTTGATAAAATAAATCTTCCTTATCTGCATAAGTATTATTAAAATATTCTACCATAAATCCATAATATTCTTTTGCTTCTTCTTCAGTATCAAACGGAAACGAAGCCCATATATCAAATTCATCTTTTCGGCAAGTTCTAACATGAAAATCTTCTGATAATTCGCTTAAGGCACTTTCGCTTAATTTACTGCACATCATAAAAATATTTAAGTCTGGTATTTCATTTATTTCTTTTTTCATAATTAATCATTCTCCTTTATTTCAAATAAATTTCCGTTTCTCAACTCATATATTTTATCGAATACTTTATAATCGTTAAGTTTATGAGCTATTATTAACATTGTCTTTTCTTTTTTTAGAGTATTAATTGTTTCAAAAAACAATTCTTGATTTCTTTTATCTAATGCACTTGTTGGTTCATCAAACAATAATATTGGTACATCTTTTAAGATTGCTCTAGCGATAGCAATTCTTTGTTTTTGTCCACCTGATAGGTTATTACCATTTTCACTTACAATTGTATCAATTTTTTTATCAAAACCCATTATCTCATCATAGATATTTGCATTCTTACAAGCACTATATACTTCATCTAGTGTAGCATTTTTCTTAACAATTTTTATATTATTTAAAATACTATCATTCAATAAGAATGGTTCTTGATTCACGATACAAATATTTTCTCTGAAACAGTTTTCTGACAATCTGTTTATGTCAATATTACCGATAAAAATCTTATTATTTTCACAATGTAATAATTTTGACATTAAGCCAAATAGTGTGCTTTTACCACTTCCAGAACTACCAATAAAGACATTGGCAGATTTAGGATTAATAATAAAACTTATATTGCTTAAAACATTATAATCAACACTATCTTCATAAGCATAAGTTAAGTCATTAACTTTAATAGAATAGTTATTAAGTTTCTTATTATATGTTCCAAACGATTCAACATTGATATTATTGGTTATTTCAAGTATTCTTTTAGCCTTAAAATCCCCTCTAACAAAGTAATCATTCATCTTGGCAAAATAACCTACTAAATCATACATAAAGCCACTATAATTGGTAATTGTGAGTAATATTACTACTGTAATAGCATCTCTAGGAATTAAGTAGACAATCGCAAACACAAATAGTATTGATTCAATTAAGTGCTGGCAGAATGTTTTAATCCTGCTATAAAAAAGTATCGTTTTATCTTTTTGGATTTGCACTCTAGCTAGTTCTTCACTTATTTTATTTGAATTAACCAATATCTCATTTTTAATTCCTAATCCTTTTATATCTTTTATACCTTTGTAATTTTCATTTATTTTAGAGTTAAAACTTTCAGTTAGCACTTTAAGTTGTTCAGTATATTCCATATCCCTTTTAAGTTTTATTGAATCAACAATAAATAGAAATATAATTCCTAATAAAAATATGATTCCGCATTGATAGTTTAGATAGAGAATAAACACTAAAAAACTAATATTGGTTATCGAATCAGATAATACTGATAAGACCATATAGTAAAATGTAGATACCTCTAAAACATCATCATTCACTCGTTCTAAATAGTAACCACTTGTTTTGTTTTTAATTTCACTATATTTAGTATTCATAATGCTGTTCATAATATCTTTTCTTATATCAATTGCCACGTTATTATTTAATTTAGAACCAATTCTTTCCCATAAATACCAGAATATATGGTGAAATACGATTATACTCATTATAATTATAGAAAAGATTATAACTACTTTAGCATTAGTGTTAGTAATACCAATTAATCTTTTACTAACAAAATATGGAAGTAGCATCCCTAAAGCACTTGCCAAAATAGTAACAATTCTTAAAGTTATTATAGTACCTTTATATTTAGTGTAATATTTTTTGAACTTATATAAGTTCTTATATCTTTTTAAAAACATAATTCATCTTTCCCTTCATTTTTAAGTTTTCAAAATGGAAGAAAAACAAATACGCCTATATAGATAATTTCATATTAAATAGAAGCATAGAAAAAATCCTAATGATTAGGATTTTGTGTTTTCAAATAATATAGAGCTACTACTTAATGGGCACAAAAGACTAATCCAAATAACATATTTGTATTCCTTGAAGTTGTTTTTCTTAACTTCCTTGAATTTGGATTTCCCATACAGTAATCCCTCTCTTTCTATTGAAAGGTATAGCATTTTTACTGGTAAAAGTCAAATTACCCGATTGCTCATTTTGTATTCTAATAAACATTTGCTAATTTTTTTACTTTTAATGAAAGGCACCAAAAACGGTGTTACATAGCACATAACACCTTGATTTTAAAATATATACATAAATATGTTCTAACCTCTTTTAACACGTTTAAATTGATATTTCTAAAATCTTAATACTTTGCTATGTAATCTTCTAATTTTGAAAGAGGTATTTTCTTTTTTAAATCTCCAATATAGAAGTGAGTTTGTTCATTAAAGAACAAATATAATCGGTTATTTATAATAGCCTTATGGGGTTCAACATACGCTAAATTTGTATGTTCGACTTTTCGTAAGCAACCTTCAATGATTCATATTTTTGCTTACTAAATTTGCAAGACCATTCAATTTTGATTTAAGCTCATCACTCATATCAATTTTCTTTTTTACTACTTTAATCGTTTTAACACACCAATCCTTTCTTTGCTAGTCTTGTCAAACAAAATTATTCGACAAAAAAACCAACTAATTTTATTTAGTTGATTTATTCACTAATGTCACATTGGTGCGATGATTTTCTCTTTTGGAGCGGATGGCGAGAACAAGAAAATGCCATTCGTTACTCAGCGCGAACAATCACAGAACCGCTAAACAAAGTGCTTTCCGTAATCCTCATAACAATTCAAAACAGTTCCTTTCGCTAAAGGTGTAATTTTGGTTGTAGCACTATATGTAATAAGGATATCAAATTGGAGACAAAGTAGTATTAAGAAGTCCGTAACTATTAGATGAAAGGAATATTGCACTTAACAAGTCAGCCACTCTTAGCCAACTAAATCAATCGGCCCTAAATAATATTATGCATAGTACTAATAAAAACACACTATAGAAACGATAGATTTGATTTGTAAAGGGTTTGGCATTAGGTTAGTTGAATTCTTTGATTGTGATGTGTTTACATTGTTTTAGCAAGTAAAAAGGGCCATATTTACATGTTTTTTACATGTTTATAGAGCCCTAAAAAATATATAACTGTTCTTACTTATTTCGAATTCCATCGATTCTTTTTGTTCTGATGGCAAACCAACGAATGGAAATGCCTAGTAACAACACATTTACAAAAATCGCTACAAGCACTGCATACAATAGGTCTAAAANGAAACTATCGGCCCANAATGGTTTCGTACCATTAACAATTAACACCGTCAATACTGGTACAATATACTGTGAACATTTGTAAATATTCGCAAATAGGATCGCATCCGCAGTTACAAAATAACATGTATCATCCAATTTGAACATCCCGTTATTCTTCTCATCATTTGTGTCCATATAGGCATCAAACAATTTCTTGTATTTTACTGGTATAATTAGTTTTCGAATTTTCTCTAATATATTCATTTTCCTCCTTGTTTTCTTAATAGCTGACTGAACATTTATTCATTTTAAAATGTCAGGTCCGATCATAATTTCAACCTCCTTTTAGCAATTTGTGCAAAAAATTATATGCTTGTTAGCTTCAGTATGCTCCTCGATGCAAAAAGAAACAAGACTGTTAATCAAAAAACGTTTGTGATACAAATATGGTATTGTTATAAGATAGTTTTGTTATCATTAAGCACTTACATATATTACCCATTATACCACATAAAAAAGCCCACCAACTAAGGTGGAAACTGACCTAGAAAAGTGGGAATAAAGAAAAAATCTTCTTGTAAGAAATTATTATTGAATAATTCAAACAAGAGGATTTTGTTATGAAAAGAATAACGCATAATTACGAAACGAAAATGAAAGTAATAGAAATGAGATTAGAAGTATATACAAATCGGTATCTCCAGCAGGAATTAGGAATCAAGAATAAAACACAAATAATGCCCTGCTGTCACAAATCCGACATTAGAGCCTTTTTGCTCTAAACCCGGCTTAGCAATAACCACCATCAACTTTTATTTCTGCTCCTCCCTTAACTGCAACGACTTCTTGCATATCTCCGCCTTTTGTCTCTGTTTCTGTTATTTCTACTATACCCATTACAGAAAAAACATACTCATCCTTCATTAGCGCCTTATCTGCCTTTTTGGTACATCCACTATGAACTCGAACAGCCACTTTATTACTTATAACATCTACCCCAACAGCGTATATTCCGTTTTCATCAACATCACCCAAAAAAGCTATTTTATCTGAAATACTAGACTATTCAGCATATGAATACTTGAATATATGAAGTTCATGGAAATGAGTTCACAGCAATGCTTCAGCAAAAAGACTTCTGCCATTTATTCACCTCGTTATATTATCCAGATAGATGTAAATGTCATTAAATCTCTATTTTCAACATAGTTTCGGAAATCAACTCAGTATTTTTTTCAATCCCACTTTTTGTATGGTCTGATAATACTAACTCGTCTACAATTTTACCGTCTTTCATAAACAAAACCCTTTTTGCTCTTGCCGCAACCTTCGCATCGTGTGTGACCAGCATTATAGCTGTGCCTTTTTGATTAATCCTTGCAAAAATATCCATGATTTCAGAAGATGCCTTTGAATTAAGTGCTCCAGTCGGCTCATCAGCAAAAATAATCTCCGGTTCGCTCATTAAGGCGCGACAAATTCCCGCACGTTGAAGTTGTCCCCCCGAAACCTGTGTGCTATACCGCTTTTCAAGACCATTAATGCCAGTTTCCCGCATTAGTTCTTTCGCTTTTTTCGTCAACGATTTTCGTTCCTTTGCGCCATCTCTGTAGGAAGGTAAAATAATGTTATCAAGAATATTCAAGTTTTTCAGGAGCGTTGGCTGTTGAAATACAAACCCCATTTTTGTCCGGCGGATATCTGACAATTCATTCTCTGTCATTGAGGATAGTTCTTTGTTTCCAAAAATCACCTTCCCCTTTTCAACGCTATCCATACTGCTAAGAGCAAACATCAAGGTTGACTTCCCTGAACCTGACGGCCCCATCACTGCTACAAACTCTCCTTTATTAACTGACACTGAAACCTCATCCAATGCTATGAGCTTTTCGTTATCTTCCCCAAAGGATTTTGATATATTTTCACCTATAAGAATGGGATTCATGTTGTTGTCACTCCTTAATATTATCTGCAATAGATACATTGCCAATGTCTTTCGTCCCTAAAAAAATTGCAATTAGTACCGTGCTGCACATTAAGATAGGGCAAAGTAAAGCCGCTTGCCACTCACTGGCTGCAAACCTGAAAGATGTTACACCGAGCTGTGAAATAAGTAGCCCTGCAAGCAATTCTCCTAACGTGTTGGCAAAAATAATGCCTAAAATCAATGAAAGAATCAAAATAAGAATAAAACGATTTGAATACTGCTTTTTAATATCCGAATTTCTAAACCCAAGTGCTTTCAGGGACGCAATATTGTGTTTGTCTTTTGCGATAAGCATTTTAAGAAACAAAAGTGTTATGAGTAAGGTTACTATCATTGATATTATTATCCCCGCATAGGCAGCCGTTTTGATTGAGTTAATCGTCGAACCAAACATCTGCTCCATATAGGATTCTACTTTGGCAACCTTAGCAAAACCNAAGTGTTCTGCATATTTTTGAACCACGCTATCAATAGTTGCATTGTGNGCTATATCTACATTGAGAATGCACCACATAGTTTCTGCTGAATCATCGGTAAAAGTGGCTTTGGCAGTTTTCCCGCCATTGGTTACATCGGAGTAAATGCCGCATACTGTCAATGCTGTTTCCTGTCCGTTTATTGTCAGCAACAGGCTGTCACCAACGCTTTTGCCGAATTCGTCCGCATTCATTACAGAAAGTGCAATTTCACTTGTTTCCGTTGGCAAATGCCCATCAATATAAGTTACGGGGAACACACTGTGGTCTCCCAGCTCTACTCGAATATGGCTGACTGTTCCATCGTCTTTTATGGCTGTAAATGTCTGAGTCGTGAGCAACACATATTTGCCAATGTTTTCATCATTTTCCATCATAGTGGCTACATCGGAGGCCTTTTCAGTGATGTTTTCAGTTTGCTGAATATCCATGCGAATATCACAATTGCCGACTCCGACATAACCAATAAATTCTTTGGAAGATACGGTGCTGTAGAGCTTTTGTGGAACAATGATAATGAACGCCGACATAACAAGCACCATCAGCATGGTTATGTACAGTTTTTTTCGCGAAAGTACATCTTTTATGCCAAGAAATACATTGGTACTAAAAAAAGTATTATTTGCTAAATGAAATCGTTTTGATTCTTTGTATTTTTCTTCTGCAGCCCCAAAGCGAATGGCTTCGGCAGAAGATATTTTTTTGAAAGTATGCAAAATAGCATTCACATACAGAAGAATAGCAAAAAAAACCACAGTTACACCCATTAATGCAAATATTTGTCCAAGATATGCGCCAGCGCCTTCACCCATAAAAAGGCGAATATTTTCCAGCAGGATTCCTTTGAAGGCAAAGGACAATAAATATCCAATCATACATCCCAAACATGAGATGAACGCATATTTTGTCAAATAGATTTTTCTAATATCGGAAATTCTCATTCCAATTGCTTTCATAGTACCAATCTCTCTGGTATCGTCCTCTATTTTCGCAATCAACGTAACCCGTATGCAAAGTAAGGCAATCAGGATAACGATAATGCTGATAAGAATTATAACTGCAATCATGATGCCGTCTGTAATTGCATTCATCAGTCTAAAAAGCGGATGGGTTATCGCTGGGCCATTGGCGGGTAACTTTGCGTCAACATAGGCCGTTTCAAATTCCCCCACTTTTGAGCTATCGATTAGTCGAAACTCAATTAAATATTCAAGGTTCCCCATTTTTTCAAGTTCGGCATAATCATTTTCACTTACCAAAAAACGCTTAGAAGATGAAAGCGTTGAGTTCATCTGCGAGTCACGCAAAAAACCAGTGACAATAAATGTTTTGCCGCAAATAACCGCTTCGTCACCTAACATTGCTGTGCCGTCTTTCATATATGCTAAAGGCACATATATTTCGCCATCATTTACTTGAATTACACTTCCATCAAGGTCAAGCAAAAAATCAAACCGTTTGCTTTGGGTACTGATTCCGTTATCTTCCATGCTGCTTGCAAGAGAGTTTTCTCCAAATAGCATTTTAGCGCCATCTATGTTAAGAAAATTCAAGACCTGAAAATCTTCTACATTTTCATGCTCGTAAGCAAAAGCCTCTAACTGCTGCATATCCAAACTGCCCGTGTGCATCTGCAAAAAATGCGTTGTTTTTGCCTGCTCCATCATTGTGTCAATTGAGCCAAAGAGAGTAGCTGCCATAATCATTGCAAGTGAAACCAAGGTTGCTGCTGCTGTGACAAAGNTGATACTAGTCATTGTAATCAACTTGCTTTTTTTAATATCGTTTTTTATTATTTTGCTGTACATGCAGTACCTCCAGCTTTCTTACTGCCTTTATGTTGTAAAGCATAATAGCGGTTACACAAAGCAGTCCGCCAGCCAGTATAATCAAAAAAGCAATTCCTCTGCCGTTACCT
>JGI994J12354_10005056_pt1 | contig 11516 bp, 7 predicted proteins | sample IntmicLarv3ML3BL_FD_12354 | JGI IMG/M metagenome (IMG submission 12354) | reverse complement strand
GTTTCCGTGAACGGCGCTGCGCTGGAGGAGCCTTATGTGCGCGAGCCGAGCCGGGGCAGCTGTGACATCACGTTCCCCTACACCGTCCCGCCGGAAACGCTGTTCGTCCTGGGTGACAACCGCGAATCCTCCATGGACAGCCGCCGCAGCCACTTTGGCTGCGTGAACCGCGAACAGATTGTGGGGAAGGTTGTTTTCCGCTTCTGGCCGATCAGAAGAATCGGCGGTATATCAAGTGAATCATAAAACCTTGCATAGATAGCATACAGGGAAGGATGGGACTTGTAAGTGAGAGACATTTATAATTCCACCATAAAAAGAATCATGGCAGACAAGCGGCGCAAAAGAATCGCTGCGGCGGTCTTGCTGCCGCTGTGTCTGGTTGCGGTCGTGCTGACGGCTGTGCTCACGCTGCAAAGCGGCATGACAGCCTCGGGTGATGCGTGGGATTTGAATTATAACAACTTTGTCACAGGCGTTGTGGTGAAGGACAGCGGCGGCACCGTCATTCCGCCCGGCGGCTTGGTGACGCAAGGTGATTCCTACCAGTTTAATGTCAGCTTCAAAGAAAACCCCTCAAAACAATTCGCCTATAATGGGCAGGGGAAGCTGGTCTATCAGTTGCCGCCCAGCATTAAGGTTGTTTCGGCGGTCAACAATGCGCCCATTATGGGCAGCGGCACACCCGCGCAGCCCATCGGTACTTACAGCATCACCACAGGTGGTTTGGTTACCATCCAGTTCAACAACGTCAATGCCGACGGCAGCGCAACGCCCGGAACAGGGAACTTCATTGACCGCTATACCAATGCGGAATTCAAGCTGGATATTCTGGCGGAATTCACCGGCAGCATCGGCAGCGTCAATCTCAATTTCGGCAATAACCTGACAATTAATATGGATGTTAAACAGCCCTCGGCCGATCCGACCATTGAAAAAATTGCTGCGGATTTTGATTACACCATGCACAGCGTGAATTACACCGTCAAGGTTACCGCCAAGGGCACGGCCATGACCATCAGCCGTTTCTCGGATTTGGCATATGAGGTTTTGGGCGCGCAGTACAACATAAAGCAAAGTGATATTACCATTACCAATCTAAAGGTGGACGGCGTGGCCGCCACGCCTATTTGGACCACGCGGGGAGGCAGGGCGCTGTGGGACATCAACTTCAGCCCCGCCAAAACGCTTGCCGTGGGGCAAAGCATGGTTGTGACCTACACGGTGGATTTTACGCCGCTGTTTGTCAGCAGGCTCGGCGCGAATTTTATGTATCAAAACTATGCTGCATATGGGACGAATACGGCTTCTGTGAGTTACACAACGCCCACCAACAGTACGCCCACTGAAATCAGTGACGATGCAGAAGTGAGGGTAGTTCACCGGATGATTTATAAGGACGGGCGCTCTACCCCCGGCGGCAACATATTCTGGTCGGGTTTCGTTGGCGATGGCATCCACCCCTTAAGCGGGAAGACAATCACGGATACCTTCCTCGGCGGCTTCGGGCAGCCCACGTTCGTTGGCGTTACCTTATATGACAAGGATGAGCATGAGCTGGGCTACCTTCAAATTCCGTATAGTGCCGGCGGCTTTAGCTATACTGTTCCGAGCACTTATAGTGGAAAAGTGGTTTACGGTGTTCAGTTCGATTACGAAGTGCCGGTTGACCACAGCACTGCCGTGGACGGGATGGCAAAGAATAAGGTCGGCATAGACTTCCCTGGTGGGCCGTCATTCACAGCCGAGGTTCCCGTAGGTATTCCGGGTCTGATGATTGAAAAATATCCCGGGTGGGTGGATGAAGAAAATATTCTGTGGACGGTGATTATCAAGGTTCCGGCAGGGATGCAAGGGCAGCATTTTCTGCTTGGGGATTTCATGAACGGCCAAGACGGCTTAACCGGGCAGGAGCCGTTGTTCCACAACCCCGCGCCGAGCGATTTAACAGTGAAGGTCAACGGCGTGGTGGTACCCAAAGGGCAGGCACCTCTCAAATGGAATATCTGGAACTGGTCGCCCAACCAATGGGTGCTGACCTTGAACAATACGAACGAGCACACGGCAGACTTATCGAGCTGGCCGTATAACACGGCCACAGAGCTCGTTCTTACCTACACCACGCCCCTGTCAACGAAGCTGATTGATTCGGATATGACCTTGGGGGAATATTTGAAAGAACATACGGGGCGAATCGCTGCAAACGGTGCAACGCTTCAGATGGATTACAAAATTGTGGGCAGCGCATATACGCAAACGCGCTGGCCGGTATTCAAGCAAATGGATACGCCGAAGCTGATAGGGAACGACCTTTTCATCGACTATTCGGTTCTCTTGACCGGCGCAAATTCGCCTTCTTTTTCGCCGGAGTATTTCGGGAACGGCGAGGCAATCTTTACAGATGAATTTGACGCGTGGATGGAATTCGTACCAGGCTCATTTTATGTGGAAATGCGCCAGTATGCTTGGCCCGGCGTTGAGGGGCAAATTGCCAGCAGCATTGTGGATGCCACTTTCAAGTATCCAAACAACGGCAACCCGTCCGTTGTGAACAATAAGATGACCGTGGATTTGGAGGATTTGCGCCATAGTGTGACCACGGGCAGTCCCGCCGGGGTATATGAGGCCAATTGGTATGTGAATCAAGACTACTTTATGATAGCGCGTTACCAGCTGAAGCTGCCAAACGCAAAGAACCTTCCCGACCAGGTGGTGCTGCGCAACACGGCATCCATTGATGCAAACGGCAGCAAAACGAATCAGCCTGCCAACGGCCATTTCAGCGACAGCGCGGAAACCACCTACGGCACAAAAGCCGTCACCAAGGAAATGACAAGGGACGGGCACACCGCCTCGTTTGACATCATTGTCAACCCGAAAGGTCTCCAGCTGGACAGCGGCAGCCCCCTGCACATCACGGACACCATGAACAATACGATGGCGTTCTATCTGACCACCCTCAAGGCGTATACGGAATCCGTGAAGGGGAGCGGCAACTTCAATGTGCCGGTAACGCTGACACAAACCGATGAAGTCAGCCCAACCACAGAGCTGTGGAAATGGGCGCTGACAAACGAAAATGAAGTCACCATTGTCATCCCCGATTCCACGCCGGTGAAAATCAGCTATGAAACCTTGATAAAAGGCACAAACGGCGAAGAGGTTACGGTAGAGAACTACGTCTCCGTCTCCGGCAAGTATTACACCGAGGTGGAAGAGAAGTTTGTGCTTCAAGAGTCCACCGGCTCCGGCGGCGGCAGCACAGGCAAGTTCCTGCTCTTGAAAAATGACGAGGAGGAACCCGCAAAGTTCCTGCCCGATGCAAAATTTGCCCTGTATATCGGCTGGAACGACGACGAGTGGGACTTCGGAGGAAACACGGCTCCCACACCGCCCGACGGCATCGCCGATACGTTCACCTCCGGTGCGTATACCTACTATTATTTGGATGACGCAACTACCGACGCGGGCGGTTCCATCCTGTTTGCAAACTCCTGGCTGACGCCCGAAAGTGTTGCGAGCGGTGCGAATTTCCTGGTGCGCGAGATTGCCGCACCGCCGGGCTACCAAATGCCGAGCAATGCAGATACGCTAGTGGATTTGTATACCGACACCGGCACGGACTACGTCACCATCGGCAACACATCCAAGAAAATCCCGGTGACGCTGAACGGCACAAAGGCGGTGGACGGCGCAGTACCCACAGGGCAGATGCCCGACTTCGGCTTCCGCCTAACACAGGTCACCGATGCCACGGGCGCAACCCAGACCGACCCGCTGAATCAAAAGACGACCTCGCGCAACGGCGCAGGCACCTTCAGTTTCACCACGGGTGCGCTTTCACCCGGCAGCTGCTACTTCCTGGTTGATGAAGTCCCCGGTACACCGAACCCCGCCTGGATCTATGATGCCGCGCAATACCTTGCGGCAGTCACCGTCACCGCAGACACGCACGGCAACCTTTCCTCAGCGGTGGCATACAAGGTTCGCGCAAACGCCATGGCGCAGTGGGAGACCTGGAGCGGCAGCACGGCCGACTTCACCAACCGCTGCGACAGTCTGGATGCCTCCGTTGTGCTGAAAGCACTGAAAAACACCGAGGGCGCACCCATGACGGCAGAGCAGTTCAGCTTTGCGCTCTATGAGAAGCAAGGCAGCACGTTCAGCGAAACGCCGATGACCGCGCAAAACGGCGCGCCGGACGGCAGCGGAAAGAAGGGCGAAATCGTCTTTGACCCGCTCATCTTCTCCGCAGCAGGCGATTACTACTACCTGCTGAAAGAAACCGGCGAAGCAACAGGCTGGTCAATGGATACTGCGTGCTGGCTCATCAAGATTACGGTGGCGGCGGATGCCTCGGACGGCAACAAGCTGAAGGGCACCATCTCCTATCTCGAAGCCAATGCGGACGGCACACCCAAGCAGCTGCCGGAGCAATGGTCCGTTTACAACGAAGGCAATCTGCAAGCGCGGCCGAGCTTCACCAATACCTATGGCGGACCCAAATTCCCGGATACGGGCGGCGCAGGCCGAGAAAACTTCCGCAACGCAGCAATCGCGCTTTCTCTGCTGGCAACCCTGTTCCTTGCAGGAACGTTCACATACACATACCGAAAGCGCAGGAGGTGTTTGGCAAAGTAGAGTGAGCGTCCTTGCGCCGCCCCTTGGGCGGAAACCAAATCAGGCAGTTTGGGCGAAAGCCCAAACCAAATAAAAAGAACAAAAAAAAGGAGTCAAAATCATGAAAAAAGGCAAAGTTCTTGCACTCATCTTGGCCCTGGCAGCCATGCTGACCATGGCGCTTCCGCTGACCGCGTTTGCGGTCAGAGACCCCAACGGCAGCATCCAAATCACCCCCACGACCGCCAACGCCAGCGTTGACGGACAGACTTTCAAGGCGTTCAAAATTTTCGACCTGGTACCTACCGCAGGGAACGATGGATTTATCTACACGCTGAATCCTGCTTATGCAGGTTTTGAGACCTCTTATGCTGCCAAGCTCGGCACGGCCAGCCTGAAGGATTATATCCTTGGCATGCTTGACACAAACGGCGACATGAATCCCGCCAGACAAGAAGACCTTGAGGATATGGCGAGAGCCCTGTGGAACTGGAGTGAGACAAACGGCAGCGCAATCACCGTGACCGGCACCGAGACCGGCGTGAACTTCCCCACCGTTTTGGAAGGCTACTATGTTGTGGCCGGCGCGGCGAAGTTCGGCGCCTCCGAGGCGAAAACCTTTGCGGCGCTCTGCACCGTTAAGGCCGGCAGCAATCCCACCGTCGTTGCGCTCAAGGGTGACGCGCCCTCTATCAAAAAGTATGTCAAAAATGACAACAACGATGCATGGGAAAAATGGACGGATGCAGATATCACAGAGAACGTTCAGTTCAAGCTGGATGCCATCGTTCCGAACACCGAGCATTATGAGAGCTATACCTACAAGGTAATCGATACCATGAGTGCAGGCATCGACTTCGTTTCCATCGCGTCTGTCATCGCCTACAAGGGCACCGCAGAAGATGAATTGACCGTGCTTGACGGTGAATACACCTTCTCCCAAGATTCCGGCACAAACAGCTTCACCATCACCGTTCCCTCCGCAAAAATTATGGCGCTGTCCGCAGCGGGCTACGAGAACATCGTCATCATCTACAACGCGAAACTCAACGAAAACGCTGTCATCGAGAGCGTTGGCAACCCCAATGAAGTGGTACTGAAATACAGCAATGACCCCAATTGGCAGGGCGCAGGCGAAGAGCCGATCGGCACGACCCCGAAGGCCGATGCATGGATCTACACCTACAAGCTGGATTCCTTCAAGTACACGGACAAAACAACCGCCAGTGAAGGCACCCCCTTGGCAGGCGTTAAGTTCCAGCTGGAAGACGGCAGCGGCAATGTTGCGTCTTTCACCGGCAATTATGTATTCAACGGTTTTGTTGCAAAATCAGATCCGGCCGCGGCAAACACAATATTTGAAACCGATACAAACGGTAAAATCTTCATCAAGGGTCTTGATGCAGGCAACTATATCTGGGTTGAGTACGCAGCGCTTCCGGGCTTTAATCCGGTGGCAGACATCCCGGTTACCATTTACAACGCACTGCTTGACAACGCCGCCATCGCAGACATGGCAGCGCTCATCACCTACCTGAACGCGCACCGCGGCGAAGTCAACACCGGTGCTTCCCTGCTGAACTACGGCGGAAAAGTTGCGCAGGATGTCCTGAATGTCTACAACGGCAAGGGCAGCCAGTTCCCCGGCACCGGCGGCATGGGCGTTTACATCTTCTACGGCATCAGCGCCGTTCTGACTGCCGGCCTGGTCATTTTCTTCCTCGCCCGCAGAAGAAAGAACATCTTGGATGCAAACTAACGAACTAAGACATAGACAAACACTGTAATCCCGCAACGCTGCTTGGCCGGCGGCAATCCCGCCGCCGGCCAAGCAGGAACGAAAATGGGACACAACGGAGCACGACATCAGGGAGAAATCTATGAAGAAGAAATATATCATCGGCATCATTGCTGCGTTGGTTATTGTCGTAGATATCTCCGTGGCGCTGTACCCCACCGTTGCCAATTACTTCAATTCCTTCAGCCAGTCCCGCGCCGTCGTACAGTATGCGGACGACGTGGCGCTGTTGGGCGAGGACGGCAGCGCGGCCATGCTGGCGGCGGCGCGCGAATACAACCAGGCGCTGCTGCAAAAGGCGGAGCGGTTCCAATTTACCGAAGCGGAGAATGCGGAATACCGTGAACTGCTGCGCACCGAGCGCGGCATCATGGGTATGCTCGTTATCGACAAAATCAATACGAAGCTGCCCATCTACCACGGCACGGACGAAGGTGTACTGCAGGTGGGTCTCGGTCATATGCAGGGTACTTCTCTGCCCGTGGGCGGAACTGGTACCCACGCATTCATCACCGGGCACCGGGGTTTGCCCTCCTCCGTTTTGCTGACCGATTTGGACAAACTGGCAGAAGGGGATACCTTTGTGCTGTATACGGCGGGCGAAACGCTGAGCTATCAGGTGGACCAAATCCAGACCGTGGAGCCCCACGAGGTGGAGTCGCTGAACATTGACCCAGAGGCAGATTATTGCACACTGGTCACCTGTACGCCCTACGGCATCAACACCCACCGCCTGCTCGTGCGCGGCCACCGCGTGGAAAACGCCGCCGAAAACGAATGGAATGCCATTTTCGCAGGCGCGCGGATGCTTGACAAGCTGCTGGTGGTTTTGGCTGTTCTTGCGCTGATTTCCCCGATATTGCTTATTGTGATTGTGATAAGATGCAGAAAAATCCGTAAAGGAAATGGACGCTGAAGCATTCAAAGAAGGAATGATAAATCTTTCCTGCCGGAATTTATGGATTTCGGTTTTGCTGAAACCGCCCCAAAGTTTCCGCGTTGCTATTATACCAAAAAAGGTGGTCAAACAATGAAGAAAATCCTTCTCCTGGCAGCCATCATCTGCCTGCTGCTGACACCGATTTCCGCTTCTGCCCTCCATACACAGCCGTCCGATTTGACGGTGGTGATGGAATACGGCGCATTGCCCTTGAGCGGAATTCAGGTTTCTCTCTGCCTTGTTGCTGACGCGCGGGAGGAAAACGGCGCACCGGTCTATGATGCTGTGCAGGATTTTGCCGCCGCAGACGCGGACTTTACGGATTTGAACGGCGAGAAAAACGTTGTCCTTGCAGCCAAGCTGGATGGCTTTGCGCGTGCCAACGGCATCGCGCTGCGCTCGGGCATCACCGACCGCAGCGGTGAGGTGCGCTTCAGTGGGCTGACCGCCGGACTCTACCTCGTGGCGCAGACAAACAGCGCGCAGAGTGAATACCTGATTGCGCCCTATATTGTGGCCGTGCCCAATTCCATGGAAAGCCGCGATGGCTGGAACTATAACGTGGTTGCCTACCCCAAAACTGAACCTGTGAAGAAAGACGAACCCACCACCGCTTCGGTGACCACAACGCCCGGAATGCCGACGAACCCCACTGTTCCGAACTATCCCACTGTTCCGACCTACCCTGTCAATCCGACAGACCCTGCCCGCCCCGCGAGGCCGCCCAGAACGCAGGACGACAGCCAAATACAGTCCTGGCTGGCAGCCCTGACTGCCAGTGCCTTGGGTGTAATCCTCCTGCTCGGCGCAGCTTGGGCAGACCGCAGGAAGAACGCGGAAAACCGATAATGACAGAATGACAATTGTTCCCCGCTTGATGAAAATCAGGCGGGGCATTTTTTTCTGAATCCCCCTTGACAAACTCAAATTACTGTGGTAGACTGAAATTGAAGCTGCCACAGTAATTTCAAGGAGGAGATACGATGACCAAAAAAATCATCATCAACGACTGCGAACTGCCCATTATGAAAGCCCTTTGGCAAAAGGACGGTATAGCCTCTCCGGAAATTTTCGCGGAAATCAGCGGGAACAAAAGCACCCTGCGTACCCTGCTGGCGCGTCTGGTGGAGCGCGGCGCGGTGCGGGCGGAGGGTATCAATCAGCGCACCTACCGCTATTTCGCCGTAGTTACAGAAGCGGAATATATCGAAAGCCAGCGCAAAACCTTTCTGGAAAAAGTGTTTGACGGCGCGGCGGAAAAAATGCTGGTCAATTTCGTGCAGAGTGAAGACATTTCGCAAGAGGTGCTGGAGCGCCTGATTCGGCGGATTGCGGAAGGGGAGGGGCGGCAATGATGAACGCGGTTGTCACCACCGTCATCGCGCCGCTGTTTTACCGGCTGCTGTATATGTCCGCAAACGGTCTATTGGTTCAACCCGCTGACCTAGGTGCTGTTTCGGTTTTTGCGCGAGGATATGGAATTGGCCAATGATGCCGCCGTGCTGAAAGGCTGCAGCGCAGAACAGCGGAAGGAATACAGTCTCTCCCTCGTGGAGGTGCTTGCTGGCTGCGGCAAGACGGCTTTTGCGCCGTGTCTGCTTTGCATGGCGGACAGTGAAAAAAATATGGGAAGGAGAATTGACATGATTCAGTTGGGTGGATTTTTCAAACGGCGCAAATGGTTCAGCGCCATTGCGGGTGTGCTGGTGATTTCCCTGACTGCAGCGCTGTTTTTGACGGCGGCAGCATCGGAAAATCACAAAGTTGAAATCACGGACAGCATTGTTGAAACGATAGATCGAATCTCGCAGGCACATTATCAATCCACGGGCGGCAAGGTGGATTTTGCGGTTACGGCCTCCAAAATTTATGCAGTATATCGGCAAAAGGATGTTGTCCGGGTGTTTGCGGTTACCGCATTCAGCTGCCATAAGCAGGAGGATGGTGCCATCCAAGAGACCGGTGCCGGAGCAATCCCGGTGTCCATCACTTACAAGGAGCTGGAAGGCGGGCATTTTGAGCTGCTGGCGTATACCGAAGCGCAGGACGGTGACCGCTTTGCTTCATCGGTGGAAGACTTCTGCAGGATTCCCTCCGGGCAAAAAATCAAGGGGCTGGCGGCGGAAATGCTGCGCGGTTACGGCGACACTGCTGAGTTGGAGGAGATAAAACAGCAAAAATGGACGCAGTACCTTCTGAGCTATGGCTGGAACGGCAGTGCGCAGACCAACACAGCGGTATCTGCCGGTGCGCAGGAGAGTGTGCTCCAAGCGCTCTGGAAAAACAAAACAGCTTACATCGGCGACAACAGCAAGGTCGGTGAGCTCATCAGTACGCTGGCGAAGTGGAGCGCGCCGCAGAATGCCATGTCAAAGGGCTTCAGCCTGACAACCGGTGAAAGGCCCTATGGCGTGAGCATTCAATATCAGGAAGACGTGGAAGGCTCCGGCTTCTATCGTCACAGCGCACATCAGCGGGCGTTCCAATTCCGTGCGCTGATTCTGCTCTGCCTGATTGACAATGCGGATTTTGTGCGTTATGAATTTTCATACAAGCAAATGCCAACGGGTTCGCTGGAATACACCAGGGAGTGGGCGGACAAAACCGTGGGCGGGAGCATTCGGGATTTTGAGAAAGACTTTGACACGTTCAAAGCGTTTGTGAATGACATCAACAGCGAATATCTTCCGTTGACCGCTGAGTTTGACAGCACGCCGAAATCCGGCGGCGGCTGGGTGAAAATCGATGAACCCTACATCCGGGCGGAGAATGACACCGCAGAGGAAGTCATTTATGAGGATGCACATTACAAATACTCGTTCTCCGCCGCCCGCGCAGAAAAAACCGTGCTGGAGTTTCAGGACAAAAACAGCCCGCTGCTCGGTCAGCGGATTGCGCTGAAAGAAGCCATTGCCAAAAAATATATCAGCATCGAGGATTTGATTTTGAATGGCCTGCAGGTAGAAATAGCGCCGAAAAACCTCCCGAAGGGCAGTGCATTGGCGGGCGGATGTTTCAATTATTATCCGCTGGGGAATTGGACGTTGAACGGCTGGCAGTTTTTTCCATCCAACCGTTTTATGTATATGGTAACGGAACCGGACAGTGATGCGCTGAAAGCTTATTTTGCGCTCGGGGAATTGATCGGCTTTATGGAGCGGATTCTCGGTGCAGACCTTGATTTCAGTGTTCCGGCGGATAAACAGGTCATGATGGAGGGCCTTGCATACATCCACGAAGACGATCTTGCGCTGCTGAATCTCTCTGTGGAGATTTGGTGGGAGGTCAGCATCTCCCGTGCCCCGGTCTCTTTCCGCTTCGGCGATGATACGGACCAATAGAGATTTTCCGGACACTGCGTTGTTTTGACATTCCGATGCGTTTGTGGTAAGATTATCTCGAAAAATTCCGAACGAAACAGAAAACGAGGGCAGGCAATGAAGCTGTTGATTACCGGCGGCGCCGGGTTTATCGGAACAAATTTTGTGTATCATATGCTGTGTCAAAAGCCGGATTGGCAATATGTCTGTCTGGACGCGCTGACCTACGCCGGCAAGCGTGAGAACTTGGCCGAGGCGGAAAAGCAAGCGAACTTCCGCTTTGTGCAGGGGGATATTGCAGATTGCGGGGCGGTATTCCCGCTGTTTGCGGCGGAGCGTTTTGACGCGGTCATCAACTTTGCGGCGGAAACCCATGTGGACCGCTCCATTGAAGCGCCGGAGATTTTTGTGCGCAGCAACGTTCTGGGTACGCAGGCGCTGCTGGATGCCTGCGTGAAATACGGCGTGCCGCGCTTTCACCAGGTCTCCACAGATGAGGTCTACGGCGATTTGCCGCTGGACCGCCCGGATTTGTTCTTCACCGAGCAAACGCCGCTGAACCCCTCCAGCCCGTATTCCGCCTCCAAGGCGGGCGCGGATTTGCTGGCGCTGGCCTACTGCCGCACCTTTGGCCTTGCCGTAACCGTCTCGCGCTGCTCCAACAATTACGGTGCGTATCAATACCCCGAAAAGGTCATTCCGATGATGATTGCCAAGGCACAGAAAAACGCGCCCCTGCCGGTCTACGGCAAGGGCGAAAATGTGCGGGACTGGCTGCATGCGGACGACCACTGCCGCGCGCTGGCGTTGATTCTGGACGGCGGCAGGGCAGGGGAGG